>Ga0209591_10004540_pt1 | contig 15683 bp, 15 predicted proteins | sample MAT01_FD_187207 | JGI IMG/M metagenome (GOLD analysis project Ga0209591, IMG submission 187207) | Freshwater microbial communities from Lake Fryxell liftoff mats and glacier meltwater in Antarctica - MAT-01 (SPAdes) (version 2) | ecosystem: Environmental > Aquatic > Freshwater > Ice > Liftoff... | reverse complement strand
CCAACCAAACCCGCTGACAGGACCCGCAAATGCGGTGTCGTTGACGGTACGGGCTGACATTCGCGTGTTGCGGTTATTATCAGCACAAGCAAAGTTGTTGAACGGGGGAAAAGGCTCTTCGCCCGTGCGATTTCCGATCTGTATCCTGCCGAGGAGCGCCTTGAGGTTGGTGTCATCTGACCATTCCTCTTCATTGATGGAAACCAGTGCCAGGTTGTTTTGGAAAGGCAGCGACAGCGCAAAATTCAGGCGCTGGGCGTAGGTGCGGTCGCGATAGTGGTCTACCTTAGTTTGCGGCCTGGACCAGGGCCGTGCTTCCGGAAAGGTGGTGGAGAAAAACAAGCCTTCGGTAACGCCCACCACAATCGTTCCGGTGAAATCGGTGTTTCGAACAAGGTCACGAAAAATGGGCAATGGGCTGGAGCCCGGCGAAGCCAACTGAAGCGGCTGGCGGCCGGTCAGTTTTTCCCACTCATAGATCTGTACATCAAATAGAACTCGTGAAGATCCTGTCAGGATAACATCCTCTCTGCCCAACTGGTCAACTTTGGCCCGCTCGCGCGCCCACAGGTTTTTGTCGTCGCTCAGGTCGGGAACGCGGCCTTGAGAGCGGAGGTAAACTTCCCAGGAAACCAGCGCGAGTAACGCCAGGACAAAGGCCAGCAACAGCGATGTTTTAAGCTGCATGGGTCATTTTTAGAAGGACAAAAGAAGATAAAACAAAGGTAAAACTTCCTAAATCGCAAATCGGCTAAAGAATCTACAACTTAAAATAGCGCTTGACCAAGTTCATCTGGATCGGGGCACCCAACCAGCGGCGAAGGCCCCAAAACTGTTTGGCATCATTGCCTGCCAGGTAGCGCAGGCGGCGGGAATTGTCTGAGCAGGCGCGGTAGATGACGCGGGCCACCAGGTCTGGCGAGGAGAAACTCCGCACCATTTTGGGATCGTTGATCCGGTTGGTGATAGTGGCGTGGTACTGGTTGTATTCCGGAAAGTTGCTGAGGTTAAAGGCGTCCATAGAGCGGCCGCTGAAGTCGGTTTTGATGGCTCCCGGCTCCACCACCTTGACGCCAATGCCCAGCGGTTGCAGGTCGTACCAGAGCCCTTCGCTCAAGCCTTCTATGGCCCACTTGCTGGAATTGTACAGCCCGAAAAGCGGTAGTGTCAACAGACCGCCGATGGAACTGATGTTGACAATCAGGCCCGATTTGTTGGCTTTGAAATGAGGCAGGATGGCTTTAATGCAATCAATGACCCCGAAGAAGTTGACGTCGTATTGGCGGCGGATTTCCTGGTCCGAGCCGGCTTCGAGTGGACCGTACGCGCCGTAACCGGCGTTATTTAACCACACGTCAATTCGCCCGTAATGGACGATGATGTCTTTGACGGCTTGCGCAACGGAGGCGTGATCCTGCACATCCAGCCGGCAAAGGAAAAGACGGTCGTCTGGTTTGAGGTCTTTTTCCGCTTGTGGGTTCCGCATGGTGGCGGCCACCTTCCAGCCTTTCGCGTGAAACAGTTGAGCGGTGGCCTTGCCGATGCCACTGCTGGCCCCGGTGATGACGATGGTCTTAATCATGGGTGATGGACTATTGGGTTTGCAAATGCCTTCGCGGCCACAAAAAACGTCAACTTTGGCTTAGCATTTGCTATGATCAACCCCATTCGCATCATCGGCCTGTTCCTCTACCCCATCAAGTCCTGCCGGGGCATTGAGGTAGAACAGGCGCAGGCAGCGGCACAGGGCTTTGTCCTGGACCGCCGCTGGATGCTGGTTGATGACCAAGGGCGTTTTATGTCGCAGCGCACGACGCCACAAATGTGCCGCATTCAACCAAGCCTGAACCACCGCGGGTTCTCTGTTGGCTACTTGCACGAAAGCATTCCCAGGTTGCATATTGCCCCAGAGACCGACAACGATGAAAAGCTCCAGGTAAGCGTCTGGGACGATACACTGACCGCCTATCGCGTCAGCGATCAGGCCGATGCCTGGTTCAGCCAGGTGCTTCAGACTCCTTGTCATTTAGTTTGGATGGGTCCCGACAGCCAGCGCCCCGTAGATCCGAGCTACGGGCAACCTGGCGACGAGGTCAGCTTTGCCGATGGCTATCCCTACCTGATCGCGGGGCAAGAAACGCTCGACGACCTGAACCAGCGCTTGGTGTTGGCCGGGGAGTCGCCGGTGCCGATGGAGCGTTTTCGCCCGAACATTGTCTTAACCGGCCTGCCGCCGGGAGCCGAAGATCACGTGGGCAGCCTGCAATGCGGGGAGCTGACCTTTGAGCTGGTGAAACCCTGCACCCGCTGTGTGGTGACCACCCTTGACACCGCGACCGTGCATTTTAACCAGGAACCTTTGCGAACGTTGGCGAGTTACCGGCGCGGTGAAAAGGGAGTGCTCTTTGGTATGAACGCTCTGGTGCGCGGCCAAGGGGTTTTGCGGGTTGGGGATGAAGTGCGGGTGGTGCGCTGAGCATGAATAAGGACGGACTAGTAAACAAAACAAGGTTGACCGCTACTCCTCCAACGAAATTTCTTCCAATACTTCATTTGTCAGCCGCCAAGATGACTCAACTTTAGGCAAAACATCTTCCTCCTTAAAGTCGAAAAAATCTCCGTTATCTCCCTGCTGCCGCCACGGATTTCCGTGATGCAAATTGCCAGGTGCACTTTCGTGATGATCAATTTGGTCCCAATTTTTGCAATAATTTGGAACGAAAATGCAGGAGTTCATCTTAACACGGCGGAGTAAAAATCCGGACTCCGCTGCGCCGAAGCCAGTGCGAAAGAAGCCGAAAAAGAATGACCAATGATGACCCGATACCGGTTGGGGTGGTAGGCAGCCAATTGCGCATCCAAGTTTTCAGTGATGAAGCAATGAAACTGCAACTGCTCGTCCAGATCAATTAGGGCGAATTCCTCCTTGCGATTGACTTGCGAGGATCCCCTCCACGGCCAACGTAGCATAAACGACTTATTTGTAAGAAAAAACAAAAAAGGATTCAGGCATTTTGAATAAGGTTTATAATCTCGCGCTCTGCGGTTTCCATAGCGCCCTGGACGGTTTGGTGATGGCCATTGAGGTTCATGGCCTCACCCGCAAAGAACAATTTATTAGCAACGGCCTCTGCCGCCATGCTTCGGGAATTGCCCATGCCCACGGTGCTGAAGGAATAAGCACCCCGAATAAAAGGATTTCTGGTCCAGTTCTCCACCCGGGCATTGATGAACGTTGCATTGGCCTTACCGGCATAGATGGTATCCAATTCATGAAGCAAGGCCTCGACAATGGCCTCATCGCTCTCCAAGGTATCGAGAAAGGCGGCCTGTTCACCCATAATAAAAGCTAGTAATACGTTATCAGGTATCGACTTTCCAATGCTATCATCGAGGTAAGCTGCACAAACAGCTCCTCCAAGGAGGTACTGGTCGTAAAATGGCTCACTAAAGCGCAAAAAGACCTTCATGCCTGGCCCCATGCCAATTTTGGAAAATGCTGCGGTCTTCTCGGCTGGCAATGGTGGGACGAATTCAATATCTGCATCTTTTAATACGGTGATGGGCACCGTCAAAATCACCTTGTCTGCATAGTAAACACCACCAGTGGCATCTGTAAGAATTATTTGATCGGTGGAATAGTCAATGCTGGTCACAACGGTGTTCAGTTTCAGTTGCCCCTGCACCTGCAAAGCAAACTGAGATTCAAAGAAATCGAAATATGTTTGCTCAAATTTATAATCACTGTTTCCAGAACTCCAATTGACCTCTTCCAGGTTGCTATAGTACACGGACAATTCAGAAGCAGCCGCTCCATAGTCACCCGCAAGGGCTTCAACCAGGTAGCGGTATTCAGAGCCAAAGCCGCGACTGACCGCATAATCCCAATAAGAAAGATCCGGTAAGCCGCCGCCTTCAAAGATAGATAAGTTGCGGGGCAGCTCTTCAACAACTGCTTCGTTGAACCAATAGACGGGCTCGCTATTGTCTTCACTAATAACAACTCCCGCCTGCTTGATCAACTCTCCGGCCACGTTTCGCTTGCCGTGCAGCCATTGCGCCCCGGTATCAATGGGATAGTTTGCAAATCCCGAATTCTTACCGAGTCGGCCGCCGTAACGACCTGAAGCTTCTAAAATAGTGAAATCAATACCACGAGACTTTAAAAGCGACCCAGCATAAAGTCCTGCGGCGCCCGCGCCAATCACCATAACTTTTCCTCCGTAGCTCAAGTTGCCAGGAAGTCCGCCGTCTTTGCAACCTGAAAACACATTATGATTCAATAACAGCCCCCCAGCAGAAAAAAATGCGGAATTCTTGAGGAATTTTCTTCGATCCATAGTGCCTGTGCGTTTTGTGAAAACTGCTTAAAAATAGTCAATGGAAAGATCAGCTCCAACGGGCTCATTCCGGCAAATCTAACGGTTACCCGGAATCAATGCGCGGCCGCAAGGGGGACAGACCGCTTTGTTCCAAGCCCTCCCCCTAACTCCCCTGCCCAATATCGGACTTGCCGCCCCGCTTCTCGAGCAGGCGGATCTCGCGGATACAAATGCCCTTGTCCAGCGGTTTGAGCATGTCGTACATGGTCAGTGCCGCAATCGACGCGCCGTGCATAGCCTCTACTTCTACGCCGGTCTTGTACACCGTTTTTACCTCCACAAATATGTGGATTTCCATCTCGTGCTGGCCGTAGCTGACCGCTGCAAACTCAATGGGCAGCGGGTGGCAATCCGGGATCAACTCAGGCGTCTTTTTGATACCGAACAGCGCAGCAGCGCGTGCCATTTCGAAAATATCGCCTTTAGGAACGCGGCGTTCCCGAATAGCCGCCAAGGCCTCCGGATTGCTCAGTTGAACGGTTGCCGTGGCTTTCGCGTAGCGCAGGGTCGGGTGTTTGCCGGTAATATCAACCACAAGTTTAATTATTTATTGTTCTCCTTAGTTCGAAAGGGCTCCGGTTCAAATTGCGGCGACACCGGGCCTTCCACCCATCGGGACTGACCCGAAGCAAACAGCTCCCGTTTCCAAACGGGCGCCTCTGCTTTGACTGCTTCCACCGCAGCCCGGAGCCCATCAAAGGCCTCTGCGCGATGGCCGGAGGCTGCCAACACCAGCATAGAACATTCGCCTGCACGGACCTGTCCCAGCGAATGCCAGATGCGAAGGTCAGCCAGCCAGTATTGCCTGGTGATGCGCTGTTCCATTTGCGCAAACAAACGCTCCGCAAGCGGAAGGTACGCGCTGTATTCAATGGCTTGCACGGTTTGGCCTTGCCAGGCGTCGGCGCGGATGATGCCCTGGAAACTGGCCAGGGCGCCGGTGGCAGCGGCTGCCACTTGACTGAACATCTGTTCATCCGGCTGTTCTCTACCGCAAAGGCTCATCTGCTCCTGAATCCAGCAAGGCAACAGCGGACCTTCTATGAAATGGCTGCAGTTCATATGCTGAATTATCCACCCGCATAGGGTGGAAGAAAAGCGATTTCGTCGCCATCGCGTAAGTCGTGCCCTTCGCCCGAAAACTCCTGGTTAATGGCCACGCGGTATGGTTTGCCGATCAAGCCAGGGTATAAGCCCTCCAGATGCATACGCAACTTGGCCAGATCGCTGAGCGCGCCGGCATCAGCGGCCAGTTCCACCCGCTCCATGTTGGTGAGCTCCGTCAAGACTCCGAAAAAAAGGACAGTGATGGGCATAGGGGGTGGAAGGGCGTTGGGGTGGTGACTCGGGGGTTGTTGATAGGGGGTGTTAACAAAAATAGTGCTTTGCTGTTATCGGTGGTCCCTCTGTCTGTCAATTAGGTTTTGTTTGTTTTTACAAATAACTCAACCACCAATTGTCTTTACGATTTTGTTTATAGGTGTCAAACTTTTTACATACTGGGTAAAGTAATGCAATTACCAAAATCCAAATCAGATAAACTGTCATTAAATTAAAACCATACCCTTTTAGCGCCTCTACTCTTGATATGAAATTAGGCAAAATCATGGACTGCCAGCCAAAGCCTGTTAATTCAGCGGCTAATAATGCCAATAAATGAATTAGATAAAGATGAATGATATAGTAGAAAAATGGAACTCGACCAAAAACACAAAAGAAGTCAATAATTTTTCCTTTTAGCCTTTCTGCGTTGGCAAGAAATAGAAACGCTCCACCCAATGTCACCAACAAAAACATCAATGAAGGAGGGTACTTACTCACATTGAAAATTGACATGACCGTCTTTAAGGTATACCCGTAGTTGGTCCACTTTACAGGGTCGCCGTAGGCATTGATTGCAATCAGAATAATGAAAAGTAAAAAGCTTCCTATACCCAAACCGTTCAAAATTCTCTTCCTTTTGAGGATGTCAAAAGTGCTGTCATACAATGACCCAAAGCAATAACCCAAAGACATGACTGCTATCCACGGAATCATGGGGTATCCAACACCGATAGAATGGGTTCCATCGCTAAAAAGAAGACCAGGTTGATGAAGAATCGACCAAAATATATTGTTATTTATATCAAATCCATCCAGTAAATTATGCCCAAAAATGAGAACGACGCTGAAAAGCAGGATGATTCTTTTTGGCAAATGAATCAGGCCAGCCAACACAATCATGCTTACTCCAAGCACCCAAATGACAATTAATGATGTACGTCTGAATTCCGGGTCAAAGTGCCACCCAAAAGATACGATAGTTATCTCAATTACAACCAACCAAAGTCCACGTTTGAGCAAGAATCCTGATAACTCAGAAGGCGATTTTCTTTTCCCAACCATAAAAGCCGAAAGCCCTGCCAAGAAACTAAACGCAGGTGCACAAAAATGAGTGATAAACCGAGTAAAGAAAATAGGCAAAGTGGTTTGTGTCAGGTCTGTCGGGCTAAACATAAATGCCGAATAATGGAAGAAATCTCTTGTGTGGTCAAGTGCCATTAGAACCATCACTATACCTTTTAATAGGTCAATGGATTCTATTCTTGGTTTAGATAATGATGCCACTATTGTGTCTTATGTTTTGTTGTCATGTTCGTTGTGTCGTCATAGGGTTGCCGATAACAACCGAGCAAAGAATCAAAGCCACGAGGTAAAGGCCCTCTTTTGCTGTGCGAGTAAAAATCTTCATGGCTAAGGGATCGCCTTGAAAAAAAGTCGACGCTGTTAAAATAGGCTAAATGGGCATATTGCAAGGGTTTCTACCACACACGTTAATCAAGACCAATTGTTAAATTGCCCATCGCCCCCCTCAAAACGGATACGCCAACCCCGCGCCCCCGTTGTAAAGCCCTTCCACCTCTTCCTTGTTTAAGGCTCTTCGCCAGATACATGCCCCATCAACTTTGCCTCGGAACCAACGCGCGGTGTTATAAGCCCCTTCGAAGAGCCGCGCCGCTGATGCGAGTCATCGGACCTGACCAGCCGTTCTCGGTATGGTAAGAGGCCACCAGATTATTGCCGGCACTCAGGTAAATCTTAACCTCTGCCGCACACGCATTGGACGCGGGAGCCCCGTTATGGAGCCCCATGTTCATCTTGGCATCCGACGACCCGTCCACCAGGTTATCCAAAAACGGGCTCACGCTCTCTGTGCTGAAACTCTCCTGCTGCCCGTAAGCAGTTCCCGCACTCTTCGTGGCATAAGCGCGCACATAGTACAACTGTCCCGCCGTTAATTCGCTCAGGCTGGACCCAAAAGTGCCGACACCGGTTCCGTCCAGCGTTTTTGCATCGGCGGTAGTAGGCTCCGGGGAAGTGCTCCAGCACACCCCGCGACTGACGACCGGATCCCCACCGTCCTGCAGCACCTCACCCCCAGACACGGCTGCATCCAGGGCAATCATGGATACTGGCGCTGTGGTAACCTCTGGCAGCTCTACTACCGGATCGGGTGGCGGCGGTGTTTCATCCTTCTCGCAGGAAGGGATAAGTGGGGCCGAGAGGAACAGGAAAAGGAATAGCAATGTGGTTGAAGGTATTCGCATGGCAATATTCCTTTAGGGCTGAAGACATCGGGAATTATCAAAGATAGATAAGAGAACAAGTCACTGATTCAATAGAATAATATTTCAGAAACCAGGGCAGCTGCGATCGCCACCATAAAGTTGCTGAGCTTAACGTACCGTTCCAAAAACTGTGGCACTCCCACCTAACTATTTGCCTATAAAAGGTACTAACAGCTACTCACAACCGATGCACCGTCACCCATTCCCCAGCCTGGTATTCCACCGGCCCTTCGGGTAGCACGAGCAGCGCATTCGCGTTGGCGAGGGAGCGCAAGTGGTAACTGTCCTGACCCTCCATGGGATAGACCACACCCCCCTGCACAAGGGCGCGTTCAAAGGCGGCACGCGGTGCAGTTTTTCGCAAGCCATGCGCCAAAGGGAGTTGCTCAGTCAACAAACCTGGTCTTTCAAAGCCCATCATCACGCGCAAAGCCGTTTGGGCGTATTCCCAGAAGCAAACCAAGGTACTAGCCGGGTTGCCAGGCAAGCCAAAGACGAGGACTTCGCGGTTATGTGTGCTATGTAGCGGAGCTCCAGACAGCGCCGGGGAGTCGCGGTCAGTAGCATCGTTTGGCGAGGTAGCCACAAGGCCGAAGGGCTCTCCGCCAACGGCAAGGGCTTGCGGTACCCCGCCTGCGTTCTTCGAATCTAAAGCCCCCCCCACCCGCCCAAAAAACAGCGGCATTCCTGGCTTTTGGGCCACGCGATAAAACACTTCTTCCACCCCGGCTTGTTGCAGGGCGCGACCGCTGAAGTCGTAGTCGCCCACGGAGATGCCGCCGCAGAGCAGGAGCACGTCTGCCTGAGCGAGCTCTTCGCGGAGGGCCTCTAAAACAACCGTTTCCTGGTCAGGAACGTGCCGGGTGCGGATATGCGGAATACCAAGGGCAGCCACAGCAGCCGCGAGGGCGATGGAATTGCTCTCGTAGATCTGGCCGGGGGCCAAGGGCTGGCCGGGGGGCACGAGTTCGTCGCCGGAACTGAGTATGGAAACACGGGGCAATCGGTACACAAAGGCGCGGTCAAGGCCGCAGGAGGCCAGCAGACTTAGCGCACCGGCGTTGAGCAGCTGCCCGCATTCCAGAATGCGTTCACCCTGGCGGACGGCGCTGCCAGGCTGGCGGACAAAGCGGCCGGGCTGGTCGGCTTCGGCACTGAACTGAACCCAGCCGTCGGCCGTCTGCGCTACTTCCTGGCGCACCACGGCTGCGGTGCCTTCGGGCAAAGCAGCACCGGTAAAGACGCGTCGCGCCTGGCCGGGAAGGAGCGGCGCTGCAGGAGCCTGGCCCGCGCGGGTTTCGCCGATGAGTTGCCAGCGAAAGTGGTGCGGGTTAAAACCAGCGGCTCCAGCCTCCGGGTTAAAACCGCCTGGTCCCCCCCCAATCGCATACCCATCCATCGAGCTCTGGGCGAAGGGCGGCAGGTCCAGTGGCGAGTGAACGTCCTGCGCTAGCACGCGACCAGGCAGCGATACGAGCGGTACCCATTCCCCCGGACCAGGTTTAACCGTGGCATGCAAAAGCGCCTGGGCTTGTTGAACAGAGATCATGGGTAAAAAATTACGCGTGCAGCCTGCGGTTAAGGGCGCGGGAATTCTCAGCAATGAAGGCAAAATTGGCACGCACGAGAGGCAGGCAAATTAGCTTAGGTAAGATCATGATATATTACTATATTTCTTTTATGTCCTAGCCATGCTCTATCTGCTCAATTTTGTCTTCACGTACGCTTCGGCACTCATTACCGGTATCTGTGAGCCTTTGAAATCTTTTGCATTGCGCGTAATTATGACACCTGCAGAATTATTAACTGCATTAAAATACTGAAATGCATCATCAAAGTCTTTCATTTCCGACAGTAGAGCGAGATCAATTTCTTTGCTACCGCTGCTACAAACCTTACATATTGTCCGGATACCCATGATCGCCTGTCTGGCGAGCTCAATTCCTATGCTTCTTTGTAAAATATAATGCGTTGTGACTATACTTACGGTACTCACGAGTACTTCAATCTCCTTGTTCTCTGCCAGTATAAACAAGGCCTCAGCATAAACATAATGTGGCTCTCTTTTCCCTAACCAATCCAGGAGGATATTGGTATCTGCATAGACTCGCTCACGTTTCACTGATGCTTCTTTCGTTGATAGGCCATGTAACGATCGCGATAGTCGTCGTCTTCCAACTTGACGATGCCTGTTAATTGGCGTACAATACTACCGTTGCCTGACTTTTCATCCGGTAATTCACTTAATATACGCAACAGGTAATTTTCTACCAGGTAGGATAGACTTACGTTGTGCGCTTTAGCATATTCTTTTGCCCGTTCAATGATCGCCTTTTCCAGACTCAATGTCAGCTTTGTGGTCATAAACCAATTATTGTACGTATAAAGTTAGCCGATTTACACGTATAAAGCAACCTCACGCACTCCCCTGTTGCTGTACTTGCCCCCCCCTACACCGCCGGTGTGAAGTCAAAATCGCCCTGGGCCACGGCCTCGTAGCGCTCCAGGTCAAAGCGGTAATACTGGGCAGGCTTGTGGGGCACCCCGCGTTGCTTTTCGTCAAGTGGCACTAAAATGCCTTTCTTAAGCATCTTTTTGCGGAAGTTTCGCTTGTCAAGTTCCACAAGCAGAATAGATTCATAAAGCCGCTGCAACTGGCCCAGTGTGAATTTGGGCGGCAACAACTCAAACCCTACCGGGCGCTGGCGCAGGTGGCGTTGCAGCGAACTAAGGGCTTCGGACACGATGCTGTTGTGGTCAAAGGCCAACGAGGGTACTGCGCCGATGGGGAACCAATCCACATTGCGGGCCCAACTGCTGGGCGTAGGTTCAAAGTCCATGAGCTTGACCAGCGAGTAGTAGGCTACCGTGATGACGCGGGCGTTGGGCTGGTCGCGCATGTAGGTGAGCCACGCGATGTCCTCCGCTCGCCGCACCCGGTCAGGGTCGCCAAAGGCCTGGAATTGTTCCAGGAAAATGTTCTGCAGCCCGGTTAGTTCGCGCAAAACGCGGTAGGCTCCTTGGTCGAGCGATTCGTTGTCCAAGATGAGGTTGCCGGGCAATGCCCAACTGCCGGCAGTGCCCTCGGGGCTCTCCTGGCGCTGGATCAGCAAAACCTTTAACTCTTCAAAATCGAACCCGAAGATGACGCAGTCAACAGAGACGTGGGGGTTAACCTGGGCCTGATTGGAAGCCAGGTTAGCTTGAGACGAAAGCATGATGACCAAGTAAGTGAAAATCCCGCGCATTGCAAACCTTGCCTAAGTGTACTGATTACACTAAGTTTGCTGGAAGTATCGCCAAATTTGACGTAGCGGCGGGTCTTTAGACTGTTCTCTCGCGTAGTATTCCTTATCCGTTCCCCCGTTTTTGTATGAAAAAAATTGCAGTTTTTACGTCAGGTGGCGATGCCCCGGGCATGAACGCAGCTATCCGCGCCGTGGTTCGCGCCTGTGTTTACTACGGAGTGAATCCGGTGGGCATTTTCCAGGGTTACGACGGCATGATTCGCGGCGAGTTCCAGGAGATGAATTCGCGCTCGGTCAGCAACATTATCCAGCAGGGCGGAACCATCCTGAAATCGGCGCGCAGCGAGGCTTTTCGGACGGAGGCGGGCATGGAAATGGCCTACAACAACCTCTATCGGCACGGCATTGATGGCCTGGTGGCCATCGGGGGAAATGGCACGCTTGCGGGTGCGCACGAGTTCTACAAAAAGTACAAAATTCCGGTGGTGGGCATCCCCGCTACCATTGACAACGACCTGGACGGCACCGATTTTACGCTGGGCTATGACACGGCCACCAATGCAGTAGTTTCGGCTATAGATGTGATCCGCCACACGGCTTCTTCGCACAACCGCCTCTTTTTTATTGAGGTGATGGGGCGCTATTCGGGTTTTATTGCCTTGCGCAGCGCTATTGCGGCCGGGGCCGAGGCCATGCTCATTCCCGAAGACGACATTGGGTTGGATAAATTGATTTCGGTACTGGAACGGGGTATGCAGAACAACAAGTCGTCCAGCTTGGTCATCGTAGCCGAAGCCGGCAAAAGTGGGCGCACCTTTCAAATTGCGGAGGAAGTGAACCGCCGTTTCTCCTATTACGAGGCCAAAGTCACCATTCTGGGTCACTTGCAGCGGGGCGGCAGCCCTACTTGTTTTGACCGTGTGCTGGCCAGCCGGTTGGGCGTGGCGGCTGTTGAAGCGCTGCTGGCAGGCAAAACTGACGTGATGCTGGGCCGCACCGCCCGCAAGGTCAAAGCCACCCCTTTGAGCAAAGTCATCAAGGACGAAAAAAAGATTGACAAGGAACTGTTGCGCGTTGCTGAAATTCTGGCCATTTGAGAAAGGGCTAAAAGCGCTAAATTCACCTCGATGTTACTTATAGCAGACTCAGGGTCTACCAAATGCGACTGGGTGCTCGTCAAAGACGGCAAACCTTTCAAGCGCTTCAGCACCATGGGGTTCAACCCCTATTTCCACAACGAGGCCGTGATTTCGGGCACCTTGCGGCGCAAGGAACCGCTCTATGATCACTTGGGCGAAATTGAACAAGCGTTCTTTTACGGCGCCGGTTGTTCAACACCCGAGCTTCAGCAGGTGGTCGCTCGGGGCCTTTATTCCATTCTCCCGAATGCCAAAGTGTATGTGGGCCATGATCTGGAAGCGGCGGCCTATGCCACGTACAGTGGCGAGCCGGGTATAGCCTGCATCTTGGGCACGGGCTCCAACTCCTGCTTTTTTGACGGCAAAACGGTGAGCGAAGAGGTGCCGGCCCTGGCTTATATTTTGGGCGATGAAGGCTCGGGGGCCTGGTACGGCAAACGCCTGTTGGCCGAATTCCTCTACAAGCGCCTTCCCGCCACCATGACGGCTGGCCTGAAAGAAGAGTTCAAATTGGACCGCAATACCGTGATGGAAAACGTGTACATGAAACCACACGCAAACGTATATTTGGCTTCATTTATGCGTTTTATTTCCACTTTTAAAGAAGAGGCCTACGTGCAGGAATTGATTTTTGAAGGCAACACTGCTTTCCTGCAAACGCATGTCTGTTGCTTTGCCAATTACCGCGATGTTCCCACGCATTTTGTGGGCTCGGTGGCTTATTACTTCAGCGACATCCTGTACCAGGCGGCCGCCAAGCTGTCCGTTCACGTGGGCACCATCGAGAAGAAGCCCATCAATGGCCTGGTTAACTATCACTTGGAGCACCAAAAAGAACTGATCTGACCCCTTCTCCTGCTTCCGCCTTAAAGAATCGCAACCGCACCGCAGGTGCTGTGTTGGCGGTTGAATCGGGCAGCGCCCCGGTTGGTGCCTCCCTGAATATCACGCTTGACAACGGGCATGCGCGCCTGAGCGCCTATGGGCCATCGCTGGTGCGGGTGCAAGTGGCCCTTGACGGGCCAGTTCCGGTTCGAAGGTCTTACGCAGTCGTGGCAACGGCTTCGGAAACTGCGGGGTTTGTGCTGAGCGAATCGGCCTGGGGATGGACCTGGAGCAGCGCCGGACTGGTGCTGCGCATAACACGGGCGGCCTTTCGCCTGCGGTTTGAAAAACCGGACGGCACCTTGCTCAACGCAGACGAAGAAGCCTTTGGCAGCAGTTGGCTGGGCTACGAATGCACCACGTACAAGGCCCTGCAGCCCGGCGAGCGTTTTCTGGGTCTGGGCGAAAAAACGGGCAACCTGGACCGCCGCGGCACGGCGTTGGTGAACTGGAACACCGACGCGTTCGGCTACGGCGAGAACACCGACCCGATGTACATGAGCACGCCCTTTTACTTGGGCGTTCACCCTGGCGGGGTCTACGGCATTTTTCTGGACAACACGCACAAAACGCGCTTCAACTTTGGCGCGTCCAACGACCGCTTTGCGTTTTTCTCGGCCGAAGACGGCCCGATGGACTACTACTTTTTCGGCGCGGATTCGCCGGCGGTCATCCTGCGCGACTATGCACAATTAACCGGGCACATGCCCATGCCGCCCAAATGGGCCATCGGCTTTCAGCAGTGCCGATACAGTTATTATCCGGACGAAGTGGTGCGCGCCAAGGCGCAAGCTTTTCGCCGCCGCGGAATTCCCGCAGACGTCATGTACCTGGACATCCACTACATGGACCAATACAAAGTTTTTACCTGGAACGAGAAGCGATTCCCCCAGCCGGAAGCTTTGTTGACCGAGCTGCGCGAAATGGGTTTTCATGTGGTCATCATCGCCGACCCGGGCATTGCCCGGGAACCGGAGTACCTGCCCTACGCTGAGGGCATGCGCGACGACTTGTTTGTGAAGTACCCGGACGGCACGCCCTACACAGCCAACGTTTGGCCGGGCTCCTGCCATTTCCCCGATTTCAGCAAACCCGAAACCCGCGCCTGGTGGGCGGGTCATTGTGCAGATTTTGCCGCCGCCGGCCTGGCCGGCATCTGGAACGACATGAACGAACCGGCCACCTGGGGCCAGAGCATGCCCGACCTGATGACCTTTAATTTTGACGGCGAGGGGGCCACCCACAAGGAGGCGCGAAACGTGTACGGCCAACTCATGGCACGCGCCACCCGCGAGGGCATGGAGCAGTTGAATCCGGGCGAAAGGCCCTTCGTCTTAACGCGAGCGGGTTACGCAGGCATTCAGCGCTACGCCGCCGTCTGGACCGGCGACAACGTAGCCTCCGAAGAGCACATGCTGCTCGGCTGCCGCATGCTGGCCAACATGGGCCTGAGTGGCATGCCTTTTACCGGCAACGACATCGGCGGCTTCGTGGGCGATGCCGATCCTTTGCTGTTCTCGCGCTGGATTTCGCTGGGGGCATTCTCCGCGTTTTTCCGCTGCCACACCATGATCAATACCCGGGATGCAGAGCCCTGGGCCTACGGCGAAAAGGCCGAAGAGATTGCGCGCAACTACATTAACCTGCGCTACCGCCTCTTGCCTTACGTCTATTCCATTTTCCACGAGGCTGCACAAAGCGGCTTGCCCGTGGTGCGCTCGCTGGCCATCGAGTGGCCGCACGAAGCCCGCGTGTACCAGACCGCCTACCAGAACCAATTCCTGTTCGGACCCTCGCTGTTGGTTTGCCCGGCCATGAGCCGCGAAAAGGTCATTCCGCTGTTTTTGCCCGAGGGAAATTGGTATTACTTGTACAACGACCAAGTGCGCGCCGGCGGCCAGGAGCACTACCAGGACTGCCCGGTTGACCGCCTTCCCGTCTTTGTGCGCGGCGGCACCATCCTGCCCATGCAAAGCCTGGTGCAACACGCCGGCGAGAAACCAGAACCAATCTTACGGTTGCAAGTTTACGCCGGATCGGGCATCAGTTCCTTTACCTGGTATGAAGACGACGGCCGCAGCCTGGACCACGAAAAGGGCCAGTACGTGCAGCGGATCCTGCAACTGGATTCCACCCGACGCCGCCTCGTGGTGGGCGCCGAAAAAGGCAGCTACCGCCACGGCTATCAACGGCTGCGGGTGTTCCTTCACGGCTTTGGCGCGGTCAACCGCTGCCGCCTGAACGGGCAACCTATTCCCTCGTCAACGCTTGACTTCCGCTACATTGAGCAGATCAGCAATTTCGACCCCTTTGAATACGTGCCGGACCCGCACAAAGAAATCCCGGACCTTCCGCTCGTTGAGTTTGATCTGTTTCCGGGCGAAATGGTGCTGGAGTGGTGAGGGGGGGGGGGTTAATCTT
>Ga0209591_10004537_pt1 | contig 15690 bp, 10 predicted proteins | sample MAT01_FD_187207 | JGI IMG/M metagenome (GOLD analysis project Ga0209591, IMG submission 187207) | Freshwater microbial communities from Lake Fryxell liftoff mats and glacier meltwater in Antarctica - MAT-01 (SPAdes) (version 2) | ecosystem: Environmental > Aquatic > Freshwater > Ice > Liftoff... | reverse complement strand
TAAACCTCATCTATGTTGAGAACCGTAGTTTTTGCCCTCACCCTAAATCCCTCTCCCAAGTAGGGAGAGGGACAACTTTGCGGCTCCCCTTCTCCCAAATTTGGGAGAAGGGGCTGGGGGATGAGGGTTTATTTCTTTCATACAGAAAGAACTACAGTTTTCAAGGTGGACGCGGTTTAGTTAGGATTTTAGCCCTTAACTTCAGCGCTCACTACAAACCAAGCATTGTTGCCTTGCCAGAGCAGTAGTACAGCACGACGGAAATAAACCAACCATTCCCAATCAAAGAAACACTTACGCTGTATTGATTTTGAATTTTGACACTTCTCCTATCGGAGACGCTACGCGAACGACTTCGCTCAGTGTTAACTTTTGAATTCCGCCTTGCGGTACTAGTTTGTTTCCAATTTGAAAATATTCGCTGTCACTCCCAGGCTTTCTTCAAAAAGTGACTCGCGGCCCCAGCGTTGCACCTGCTGACTCAGCAAAGCTTCCGCCTTTTGTTCCGAAAGTGAAGTTACCTGTTGAAACAGACCGGCAGATTGAGCGCCACCGTGGGTTTCCATCCGCATACAACCACCAGTTTCCGAGCAGATAACTGTACCACAGTCTGCCTGGGGATTTGTCGAACTGAGGCGCAAGGCAATTAAGTCACCAACAATATCGCCCACATCAGCAACCGGAACTCCTGCTAACTCTGCTTCTACTTGTCGCTGCTCTTGAGCAATAAAACGGATGCGAGTGATGTCATAATCACCGCTTTCCTTTTCATAAGAAACTGGCTGCCATTGCAACCGACTTGCCAACCAACCCAAAAACAGCAAAGCTTGGGCGGGGTTGCCTTTTTCGTAATCAATCGTAACGCGGTCAATTTCTTTGAGAGCGGCGCGACGGTTAGGTGAGTCGTAAGCCTCAGCTGTCAATTCTTGCCATGATGCGAGGCGACGCCAGTTTAAGTCAGCTAAAGGTACACCCGTTTCTACCAACTCTTGTAGGTGGAGTAAATCACTTTCTGGCTCGTTAAAGTTGCAAGAATCTACAATCACATTATTGCAGACTGCTGCTAGGCGCTTAAATAGACCGTTGTTAGGGTCTGGTGTTGCCTTCCACCAGAGAAACTTTGGCAAGCCACCAATCAACAAGGCCGGAATCATACCACCGATGCGTTCTAAGGCAGCAGCAGTACCACTGAGAGTGATGTATTCGCAGCAGATAAGTGTGCTTGACGATTGCTTTTGGATGGGGCAATAGGCAGAAACTTGAGCCTTAACCCCTTCATCTTCGCCAGCAATGGGAAATAGCGCAATGATGCGGCAGGGGTTGCGGAGAGCGATTTCATCGGCAATTCTGGGGCTACCGCTATTTAACCCAGCAGCAGGATGTTCTCCTACAGTTCCACCTCGCTGACCTTTAGCGAATTCTTCTCGTAATATAGTCAGAGTTTCTTTTGTTGCTGTTCCACTTTCTAGCAAACTATGTTTCTTTTGGAATTCCCGCAATGCTGCCACCATCTGTGGCCCTAAAATCCCATCAATTGGGCCGGTGTAAAATCCCAAAGCAGCTAACAAATACTGAGTTTCTTCTGGTTCGTAGACCACTAAAGTAAATGTAGTTGCCCTAGTAGCACTGGGAAGTCCACCGTCCTCGCCAGTAATACCGTAACTTTGCCAAATTTGATTGAGTTCGGCATCTATTTCGTTAAGCGAAATATCTTTCGGTGCCTGGAGTGAGAAAATTGTAGAAGCTTGGAGAGCCATAGTAGTTTTGAGTTGTCAGCTTTGTTTGAATTTAGAAGTTAGGAGTTAGGAGTTAGGAGTGAGGAGTTAGAAGTTGAAAGTTAGGAGTTAGAACAACTGAAATTCTTAACTCAAAAACTCATAACTCCTAACTCATCACTCCTAACTTTCTACAGTCTGCGCCAGCGACGGCCATCCTGGTTAATTAAGAGTTCTGCTTGTTCTGGTTCCCAAGTACCGGCTTCGTACTGGGGAATATTATTAGGATCGGCGGGTGCATCCCAAACGGAAAGGGCTGGTGTTACTACCTGCCAAGCTGCTTCTACTTCGTCCGCCCGTGTGAACAATGTTTGATCGCCCATCATACAATCAAGGAATAGGCGATCGTAGGCATCGGATGTTGCTTGGATGCCAAAGGAACCATAACTAAAGTCCATATCAACGGAACGAGTACGGAATTCTGCTCCAGGCATTTTGACATCAAAACGCAGAGAAATACCTTCATTCGGCTGAATCCGCATTGTCAAAATGTTGGCGTTTGTCTGTTGGGCGGCAGATTGGAACATCCGAGATGGAACTTCGCGGAAATGAATGGCAATCTCACTTACTTTTTTGGGCATCCGCTTTCCAGTCCGCAAGTAGAAAGGAACACCTTTCCAGCGCCAGTTATCCACCAAAAACTTCATCGCTACATAAGTGGGTGTGGTGGAGTTGGGGTCAACGCCTGGTTCTGTCCGATACCCTGGCACTGCTTGACCTTTCATCCAGCCAGCACTGTATTGCCCACGGACTGCTGACCGCGACAGATTGTGAACATCAGCTAAACGAGTAGCTTGGAGTACCTTCACTTTTTCTGTGCGGATGCTATCGGCATCCATTGCGTTAGGTGCTTCCATCGCCGTTAAGCAGTAAAGTTGCATGAGGTGATTTTGCAACATATCCCGCAGTGCGCCGGCGCTTTCATAGTAACCAGCCCGGTCTTCCACACCCACGGTTTCTGCTACGGTAATTTGTACGTGGTCAACAAATTGACGATTCCACAAGGGTTCAAAAATCGCATTGGCGAAGCGAAACACCAGCAAATTCTGGACTGTTTCTTTACCTAAGTAGTGGTCAATGCGGTATACTTGATGTTCTTTGCAATACTTCTGTACCACTTTGTTAAGACTTTGGGCAGAGGCCAAGTCCCGACCAAAGGGTTTTTCAACTACTAGACGATGTTTGTAGGGATCTTCTAGCATCCCACCACTTCCTAGCTGCTTAATCGCTTCGGGAAAGAATGAGGGGGCAACGGAGAGGTAGAACATGCGATTACCTCGCGTGCCCCGTTTTTCGTCTAATTCACTCAATAAGGTTTTTAGTTTTTTGTAGCCTTCGGGGTTGTCTATATCCCCAGGACTGTAGAACAGACCTTGAGAGAAGTCTTGCCAAAGTTCCCCTAAATCGACATCAGGATGTGCCTCTTCCATGCCCTTCTGCATTTGTTCACGGAAGTATTCATGGCTCCACTCTCGACGCGCTACGCCGACAATTGTAGTTTCTGGCGGTATCCGCCGTTCTCGCCGCAATTTGTAAAGTGCTGGCACTAGTTTGCGCCAGGTGAGATCACCAGAAGCGCCAAAGATAACTATAATCTGGGGTTCGGGCATCCCTTGTTGTTGCAGACCAACGCGCAAGGGATTTTCTAGCAGACTAACCATAGGAATTTTGGATTTTGGATTTGGGGTTTGGGGTTTTGGATTGGGTTAGGAGAGAGGTGACAGGTGACAGGTGATAGGGAATAATCTGTACCCTGTAACCTGTTCCCTGTTCCCTTCCCCACTCCCTAGCCCTTACACTGGTGACAATACCTTGATCTTGTCTTCTAAAGAGTTCATCAAGGACTGGAAGGGCTGAATGAATTTGTCAATACCTTCAACTAACAGTTCATCCATTACGGCATCGATATCGATGTTGATGTCAGGATCTTTGAGGTTTTTGATCAGCGTGTAGGCATTATCTACATCTGTTTCTAAGCGATCGCTTACGTTACAATGATCGGCACAAGCTTTTATCGTCGCTGGTGGTACGGTGTTAACGGTATCTCGCCCAATCAACTCTTCGATATACATTACGTCGTTGTAGTGGGGGTCTTTGGTGCTGGTACTAGCCCAAAGTAGCCGTTGTACTGTGGCCCCTTTTTCTGCCAAGGCTTTCCAGCGATCGCTCTCAATGATTTTCTTGTATTCTTGGTATGCTACCTTGGCGTTAGCGATCGCTACTTTTCCTTTAACAGCTCTTAGCTTTGCTTCCACGGAAATATCATCAATGCCTTTTTTCAACTTAGCATCAATTTTGGCGTCAATGTTGCTATCGATCCGGCTGAGGAAGAAGCTAGCGACTGAAGCAATTCTACTAATGTCTTTACCTTCAGCCAACCGTTTTTCTAAGCCACGAATATATGCCCAAGCTGTGTTTACGTAGCTTTCTACAGAAAACAGCAACGTGATATTAACATTCATCCCTTCGGCTATTACCTGCTCCACTGCTGGCAAACCAGGTTCTGTACCGGGAATTTTAATCATTAGATTTTCCCGACCAACTTCTTGGAAATATCGCCGGGCTTCGGTTATTGTTGCTTCAGTATCATGGGCAATGGTTGGTGGGACTTCAATACTCACATAACCATCTAGTCTATTCGAGGCTTCATAAACAGGGCGTAAAATATCACAAGCGTTACGGATATCTGCAAAAACTAGGGATTCGTAAATTTTGTCTATCGGTAAGCCAGCCCGAACTCCGGCTTCTATATCAGCATCATAAATGACGTTACCTGCGATCGCTTTCTCAAAAATAGCTGGGTTAGAGGTAATCCCAGAGATTCCTTGATTTTCAACCTGGTCTTTGAGTTCGCCTGATTGAATAATGTCACGGCTCAAATTATCCATCCAGATACTTTGACCGTATTGGTTAATTTCTAGTAGATGATTGGTAGACATAGCTCTAATTCGTTTCGCTCCTGTGTAGTGATGTTTCTAAGTAAGTTGGCAAAACCCATCAAAATTTGATGCTTACTTTTGAATTGTGGCGTTGCCAATCACTTATCGCATCGGCCAGCTGAGATAATCTTTAATACATCTTCAAGAAGTGCTATTCTGCATCGCCAATCTTAAATCACCATGATTAACTTTTAATTAATGCCAGATGCTAGACGCATCCTTGATCCTCTTGTTACCGTCTTCTAGTGCAGCATGGCAAAAATAACTATCCAGTTGAAAAAGTTTAAAAAGCTTTATTTACAAGCTTTGTTTTCTTCTAAATCGTGCCTTTTTACACTAGTACAAGTCAGCAGCCATTTCATTACAGCCAAAAAGACCAAAATTAAAGCCTTTTGACTTTTGACTTTTGACTTCCGCCTTGCGGTGCTAGTGTCCGTTTTGGATAAAAGACTCCACCTTTGCTACGTCCTCTTTGCTGCCAATAATTAAAGGTGTGCGTTGATGCAATTTTTTCGGTACTACATCCAAGATATTTACCAATCCTGTAGTAGCACGGCCGCCTGCTTGTTCAATCAAAAAGGCAAGAGGAGCGGTTTCATAAAGCAAGCGCAATTTCCCTTCAGGGTTTTGAATTGTCCCAGGGTAGAGAAACACGCCGCCTTGAACCAAAATTCTATGGATGTCGCTCACCATTGCGCCGCTATAACGAGCGCTGTAGCCTTCTGTGCGATGAACGTAGCGGATGTATTCTCGAATTGATTCTTCCCACTGCCAGAAGTTACCCTCATTCACGCTGTAAACAGAACCGTGGTTAGGAATCCGAATATTTTCTTCTGTGAGAATAAATTCTCCTAAGCTGGGATCAAGGACAAAGGAATGAACGCCCTTACCTATAGTATAAACCAGCATCGTGCAGGGGCCATACAGGATGTATCCGGCAGCAAGCTGCTTACGTCCATCGGTGAGGAGATCAGTTGCCTTACCATCGCTATCAGTTCCTTCTTGTTGGCGAATGGCGAAAATAGAACCCAAGCTGAGATTATTATCGGTGTTGGATGAGCCATCAATTGGGTCATACAGCAGGGTATAGCGACCAATAGGGCAATTTTCCGGGATATAGTAGGGATTTTCCATTTCCTCAGAAGCGAGGCGACAGACTAAGCCGCTTTGCTTAAAAACTGAGATAAATACATCATTGGCATAGACATCCATCTTTTTGACGGATTCTCCTTGCACATTAACTTCCCCTGTAAATCCGAGAACGCCTTCCATTAAACCAGCGCGACTCATGCGGCGAGCAACCAGTTTGCCGGCAAGGGCGATACGATTCATCAGCGCACTTAAATCTTGTGCATCTGGCGAAAAACTCTGAAGTTGCTGGAGGACGTGACGGGATAAGGTTGTACAATCACGATCTAGAGCTAAGTCTGTAATTTCATTGATAGACGAGTCTAAGGATTCTGGCGCTTTAGCCATTTTTATGTTCTCCGCAGCCACTAGCTGTTAATTGGGTTTTAGTCGTGTATGGCAACTTATGGTTGCTGCTTCTATCTTAGAAAGGTAATTTGATAACTTAGATGCGACTTTAGATAAACTAAAGAAATGAATTTTCAGTGACTCCTGCACTCAGAGCCTATATACGTAGTAAGTCGTCTAAGACATCACCAGTATTGAGTAAGTGATTTACCTAAATTAAGCGAATACAGAAGGTAACAAAGGTAGCTAAATCACTGACTATTATTTACAACCAGAGCTATCCTGAAGTTATAGGAAAACAGGTCTAAGTAGCTAGGCGTAAATAAATTAAAGTTTGTAGTAAGGACTTTAGTCCTTTACTTTTATATGTAGGGTGTGTTATTGCGTAGCGTAACGCACTTATTTCTACGTATATTCTGGAGTTGTTTCAAAAATCAAATATGAGTCCAAAGGAACCCAGTGATCTACACCCCATAGAGGCATCGTGTTTCTAGCCAAAGGGATTTTTGGAGGAAGAATTTTTCTTGCTGGGTGAGTATTCGGAGCAATTCATCGCTTCTTCTGTCAGAACAATAGAAGGGTTGACTGCACATTTTAGATAATGATTATTGGAATAAAAGCTACAGTTTTTACAGGGAAGGTTGTGTAAAGCTTTGGCGGGAAACACCATTTTATAATCTAAAAGTGCCCGGATTTTCCGCAATATTAGGAAAAAAACCATCCAACTAATTACAAAGCCAACAGGGGATAAAGATATTGCTATATCAGTAATAGTTAATTCATGCGTTTGTGCTTTATCCTTTGTTGCTTCACTCACGATTACTTGATGTAAGTTACTATTGGCTGCTACAGTTGTTGGCAACATTTGAGGATGATACATATTATTTACCTTTCACTATATGTCTTTAGTGTCTTGATTTTTGGTAGCCAGTTAACTAACGAGTTATTTGGAAAAAGAGCCTGAGTATTACTGTCTCATTGGAATTAGGTTGGTAATACTGTTTCACTCGGAATATATAAACGTTTTTTGAAGAAGAAAATCAGCAAAATTCTAGAAACAAGACTTCGGTTTACGTAAATCATGACAAATTTAGAAATCTTCCATATTAAAGATGTAAATATTAAAAAATTTTGGGAGATAACGATATTTAGGGTTTATGTTTATTGATCTGTTTTTTAATAAACAAATCACTACGCATTTTTCATTAGCTCAAATTTTAATATTTACAAGGGTTTAGTTATAGGTTTAGCAAAATAAAACTTCCGCCATATCTGTCAAGAGTTTTGCTTATATTTTTAAGTTATATACCCAAGGGGAGAAATTCGATTAGGGATTTATGGCTAGATGGTTTTATGTTAAAATTTATAGAGAAATACTTTTAAAAGTTTCTGAGCATTAAAACTATGCTACTTTTAAGTTATATTTATTACAATAATTTTGAATGCAATTATTTTTGCATTGGCAGTGATTAATTCTATTTTCTTGAGTATTTTTGCTCGAATTACTTGACAACTAAGGTCTGGGCTATTTCATTCTCATCTAGCCCACCTCAGAATGAATTCTGAGTCTAATAGCGAAAGTCGTCTAAAGACGACTGAGACTCATGTTATAGTCCGTTTTAACGCAAAACCTACGCAGTATTGCCAGTTGCGTAAGTCCTGAATACTTTTACAAGCGATCGGTAAATAGTCTTGCACTGTAGGGGCACAGCATTACTCATTGGTGTCAACTTAAAGCAAAAGCTAGCATTGGCAAGCTTTCTAGGCTTGACCCTCACCCCCAACCCCTCTCCCAAAATTGGTAGAGGGGAGCAAATTCTCCAGTTCCCCTTCTCCCAACTTGGGAGAAGGGGTTAGGGGATGAGGGCAAAACGTCTTCTCAAAGCAGATTTTTTCTTAAGTTGACACGTATGAGCATTACTGTACCCTTACAGAAATGAAAGCTGGTGTAAGAATTACGAATTACGGATTTTTAAAGATCGGTGTTTGTAACGGACTATGCATAGTAGAACAATTAGCAATATAAGCGCTTTGATCATTGATGGCTCCACTACTTTCTTCACTTCCGTAGGGGTTTTAGGAGTAACATTACACGGAATCTCAATGATCTGTGTGTGATCAGAACCATTACCACTAGGAGTCAGATCGCATTCGCCTGTGCTGGTGAGAGACAAAGGTGCATTTCCTGAAGAAACAGATGCTTGGGCTGAAGAACTATCGCCATTGAGTAGTAGAAGCAGAATTAAAGCAAGACCCCCAATTCCGAATATTGGCCAGAGTGGAAAGGAATCAGGACTGTCTTGTACCAAAACATCTCCCATAGAGGCAGGGGAAGTATCGAGACTCATTGCTTCTCCGTCCAACGCTAGTGGATTATCACTCAGCAATATATCTCCTGGCATATCTTCTCCCAAGAGCTGACTAAACTCCTGTGGAATAGCGTTAATGGGACGTCCGAGTTCCCCACCATCTTCGGAGTATGGAAAGGATAGTACTTCAAAAATCCTCTGTTGGAGTTGGTTTGGATTTCCAGAACTCAACGCATCCAAACCTGTAGAGATTTTATTTAAATAGAAATTCGTCATCTCTGGCGACAGACCTAGAGACTGAATCTCCTCTTTAATGTTGGGGATTTTTGAGGCTTCCTCAAAGAGTAGTCGTCCGTATGACAACTTCAAGTCTATTAATCCATTACGGAGACTGACCGAGTTATTGGTTCCTGAGTATGGTGACCAGTAGAACTGGTTGGTTACAAGTCCGAGTCCTTCTACTGGATTGCGACCAACAGGTTCTCCAAGAAGGTATTGAGAACTATCCATGATTGCGGGGGATTGGTTTCTCCAAAATGAGGCGTAAGGCACCGCAGAGAGATTGGGATTGTTATCGTAAAAGCTAGCGAAATTCTGGAAGTTGTCCTCCCCACCTGCTGCTCGGATCAGGAGGTTTTGATGGCTAGCCCCGTCGTTTGAATCTAGTAATCGTTGGATTACCGATCCAGTTTTATTGCAGGTCAGACCAAATCCCACATCACATCCAGGAATGACTCGCATTTGACTCAGATTCTGGTTATTGATTTGGTACTGGAGATACTCATACTCCAGTCCTTGTTGGATACCATAGCGTCCAATATTGAGCTGTGCAAAAGTAGGCTGACACGTAGTGAGTACTACTGCAACAGATGAGAATACGATGGTCGCAAACCGAACCGCCTTTGGCATTGCAATTCTTTGAACGATTGATTTAGGCAAGATGCACCTCCACTAAATGACAGCAATTTCATTGGTTGTTCACGTCCCTCTTTCAGTCCGTGGGGTTGAAATTAATAGCTCTATAAATCCAATCGGTCGCAGCAATACCGCAGACTCACCGAGTCTGCAAACAGCATTCCTATCCTTGGTAGCTACGATTAGGGATTGGGAGAAAATTTCTTTACGAGTTGAGTGAGGTTTGAATCCCCATCTATAGCCATTTCACTCCCCACTCCCTAATTCATTCAACTCTTAGCTAAAGAAATGTTGATCGTGATTCCGGTACCTTTAAGATTTCCTGATGAGAGTGTGTGATATAAGACCAATCCCCGGTTTGGTTGGTCGAAAAGAAACCCACGACGTGTGGGTTTGATCTTCCCTTCCTTTACTAAGGAGACAAAGGCTTCTAAATACCTACGTATACCTTGACGGTTCTCTGGACTAGTATTGATATGACGCTTAATCAGCATCATAAAGAAGTCCAAACTACGATTTTCCTGTCCCTGAATCAGACTGCCCTCATCTAGGAAAGAACTTGCTATGAGCCTGCCATCAACTTGTTTAACCTTAAATAGGGTAAAGTAACGCCCTTCTTTTTTAGGATCGTTCGCATAACAGACCCAAGAACCCTCTTGATTCTGTATAAAACCCTGTTCAGCAAGGTAAGAAAGCAAAGAATTACTTGCTTTTGTTTGTACTGGAGGTAATAAATCCTCAATCGGATCTAAAGAGCAAAGCCTCTGCGTTGTTTTCTGTTGAGAAGCAGCAGGAGTCTCCTGAGTATAAACACGTAGGGGCTTTTCATCAGCCATTGCCATAGTAGACATCGCAGCGAAGGCAGATATTTGGAGAGCGATCGCTCCAAATAAACGAACAATGATATTCATGTTTTTCCTGTTACTGTTGCTGATGTTGGTTGTTGGTAATAATCGAGTAGTTACTAAATCAAGATTGATCTAGCAGTCCTAAATCATTTGTTAAATTTAAGTGTTTGCCTCATTTGATCGAGGTAGCTTAAGTTTTCAGCGATGAAATAGGGCTTTTATAGCGGTTCTCAGTTGAGTAGGTACTGAACCCCACCCCCAACCCCCTCCCCGCAAGCGATGAGGGGGCTATGATGTACATCATGTGATTAGGAAAGGCTATATATAGGTAACTAACCACAAAGAGAAATCAATATCTAACTAAATAAAACACACAATTTTAATGTCTTATTGACAAGACGAATTTGGCTTCTCGATATTTTTACATATACGAAAAACAACTGACTTATTGTCAAAAATTTTCTATTTATTCTTGTCTAATTTTTGCCGTTATAAGAGGGTTTTATACCTTCTTAGCTAGCTCTAATGATTCCTAAAACAAGGACTTTGTGAGCTATTTAGTACCTTATATAAGCAGAATTTCAAAAGCTCTGTGCTTTGCACGTTCGCGCTTTTGTAGATTTACTTCGTGGGTTGAATAATTTTTGTTTTTTGGAGGTAGCGCACCTAACTAGCTGTTCCAGCATGTTTGCAACTTGATGTATAAAATAATATCTCCTAACAGTAAAATAATATTACCATGAGCTTGAGACATGCAACACTATTGTGGACAGTTATCAAAGTTGTACACGGTGAATTGGAACTACCTCTTCATTAAATTTCATGGCAAATATCTGAGAATTAAAATCAATTTACTTATACATGACTAGTATTTTAGAATTTAGTACTTTTGTTCCAAGGTACTACGACTGTGTTTTTAATATAACCTTTTTACTCTTAAATATACGTAAATAAGTATATTTTTATCGCTGGATAAGTCTTATTTTATGAACTTTAAGCTACAAGTTATAGCATCAAACAAAGTTAAATTATATTACTAAATATAAAATTTAAGATTTAGCAAGCTGTTGTTGCTATAGACCTTATAAGCGTCTAAGACTCAGATTTCCGAATCGAAAAATTAAGTAGACCTATATACCTATATATATTATTGTCACAACGAAAGAGTATGTTCTTAAATTTGCCCTGTAGACAGAGGAATATCCTGAGCGAAGTTGATATATTTAGATATTTGAATGGTAACAGGCTTTGACTACGATTAAGATATTAACTTGGTATTTTTACAAGCCTTAGCAGTATGAATGTGGAATTTTTTAACAGGATTCCTTTGATGCCTTTAGTATTACTATGGCTGGCTTACACTCTCCTGGGATGGTATCTTGCTGCTCATCATATTATTTGGTTAGTAGGAGCTTTTGTCGCTGCTATGGTTATAGCTGTAGCGCGGAAAAGTATTTCTTGGTTAGAGCGTTTAGTTGAATTTGGATCTAAAACTTTAGCTGTTATATTATTTTTAAGTATATCAATTGTTTTTGTAGCAACTTGGTCGCTATTATTAAGGCTTTTTCTTATACCCTTGGCAACTACGCTTTTAGCTGATTTGGAAATGCGCTTTTCTGGCTTCAACAAGCTAGATTCATTTTGGATTTTAACAGTCATAGCAATATTAGGTTTGGTGATTGGCGAATTAATAGATATTTTACTTTTTCCCAGTAGGAGATACTAAAGGAGTAAGGGTAAAAAGAGATTTTGTTATTTATTAAGTAAGGGCGCACTGATGCCCTTACTTAATCTGAAGTTTTAGGCGATCGCTGTCTCTAGCTGCCTGATAAAACAATGCACGATTACCCACTATTAGTCAATCATTCTCTAGATTACTATAACTCCCACTCATGGAAGACGTTTTATTGAGTGAGATTTCCTAGTCTATTACAAGAATTAAGACAACCTAACAATGTAAATACTTCTGATAAAAATCGGAGGTAGAAGGTGGACATTTAAGACTTAACAGTAAACTGGGACATGGTAGCCTGTTTCAGATTAAGTTGCCATTGTTCTGAAAACCATAGATGTTGTCTAGCAAGAGAAATTGAAGCGATCGCTGTAAGGAGATTGCTCTGAATGTGGCGAGATGGATATTCCCGTTTACAGGCATATCATTGATGATTGTCATTTTTGAGTCACATTTGTTTTGAACCATAGAGATATAGGTAAAACAGTGCAAAAAAAGATGAAACAAAGCGGCGAGTCCCCACTCAACACTGATAAGGAAGTAATGTGAGTAGACGTAAAGACTACAGTTTGCTTCAGCAGACAGCAACAACAGAAGTGGCAGCACCGAAGCCATCGCTGACATTAGCAGACGCAGTGGCTCTGATTGTCGGTATTGTCATCGGGGCAGGGATTTTTCAAACGCCGGCTATAGTTGCAAGTCAAGCAGGTAGTGATATTGCTGTAATGCTTTTTTGGCTAATGGGTGGTGTGATATCTCTGGTAGGAGCGCTGTGCTATGCAGAGTTGGCGACTGTCTATCCCGATGTTGGTGGTGTCTACTATTATTTGAAACGTGCATTCGGGCGGGGAGTAGCTTTTTTATTTGCCTGGGCGCGGATGACGGTGATTCAAACTGGTTCCATTGCTCTTTTGGCATTTGTTTTTGGCGATTATGTTTCTCAGATATGGCGGTTAGGCACGTTTTCGTCTTCTATCTATGCAGCCATAGCGATCGCACTTTTAACTGCTTTGAATATCATCGGTTTGCAGCAGGGTAAATGGACACAAAACTTGTTGAGTGCTGCAAAAGTTCTGGGTTTGTTGCTGGTAGTAATTCTTGGGCTTACCGCCATTCCCAATTCTGCCGCCCCTGTAGAATCTGCATCATCAGGAACGTGGGGACTGGGGATGGTGTTTGTGCTGCTTTCTTACGGCGGTTGGAATGAAGCGGCTTACATCTCGGCAGAAATTCAAGATGGCCGACGTAATATTGTGCGATCGCTAATGTGGAGTATTGGCATCATCACTGCCATTTACTTACTAATCAATTTGGCTTACCTGCGGGGACTGGGATTAGCAAACATGGCCCAGTCAGAAGCAGTAGCCGCAGATTTAATGCGCTCTATTTGGGGCGCACCAGGAGCCTTGTTCATCAGTGTATTGATTGCGATCGCTACTTTAGGAGCAACCAACGCCACAATCTTTACCGGAGCGCGTACCAATTTCGCACTGGGGCAGGATTTTTCGCTATTTGGTTTTATGGGACGCTGGCAACAACGTCCTAGTAGTCCTACCCATGCCTTATTATTGCAAGCTGCGATCGCCTTAGTACTGGTTTTTTTAGGCACGCTCACTCGCAAAGGCTTTGAAACAATGGTGGATTACACCGCCCCGATATTTTGGTTCTTCTTCCTGCTTTCCGGCATATCACTGATGGTATTGCGAATCCGCGAACCCAACATAGTGCGTCCATTCCGCGTGCCATTTTATCCTTTTACACCATTACTCTTTTGCGCCGTCTGTGGTTACTTGCTTTATTCCAGCTTGGCTTATACAGGTGTGGGAGCAGTTGCTGGTGTTTTAGTTGTCGCAGCAGGTATCCCCGTGTTGTTTTGGAATAACTATCGCCAAGGTAAGACTTAATCCAATTTTGGATTTTAGATTTTGGATTTTGGATTGTGCAACCTAAGCCTCACACTATAAGCAATTCAAAATCAGATGACTTATCAGTTGTTTTACTAACTACTAAGTAGGTAGGCGTAATTAAATATAAGATCAAATTTCATCCTCAATCCCTCTCCTTAGTAAGGAGAGGGAAGCCGGAGGCAGGGTGAAGTTTTATATTTAATTTGACCCACTTACTTAACCAAAAGCTACTCAATCAAGGAGACAATTCATGAACTTCAAAAAAATTCTGTTTTTACTGGTTACAGGCGTTAGTATTACCAGCTTGGGAATTGCTGGGTGTACACCGCAAGGAACAGACTTAGAAGCTGGGATACAACCTTCTACTTTGACGGGTCAGACCGAAACCGAAACACCAGTTGCGACAACTCCCACAACTCAACCACAAGAACGCCCCGGTGATGTTCCCTATGTACCAACACCACAGCCAGTTGTAGATGCAATGTTGAAAGTGGCAAAAGTGGGTAAGAATGATGTGCTTTACGACCTTGGTAGCGGTGATGGGAGAATTGTCAATACTGCGGCACAAAAGTTTGGTACGCGCGGTATAGGTATAGATATTGACCCCGAACGCATCCAAGAAGCTAATGATAATGCCCAAAAAGCAGGAGTAACTGATCGCGTGAAGTTTGTCCAACAAGACTTATTCACCACTGATTTTAGTGAAGCAACAGTAGTTACACTTTACTTACTGCCTGAAATCAACCTCAAACTTCGCCCCAAATTATTGAGTGAACTAAAACCTGGGACTCGCATTGTCTCCCACGCCTTCGATATGGGCGATTGGAAACCAGAGCAGACGCTGAATGTAGAGGGCAAAACTATTTATTACTGGGTAGTTCCTGAAAAGGTGCCAGCGAATTTGCGGTAAAGACTAATACCAATTCATAATTAAGAGGCGTCAGATTCAAGTTAAGTTTCCATCTCTTGAATCTGTAGCCTGATTTTTGAGAATTGGTTTAAGAAATTCAAAATCATTAAAAATCTATTTTTTAATTTTGAATTCCCTCCTTTGGGGGTTGACAGTACCAATTTTAAACTTTGAATTGAACGAATAATCTAAAATCCAAAATTGTTTGACTGAGTGCAAATTCAAGCAAGGGCAGCTTAGGCAGGAAATATGATAGGGTTAAAAGGAAAGAATGCTTTAATTACAGGTGCAACTTCAGGTATTGGTCAGGCGATCGCTATCAGACTCGCTCAAGAAGGGTGCAACATCGCCATCAATTACCGCTCATACCCTGAATCTGCGGCAGACACGGAAGAGATGGCATTGCAAAAAGCCTGCGGAAATATCGAAAATTGTGGTGTGAAGTCGCTACCGGTTCAGGGAGATGTCTCCCAAGAATCAGACATTGTTGAGATGGTCAACACCGTAGTAAAGGAATTTGGCAGTTTAGATATTTTAATCAACAATGCTGGCATTCAAACAGAAAGTCCATCCCACGAAGTTACTACAGCAGACTTTGACCGGGTAATTGCAGTCAATCTTCGGGGTGCTTATCTTTGCGCCCGTGAAACTATTAAACACCTCCTGTCTGTTAATCGTCCGGGGGTGATTATTAATATTTCCAGCGTTCACGAAATTATTCCGCGACCGATGTATATCAGTTATTCTATTAGCAAAGGCGGTATGGAAAACCTGACCAAAACCTTAGCATTGGAATATGCCAGCCGACGGATTCGTGTCAACGCCATTGCCCCCGGAGCAACAATCACCCCAATAAACCAAGCCTGGATAGATGACCCC
>Ga0209591_10004536_pt1 | contig 15694 bp, 12 predicted proteins | sample MAT01_FD_187207 | JGI IMG/M metagenome (GOLD analysis project Ga0209591, IMG submission 187207) | Freshwater microbial communities from Lake Fryxell liftoff mats and glacier meltwater in Antarctica - MAT-01 (SPAdes) (version 2) | ecosystem: Environmental > Aquatic > Freshwater > Ice > Liftoff... | reverse complement strand
AATGGGTGAAACAAACGTATGTGGAACTTCTAAAGCAATTTTTTGCAAAGGAATACTAATGGCACTAATCATACATCCATCGGTTTCATGCGTTTTAAAAGGCAACTGCATGTCCTGATCAAAATCATCATCTATTACTAAAGGATCTAAATAGTGGATTTTAATAAATCCTACTAAACTCAAAGTAGCATCTTCCTTTTGATGGGTTACAAAGTGTTTTATGAACAATGGAATTTTCAACAACTGATAAGCATCTGTTGCTCCAAACAAATAAACAGAAAAAGCCAATATAGCTAAAGTTCGCTTCAAGCAATAAAGTTAACGAATTAATTGATAAAATTCCACCATACCCCAAATCGCAATATTAAACTTTGCGCAACATAATCATTTGCTAATAAATTCCGCTTGGTAAAGCCAAAATTGCCGTTTTCTAATGAAATTGTGTTCAAATTTTCTACTCTTAGGAAGCCTTTAAAGCTTTTAATTCTAAAATGCATAAAGGCATTTATGTCTGGTCTGTTGTTGATGGTATTTGCAGTTTGATAAAAGTATTGCCCAATTTGCGGACTATAATTATCTGCTTTATACCCTGAATTATATCGCACTTCTAACCCTGTAGAAATATAAAGGTTAGTATAAAAATTACCCTCAAAAGCAATCCTATTTCTAGTAAAGAAAAAAGGAATATTAACTGGAGGATTTCCTGTTGTTTGCTGAATATGTATTTCGGCATACCAATTCCAATGTTTGGCTAATTTGATTTTTTTTTCTGCAGCTATATGAAGTACATTAAATAAGGTAGCTTCTTGCTTTGCAGTGTAAAAACTATCAAAATACATAAAATTATTTACAGCAAAATATTCTGCTGATAATTTAAATTGCTTTTTAGGATTTTCATAGGATGCAAATAACCGAATGATATTTTCTTTAGCGTAGTTTATTCTATTAGTTATTGGAAATGAGCTCAATTGATTTAAGATAAAAGATGGAGATCGATTGGTATTTTGGAAACCAATATCAAAATACCCATATTTTTTACTTAATAATCGTTTCATATTAATAAAAACACTGTAATCGCCAGCATTGAATCCGTTGATATATAGCTTTCCGGTAGCTTCTATGTCCCATATTTGATTTCGAGTTCTATTTCTATACTCAGCAGAAGTATAAAAATTGTATAAACTAGTGGAACTAACTGTATCAAAATTTCCTTTCAAGTTCTGTAATGCAACACTGGCTTTAAAAAACTGACTCTGGTTATTTTTATCTGGGAAAGTAATTAAACTAAACTCATTTTGAAAACTACTCCAACTGTCTTTGTATGAAAGACTAACTCCTGTTATGGCATTAAAATTAAAATAAGATTTATATCTAGCAGAATCTACATTGTTATCGAAAAAATTATAGCTCTGTTGTGTAAATCTTAAGTTATGTTCAATTCTAAACCGAGGATAAAATATTTTATAAGTAATTGAATCTGTTACTATAGAATCTTTCTTACCAAAATCATAATGATGTCGATATAAAAAATCGGTCTCCTTGTAAATATTTCCAGTAGCTACCGCCGTATTAAAAGGATTACTGTTAGAAGCCCCAGCCTTACCCATTCTAGTTTCAAGCTCATAAGGATTATTTAAAGCTAAACTGTCTAATAAATTAATATTAACCAATCCCCCATTTTCAGAAGATGCCGCTTTATTACTCAACAACACCATAAAAAATTCGTACTTACGATTATTGGTTTGATAGTGAGTAGTAACTCGAAAATTATTGTGACTTGCATTTTGGTTTTTTAAGAACCCTGGAGAATTACTAAAGCGATACTCAAGTGCAAAATTTAAATTTGTTTTTCTATTTTGAGTATGCTTTAAATCTATTAATTGTTCAGACTTACTCCCCAACATATATGCCAATTCAGTATAAGGTCTTGTTGTTTGATAAAATCGAGTATTTTCTAATGTAAACTTATACATATCATATTGATGAAACCCAGCATCGAAGCCAGCTTTCATCAGTGGATTAAAAAGTAACGACTGAGCTGCAGTACCATAATTACCTAAATGATGGTACCAATACGGTTGAGGAAACCTTGTAGTAAAATCATTGAGTGAAGAATCGATAGTTCTATTTCTGGTAGAATCGAAATAGCGATAAAAAATAGTTATGGAATCTGCAAATCTATCACGTTTTTGTAGTGAGTCTTTTTTTGATGAACCTCTAGAAGCTTGCCCACCACCACCTGATCTATTTTGAAAATTGCTCAAATCTTGAACGGACTGCGCTTTAGCTGCAAAACAAAAACTTGCAAGCCAAAAAAAGCAACTTATATATTTAATACAATTACTGCCTTTCATCATCCAATACTTTTATGATACAACTTTAACAAGCTCACTAATTAACAAAGTTAATTTAGGCTCCGCATCTTTGGCTGCTTGTAATACTTCTTCATGAGTAATAATATTATCTTCATCTCTAATTCCTAAATCAGTAATTACACTAACAGCAAAAACCTTCATCCCGCAATGTACTGCAACAATAGTTTCTTGCACCGTGCTCATTCCTACTGCATCACCTCCTAAAGCATGAATCATTTTATATTCTGCCCTAGTTTCAAAAGTTGGACCAGTAACTCCAGTATAAACTCCTTCTTTTAATGCAATATTATTATCAATAGCAATTGATTTTGCTTTTTCAATTAATAATTTACAGTAAGGTTCGCTCATATCTGGGAAACGAGTACCAAGTGTTGATTCATTTTTTCCTAATAAAGGATTGGTTACAAACATGCTGATATGATCATTAATAACCATAAGGTCGCCCACTTTAAAAGAGGTATTAACTCCTCCTGCAGCATTAGAAAGCAACAAAGTTTTTACTCCTAACATATGCATTACCCTAACTGGGTAAGCCACTTGCTGAGCAGAATAGCCTTCATAAAAATGAAATCTACCCGACATTACCCAAACTTTAAATCCATTAAGTTCGCCTAAAATTAATTTTCCAGTATGACCTTCAACTGTGCTGATAGGGAAATGAGGGATATCAGCATAAGGAATAGCAATTTCAGTTTTAATTACATTTGCTAAATTTCCCAACCCACTGCCTAAAATAATTCCTACAGCTGCTTCAGATTTGGCCATGCTTTGAATAAATGCCTTTGTTTCGGCAAGTTGTATTAATAAGGTCGACATATATATTATTTATCTTCAAATATAAATTAATAAAAAATAAGGCCATCAACTTGAAGCTGATGGCCTTAGGTAAGGTATAAAAGTTGAATTTAACCTAAACGTTTAACGTTAACTGCGTTCAATCCTTTGCGTCCTTCTTGTACATCAAAAACTACTTTATCGTTTGCTTCGATCTGATCGATCAAACCATTCGCATGTACAAAAGTTTCTTTGTTGGAATCATCATGCTTAATAAATCCAAAACCTTTTTCTTCGTTAAAGAACTTTACAGTTCCTTGAATTTGTGTGTCCATTGTAAAATTATAAAAATTAATAAAGTGCAAAACTACTGATTTATGACTCAACTACCTAATTTAACTGGTTATTAAGCAGTTATATAATTATGTTACCGTTAAAATAGTCAATTTTGAGGCTAATAATCAATCGATTAACTTCATTTTTTTAAATTGTTAATGTTATTGCATGTTTGGAATTTCTTATTTAGATATCTCAGGTTCAATGGGTTTGGTGGCCTGTGGATCACTTACAATAAATAGCATATTAGGAATGTTTTTAGGTACTCAATTTAAAAACACAAATTATTGGAAGCAACTTCCAAGGTTTATTAATAAATATCCAATTATTGATCTACACAATTTAACGGCTTACACTTCTATTGGCTTTGTTTGCTTACACATTATTTTTTTATTATTGCACCAAGAAAGTGGATTCACCCTATTTCATATTTTAAACCCACTCAATGCACCCAAACAACCTTCAATTGTACTGTTGGGAGTTTTAAGTTTTTATTCTTTAATTGTAGTTTTAATTACGTCACAAAAATTAATTAGAAAACAATTGAGTTTTAGGGTTTGGAAAAATATCCACCTGATTGCTTATGCAACTTCCTTTTTATTTTTAATACATGGCGTTTTAATGGATCCTTTATTAAAGGATAGGCCAACCGACTGGTTGGATGCAGAAAAATTTTTTACTGAAGGATGCGCCATCATTTTTATTATAGCCGTATTTCTACGTTTGCGCTATCATTTAAATAACAAAAAGATTTATAAATAAATTAGAACCCATTTCTATTATTAAAACTATTAAGAACTTTGTATCCAATTAATTCATCATGCCTTCCGCCCAAGGCTCTATAATAAAATAGAATAGTATACTCATTTTCGGTTTCCCAATAATTTCCTTCGGTAATCCAATTTTCTGTTTTGTCATTTTTATTTCGAGCTTCTTTAGTTACATAAGAATAGCTATAATAGCCCTGTTTTAGCAATAGTTGCTTTGTGTACATTCCAAGAATGGCATCATATTTCATTAGTGATGTATCACCAATTTGATTGCCCGTTAACTCCCCTATTAAGTATAGATTAGTTCCATTTAACAACTGGCCTTTTTCTGGTATAAAACTAAAATTTACTTTAGCATAATCACTTTGCCACCAAGGGTTTACCGACTCTGTATTCATGATTTCGTAAAGTCCGTTTAGATCTCTATAAAACAGGTATTGTAAATTTGTTCGAGCCCTATCTGGCTTTACATAAATTTCCGTAAGCTTTATATTTCTATCTATATTTTCTATACGGTCGCTTTGAAATCTAAAACTCTGCATATCAAGCCATCTATATTCTTTACCTGCCGGAAAAACACAATCCTGTTCCGCATTAAATTCCAAAGTGCTTCCTCTAACAAAAGTTGGCGGAATATTAGTAGATGCATTATCCCACCTTCCATTTTGAAGTATTACTGCTTTATATTGCTGAGGAATAATCATGTTTACTTTAGGAACATTAACCAATAGATTAATTTTTTGATGTGTTTTAATCATCTGAAAATCAAATGGCTGTTGAAAGCGAGCACCAATTGTAGCTTGCGGATCTACAACATAAAATCTTTTTGTAAAAAGTAATTTGGAAGTATCTCCATCTTGAAATACTTTAAGCAAATAATTACCACTTCTTGATGGAATTGCATTTCGCTCAGGAAGAATTGCCTGATAATGTACATATTGTTGTTGTGAAATTGATGAAATTCGATAAACGCTGAGCCTATTTTGCTGAAACCCTTTAATAAAATCAAATGCGCTCCATTCAGCTTCCGACCAATCGGCATTGCATAATTGATAGGTATAAAAATAATTTTTAGGGTAACTGTCCAAATCATCAAAATGCAGCTCCATTTGCTCAATTGAATTAACCTCAATTACTGGCAAAACAGTTTGATTATTCCGTGGAAAAAGTTTAATAGCTTTAATGGAAGCACGATAAACCTTATCGGGCAAACGCTGAGCTGTAAGTAAAAAACTACTAAATATGGTTATTAATAAAGAAAGGAATAATTTCATATAATACTTGAGCATAAAAATAGTTAAAAACCAACCATTTGAACGTATCTTTTTTCATAGCAAAGCGTCTATCATTTAGTAAACAACAGTCGTTTTCGCGTTTTATTATCCGATTATCAGTAAGTGCAACTGCGGTTGGTGTTGCTGCAATGATTATAACTTTATGTTTTGTAAATGGATTTCAACAAACCGTATCAGAAAAAGTTTTCAGTTTTTGGGGTCATATTCGTGTTCAGCAATACGAACCAGATAAATCAATGGTTGCAGAAGAAGTGCCAATTATCAAAAACGAGTTGGTATTGTCAACCATAAAAAAAACTAAGGGAGTAACAATAGTTCAATCCTTTGCTACAAAATCTGCTGTAATAGAAAAAAATAAAAATATTGAAGGCATACTTTTAAAAGGTGTTGAATCCGATTATGATTCAACTACACTTAAACCATATTTAATAGAAGGAAAATGGTTGAACTTTATAGATAGTAATTACAGCAAAGAAATTATTTTATCGAAGCAACTAGCAATTGCTTTATCCATCAAAATAAATGATACTATCAATATCTATTTTATAAGCGGTGAAGATGGAGCCAGAACTTATAGAAAATTAAAAGTAATAGGTATTTACAAAACAGGAATAGAAGAATATGATAAATTATTTGCTGTAGGCGATATTAGGCTTATTCAAAAAATTAACAATTGGAATAACAATCAAATTGGTGGCTTTGAAATTTTTATCAATAATTATCATAACGCCGATTCGCTCAATATGCAATTGCTCAATACCTTACCAACAGAATGGATGAGCAGAACAATTCAATCTATATATCCAAATATTTTTGATTGGTTAAGCATTCAAGATGTAAATAGAAATGTTGTATTTATTATTATGGCTATTGTAGCTGTAATTAATTTAATTACTTGCTTGTTGATTTTAATATTAGAGCGAACAAAAATGATTGGTGTTTTACAATCTATTGGGGCGAGCAATAAAACAATCGTTGCCATTTTTTTATATTACGCATCCGTTATTGCAGCAGTTGGTATATCAGTAGGTTTTTTGGTGGGAACAGGTATTTGTCTACTACAAAAGTATACAGGTTTTATTTCGCTTGATGAAGAATCTTATTACGTTTCTAAAGCACCTATTGCAATTATATGGTGGCAATTAGGAGCAGTTTGTGCGGCAACCTTTATAGTTTGTTTTATTGTGTTGATTATTCCTGCTTTACTTGTTAAAAAAATTAAACCAATTTCTGCTCTACAATTTAGGTAATTACTTTTTAGTGAGGTACGATAAAAGAATACCTGCTGCAACACCAGCATTTAACGATTCTGCACCTCCTATTCTTGGAATGCAAATAGGGTTTGTAATTAGTTGCCTACAGTTGGAATGAATTCCTTTTGACTCATTGCCAATCAACAAAATACCTCCTTGTGGAATACTAGTATTGTAAATAGATTTCCCTTCTAATAATGCGCCAAAAATGGGCAAATCGGTAGAGGATAAGAAATCGGGCAAGTTTATATAATGCACATTTACCCTTGCAACACTACCCATTGTGCTTTGTACTACTTTATTATTAAAACAATCAACCGAGTTATTACTAGCAACAATAGATTTTACTCCAAACCAATCTGCAATTCTTATTAAAGTGCCCATATTACCCGGATCCTGAATATCATCTAATGCCAGCACCCAATAATTTTTGGCGATTTTTAAAGTTGGCAGAATGGGTTCTTCCACTAAAGCCAATACTTTATTGGGGGTTTGCAAACTACTTATCTTTTCAAGTTCATCAATTGTAACCCTTATCAGTTCTGCTTTATATGAAACTTCGGTTTCCCAATCTTCGGTAGCGTATAATTTTTTAATGACTAATTTACTCTTCATTAACTCATTTACAAGCTTTACTCCTTCGGCAATAAAAAGCCCAGATTCCTGCCTTTGTTTTTTATGGAATAAAGATTGAATATATTTGACCTCATTCTTACTTAACATCAATTATGTTTTTGACCTTTTGTAGGCCGAAGTTAACTATAGTTTTTTTGTTAATACTGTTTACAGTATTTGTATCTTCCTGCTCCGAACAGAGTAGAACCTCTGTACGAAATTATCCAAAAAATAGGGCATTTGTTTATGAGAATTCAATCGATTTAGGTGGCGACCTATCCAAAGATGAGAAAAAACGATTACTCTATCAATTACCGAACTATTGGGACGATAGTTTAAAAGTAAGAAAGATACAAATGGCCGGTTTATTTTATAAAATTAAAAATCCACCTATTTTCGATTCTTCAAATTTTTATCCTTCCCTTAAATCCATGAATGAATTCCTAAATTCACAAGGGTATTATTATGCTAACTTGAGTTATAATTATTCAATTGATACAGTTAAAGATCAAATAAGAGCGCATGCTAAAATGCAAATAGATCCAGGTAAGAATATCACATTCGACTCAATTGCATACGACTTAAAAGATAGTGTACTTCAAAAGGTAACAAAAAGTGAAATTAAAGAATCATTGCTAATATATGGCAAACCTTATTCTAAACAAATAATCAGCGCTGAATTAAATAGATTAGTAAACTTATATAGAAGAAATGGTTTTTACAAATTTACTCGAGAAGATATTTATGCATTAGTAGATTCTACTAATCAGCAATTATTACAATTGACACTAGACCCATTTGAACAAGCAAAATTGTTAGCGGAAATAGAAAAAAATAAAAGAGGCAACCCAAATTGGGACGTTACTGTTAAAAGAATTGAAACTTTCGATAGTAGTAGAATTTTTCAATACAAAGTAGGTAATTTATACTATTACCCTGAAACAAAAATAACGGATACGCCAGATAGTTTATTACTAGATAATAGTTTTAAAGAATACCGTGAAAAGGAAGCTGTGATGAGGTATAAAGAGGGAAAGTTTATTTATAAGCCCTTAAAAGAATATACTTATATTAAAAAAGGCGACTTATATAATGAAGATAAATATTACAAAACAGCCAATGGATTAAGTCAGCTCGGAACTTGGCAAAATGTAGATGTTAAAACAGTTGTTAGAAATAATGATAGTTTAGATTTTTACTATTTTTTAACTCCAGCAATTAAACAAAGTTTCAAAATTGATTTAGAAGGAAGTAGAAATACAGGAGACATTACTACAGGTAATTTGTTAGGAATATCTACCAATTTGTCGTACAATAATAGGAATGTTTGGAGAAGAGCCATTCAATCGATAGCTACTTTTAGAACGGGAGTAGAATTAAATATTTTAATTGCTAACAATAAACAAAGTGATTTAATTCAATCGTTTTTTTTAAACGTTGGACATACCTATGCTTTTCCAAAATTAATTTTACCATTTAAAATAAAAGGAACTGACGAATTAGATAACAGAAGAACACTTTTTAATGTATCTGCTGGTTATGTTGAAAGAAGAACATTTTACACTTTAAGATCATTAATTACAAGTTGGGGCTACGAATGGAAAAAGGGGAATACTATTTATTTATACAAGCCGTTAAGCGTTGAAATTAATGGTTTAGAAAAACAAGATTCACTCGAAAGTTTACTTATAAAAAATCCCTTTTTAAGAGCTTCATTTAATGAAGGAAATATAGTGAGCCAATCAATATCAATTAATAAAACAGTAGTAAGTAACAGAAACTCAAACAATAGTAATTATTACCGTTTTGGCGTAGAAGAAGCAGGAGGTTTATTTGGCATGATACCAGTTATAAAAGGAAAAATATATCGTTATATTAAAATTGAAACAGAGTTTCGGCGTAGCATGAAATTTAAAAAATCTGAATTAGCATACAGAGCTTTTGGAGGCTTTGGTTATAATTATGGAAAAGACTCTTTGATTGGGATTACAATGCCATTTTTTAAGCAATTTTCGGGTGGCGGTCCTAATAGTATGCGTGCTTGGACTTTAAGGCAAATTGGTTTGGGCAGTTCGCCTCAAAGCGAAATTGATACGGCATTCAACGCATTTAGAGAGCGATTTGGAGACATGCAATTAGAATTAAACTTAGAGTACCGTTTTGTATTGGCATCTTTTGGAAGCCTTAAAATTGGCAGTGCTTTGTATACAGATATTGGCAATATTTGGAATACAAAAAAATCAAGCACTTATGATTCAAGAACCAATTTTGATATTAGCAACTTCGGAAAAGATTTAGCAGTTGGAGTTGGTACTGGATTGCGTTTTGATATGTCGTATTTTTTAATAAGGCTCGACTTTGCATATAAGCTTAAAGACCCATTACGTGTAGCAAATGGTGGTTGGATGAGTTTAAACAATTTTAATTGGACAGATATTAGAGCAAATGGTGTAAAAGTTCCCAATTACGCGCTACAACTAGGCATTGGCCTACCCTTCTAAATCTTTAAGCAGTTGAATTGATTGTACAAATTGATCGATCGATTGTGCATCTTCTACTAAAAAATTGCCGATTCTAGATCTTCTTAAACTACTCATATAACCTCCTACGCCAAGTGCTCTTCCAAAATCATTGGCTAAACTTCTAATGTATGTTCCCGTAGAACAAATTACTTTAAAATATACAACAGGCAAATCAATTTTTTCAATAATAAATTGATGTATCGAAACTGGTCGAGGTTCGAGCACCACATCAATTCCTTTACGAGCAGCTAAATAAACAGGCTTGCCATCTTGCTTGATCGCAGAATGAGATGGAGGCACTTGCATAATTAAACCAGTAAATTGGTTGGTTGTGGCATAAATCATTTCATTGTTAAGATGATCGATATTTTTGATTTGTTCAGGTGCAGATTCTAAATCGTAAGTTGGAGTTACGGCACCTAAAGTAAAAGTACCAATGTACTCTTTCTCCATCCCCATATACTCATTTATTTTTTTAGTAAACTTTCCAGTACAAACAATTAATAAGCCAGATGCAAGCGGGTCGAGGGTTCCAGCGTGACCAACTTTTATAATGCCAGTACAATTTCTGATTTTACGAACAATATCGAAGGAGGTCCATTGAAGCGGCTTATCAATTAAAATTACTTTCCCATCTAAGAAAGTTTGTAATGAAGGATGAATTTCTTTTTGTCGCATAGCTATTCTTAATATGCCCTTGCAAAAAGAACACGCTGTGTTGATTTATTTCCCGTCAAAATACATTTGCCTTCTTCTAAAGGATTATCTAATGGAATACAACGTATGGTTGCTTTTGCTAGTTCTTTAATTTTATCTTCGGTTTCAGCAGTTCCATCCCAGTGCGCAGAAACAAAGCCAGTTTTGTTATCTAATATATTTATAAATTCATCCCAATTATTGGCAGAAGTAATGTGAGCATCGCGATAGGCTTTTGCTTTATTAAACATTTGTTGTTGTATATCAATCAATAAGTTTTGTATGTACATATCAATTCCATCTAAACTAATAGTTACTTTTTCTTTGGTATCTCTGCGCGCTACTTCTACTACTTTATTTTCTAAATCTCTTGCACCAACTGCTACACGAACTGGAACTCCTTTCATTTCATATTCTGCAAATTTCCAACCCGGACGATTATTATCAGAATCATCATATTTTACAGAAATACCCATTGCTTTTAATTGATTAACAATGGTATTTACTACTTCAGTTATTTGTGCTTTTTGTTCATCGCCTTTGTAAATAGGAACAATCACAACTTGTATAGGTGCAATTCTTGGAGGAAGTATTAAACCATCATCATCACTATGAGCCATTACTAAACCACCAATTAATCTTGTACTTACACCCCAACTAGTTGCCCAAACATAATCTAACTTATTATTTTTATCGCTAAACTTAACATCAAAAGCTTTAGCAAAATTCTGTCCTAAAAAATGAGAGGTGCCTGCTTGCAATGCTTTACCATCTTGCATAAGGGCTTCAATACAATAGGTATCTTCTGCACCAGCAAAACGTTCGTTTGGCGATTTAACTCCTTTTATTACAGGTAAAGCCATCCAATTCTCAACAAAGTCTGCATAAACCTCAAGCATTCTTTGAGTTTCTTCAACTGCTTCTATTGAAGTTGCATGAGCAGTGTGACCTTCTTGCCATAAAAATTCAGTGGTTCTTAAAAATAAACGAGTGCGCATTTCCCATCTAACAACATTTGCCCACTGGTTAATGAGTAATGGTAGATCGCGATATGATTGTATCCAACCTTTATAGGTATTCCATATTATTGCCTCACTTGTTGGGCGAACTACCAATTCTTCTTCTAATTTGGCATCTGGGTCAACCATTAACTTTCCTTTGTTGTTAGGATCGCTCATTAATCTGTAATGCGTTACAACAGCACATTCTTTGGCAAATCCCTCTGCATTTTTTTCTTCTGCTTCAAAAAGGCTTTTAGGGACAAATAATGGGAAATAAGCATTTTGGTGGCCTGTGTCTTTAAACATTTTATCGAGCACATCACGCATATTTTCCCAAAGTGCAAACCCGTATGGTTTAATTACCATACATCCCCTAACAGCACTATAATCGGCCAAATTACCCTTGATTATTAAGTCGTTATACCATTGCGAATAATCTTGTTCTCTAGAAGTGATCACCTTTCCCATAAAATAAAATCCAGTTTTTTTAAATATTATACTAACAGTTGTTAGTTGGCATGCATTTTGATATTATGATAAAATGAAGTCAACAAACACAAATGTATGTAACTTCAACCATCAAATAGTAGCTAACCTAAAAGCTTAAACTATGAAAAAAATATTATTTGGAACATTGATTATTGCAACACTCATAAGTAGTTGTAATACAGCTTATCAATCTGGGCAAACTCCAGATGACTTGTACTATTCTCCAGGGAAAGAAAACTCATCTAGTGAAGTGAGAAGACAAACAGAAGATGGAGAGCGATACGACCAGAATGTTCGTACAATGGATGATCGTTTTTTACGCATGAAAGTCGCTAACAGAAATCAATGGAGCAGCATGGATGATTTTAGCTATTGGAATGATATGCGTTTTAATTTTACCCCGATCAACAGTTTTAATGGTTTCAACAATTTTTATGGAAATGGATTTCATGGTAATATGTTCAATACTTTTAATAGTCCTTGGAATATAGGTTGGAACAACAATTGGAATAACAATTGGAATAACGGTTGGAATAATGGTTTTAACTCTTGGGGAAATAATGGATGGAACACATGGGGAAATATGGGTTGGGGAAATATGGGTTTGGGCAATGGTTTAGGTTGGAACAATCCAATGTTTACCTTAGTGGGATATACTAATCCAAAAGCTATTCCAGTATCTTCTAATTCTGGTTCAAATTTAAATGCATACAGAAATAGAACCTACAACAATTCGAACGTTGGCGATAAATATAATAGCTGGTCTACACCTAGTACTTCTGGCAACAATAATAAAAGTTTCGGAAGTTTAATCAGAACAATGATCAGTAATCCATCTAGTGGAAGTGGTGGTTCTTCAAGTTATGATAGACCAGCTAGAACATTTAGCAATTCAACTCCTACTAGTGGCTCTGCAGGGGGTAGCAGCGGAGGCTTTTCAAGTAGAGGCTCAAGTACAAGTAGTGGTAGAGGGGGGCGTGGTCAATAATTAATTTTTAGCAAACGTTATTCATTGATGTGCAAAGACCATAAGGAATTATATTATCCATATATGAAAAAAATATTTATCATTCTATTTAGTAGTATCGGATTTGTTGTTACTGCACAAACACCCGATGAAGCTTTACGAACAGCTTGGTTTACACAAAATGGCACTGCCCGTATGATGGGTGCTGGTGGAGTAATGGGATCATTAGGAGGAGACATTACAGCTAACCATATTAACCCTGCGGGATTGGGACTATATAAAACAAATGAACTTGTTTTGTCGCCAGGCTTTTTATTCAACAACAATAAATTTAATTACAGATCAAAAGATACAGCTACAAACAAAAGTAATTTCGGCTATGGTACATCAGGCATAATTTTAGCAGGTAATATCAATAAAAGAAGCAAATGGACGAGTTCTGCTTTTGCAATTTCTGTTAATCAATTAGCCAATTATAATAACGACGTCCAATTTAGTGGTAGAAATAATGTCAGTTCTTTTAGTGAAAAATATTTAGAAGAATTGATAAGGGATCGTGCAGATACAAATGCGGCATTGAATAATTATATTTTTGGTTCTTCATTAGCTTTTAGAACTTTTTTAGTAGACACAATTAGAGGTATTGGTGGTGCTGTTGCAGGATACCAAAGCTTGGTTCCTATTTCTTCGGGAATAAATCAAATGTATAGCGCACAAACCAGAGGAGGCTATAACGAAATAGCAATTGGCGCTGCTAGAAACATGAATGATCAATTGTATGTTGGCGGTAGCTTAACTATACCAATAATTAGGTTCTCACGTGATTTATTTTATAGTGAACGAGATGCAACAACCAATACCAATAATCAATTTAGTAGTTTTGAATATAAAGAAACCTATATTTCCAATGGAACTGGTATAGGTGCTAAAATGGGTTTAATATACAAGCCAAAAGAATTCATAAGATTGGGTTTTGCATTGCATACCCCTCAGTTAATGACGTTTAACGATCAAATCAGGTCGTCGATGGTTACCAACACTGAGTCTTATGCAGGTTTACAAAATGAAAGCAGTGATGCCTTAAATAGCGGAAATGCAGGCAATTCTAGATACACTCTCTTAACTCCATACAGAATAATAGGTAGTGCGAGTTATGTTTTTAGAGAAGTGAATGATACTAGATTACAAAGAGGATTTATTAGTGCAGATTTAGAATTTGTAAATTACAGAGGCGCACGTTTTTCATCTGCCAATGAAAATGTAGGAGATATTACTTTGCAAAATTATTACCAAGCAATTAATGAAACGATTAAAGAAACTTATAGAGGAAATATTAATTTTAAATTAGGAGGTGAACTAAAGTTTAATACTTGGATGTTTCGTTTAGGTGGAGCTTTTTATGGCAGTCCTTATGCAGATAATGTTTTAAACGCTAATCGCATTATAGGTTCTGGCGGATTAGGTTATAGAAATAAAGGATTTTTTATAGATTTAACTTATTCGCATATCATGAATAAGGATTTCCAATTTCCATATTTATTGAATGACAAGCCAAACACATTTGCAACACAAACTGGTAATAGGGGAAATGCAATGTTAACATTCGGGATTAAAATTTAAACCACTTCCCCTTCTAAATCATAATCATACGCTTTAGTAATTAGCACATTTACAAACTCACCTATCGGAAGTTTTTTTGTTGAATGAATTACTACTTCATTATCCACTTCAACACTATCAAATTCAGTTCTGCCTAAATACCTGCCAGCTTCTTTTTTATCGATGAGGACTTTAAAAACCTTACCTATTTTTCCTTGATTTATTTCGTAACTTATTTCTTGTTGCACTTCCATAATTGATTGTGCACGCTCGGCTTTAACTTCAGCAGGTACATCGTCAACTAAATCATGCGCCGAAGTATTTTCTTCATGCGAATAATTAAAAATACCTACTCTATCAAAACGATGTTCTTGTAAAAAAACCTTCAATTCTTCCACATCATCTTCAGTTTCTCCTGGAAAGCCTGCAATTAAAGTAGTGCGCAAACATATACCGGGTACTCGCTCGCGAATTTGGTAAATCAATTCGGTCATTTCTTCGCGGGTAATATTTCTATGCATTGCATCAAGCATATTATTACTTGCATGCTGCAAAGGCATATCGAGGTATTTACAAATATTATCTCTATCATTAATTACGTCTAATATTTCTAAAGGAAATTTACTAGGGTAAGCATAATGTAATCGAATCCATTCTAAGCCTTTTATATCAGCCAATGCATTTAATAATTTTGGCAGCTCACGCTTCTTATAAATATCTAAGCCATAATAAGTGAGTTCTTGCGCAATTAGCATTATTTCTTTTACTCCTTTTTTTACCAAAGATTCAGCTTCTTCAACCAACGATTCAATTGTTCGGCTTACATGCTTTCCACGCATTAATGGAATTGCACAAAAAGAGCAGGTTCTATTACAACCTTCACTAATTTTTAAATAAGCATAGTGCTTAGGAGTGCTCAACATACGCTCTCCAACTAATTCTGCTTTATAATCGGCATCAAATTGCTTTAAAATCATCGGTAATTCAAGCGTACCAAACCAG
>Ga0209591_10004533_pt1 | contig 15700 bp, 17 predicted proteins | sample MAT01_FD_187207 | JGI IMG/M metagenome (GOLD analysis project Ga0209591, IMG submission 187207) | Freshwater microbial communities from Lake Fryxell liftoff mats and glacier meltwater in Antarctica - MAT-01 (SPAdes) (version 2) | ecosystem: Environmental > Aquatic > Freshwater > Ice > Liftoff... | reverse complement strand
TACCTCACCCCCCGGCCCCCTCTCCAAGTATTGGAGAGGGGGAGAAAAACGCATCTTGAAGTCCCCTCTCCATGCAATGGGGAGGGGATTTAGGGGTGGGGTAAATGCGTGAGCGAAAGTCCTATATATATCCAAATTTTCTATCATTATGGCGATGCTATTCTAACAATTTTTGTCTTTAAAGCTGAAAGCTATCTGCTGAAAGCTGGTCGCTTAAGTCAAACACTCATGAGGTAAATCGGCGATGTCTCTGCCTTCGGATTCGCAAATTGGTCAATACCGCATCGTCGAGCAAATCGGCGTGGGCGGGATGGCAACCGTATACAAAGCCGCGCAGCCCAAACTTGACCGCTACGTGGCGATCAAAATTATGCACCAGGCCTTTTTGCAAGACCCGGCCTTTCGCAGCCGTTTCGAGCGCGAAGCCCGCATTGTTGCCCGCTTAGAACATGCCAACATCGTCCCGATTTACGATTATGATGACCTCAATGGGCAGCCGTATCTGGTGATGAAACTCATCAGTGGGCATACCTTAAAAGAAATGCTGCAAGAAGGCGCACTTTCGCTGGAAGAAATTCAACGACTTATCCCACGAATCGCCGACGCGCTGACCTATGCCCATACGCAAGGGATTCTGCACCGCGATATTAAACCGTCCAACATCATTATTGATGAGGGCGGCACACCTTACCTGACGGACTTTGGGCTGGCGCGGATTACCCAACTCGGCGAATCGACTATGAGCGCCGATATGATGCTCGGTACGCCGCATTATATTTCGCCCGAACAAGCCCAAGGGACTGCCGATATTGATGCGCGGACGGATGTGTATTCGCTCGGCGTGATTCTCTATGAACTCGTCACGGGGCGCGTACCTTTCACAGGCGAAACCACCTACGCCATCGTGCATAAGCATATTTATGCCGCCCCTCCCCCGCCGTCGCAGTTGAATCCTGAAATTCCAGCGGCAGTAGAAACAGTCCTCCTCAAAGCGCTGGAAAAGAACCCTATTAATCGCTACGACACGCCGAATACGATGATGACGGCCTTCCAGCAAGCCATCGCGCAATCCGGCCTAAAACAACTCGACGAAAGCCGTGTCGTCACGGCAAAAGCTGTCGTCACGCCGCCCGAATATACCCCCGGCGGCAATAAATATACCAGCATTCCCGCCCCCATCGAGCGCCCGAATCCGCTGCCGGGTGAACAGCGCTTAAACGACTTTTTCCGGCAGATGAGCGAGCGCGTACAAGAGATCGCAAGCGAAATTCAACGCAGCGAAACATGGGGGAAAATCTCACAGGCTGTGCGGGAAAATATCCATATCGATCCCGACGGAAACAGTATCAAAATCGGCAAAAGCGATAAATCTGGCATGACTATCAATGCCAACGGTGTGATCGACTTTAAAGAGGATGAGGAAAAGCGCCGCGCTAAAGCCCAAAAGATGATCGCTCAGGATTGGGGAACAGACGAGCAATCCATCCGCCGTCGTGTCGATAAACGCATTAAAGAACGGGCAGGCTTTCTTAGTAATCTCGTCTCCTTTTTAGTTACGATTCCGATTTCCCTTCTGCTGGAGCCGGTTGTTAAAAATTTTATTATAACGGGTTTGCCGGATTGGGCACCTGAGGATGCCCCTGCGCTCATTGCGGCAGTCCAACAGACTCCTATGGCGATCCTCCTCTTATTCCCTTGGATGGGTGGGTTGATTGCACACGGACTGCAAGTGTTTTATACATCCGGGAGAAGATTGCAAGCCCGCCGCCGCGCCCAACAAAAGGCCTTAGTCGCAAGCTATGGGGACGATTGGCAAGAGACGATTGACTATAAAGATTACAAGCGTATTCGCAATCGTGTTGAAGATCGTTATAAAGGCCGTTTGAACTTTATGCAACGTGCAGTCAGCGCATTCTTTATTGGCCTCATGGGATTGACGGCATGGCCTGCCATACGCGATCTTAGCATCCATTTTCTAGAAACCGATACCGAAGTCATCAACTTTATTTCCACTAGCGCTATTCCTGTGGCATTTATTGTGATTATGCTGTTCTCGCTGCTTCTGCATGGCATTGTGCTGGGCATTAACATCATTGCCGGAGACGATGCCCGTGAAAATGCTGTTGAGCAAGAAATCGCCCGTGAGCGGCAACGCGCCGGTCTCGGCGAAAAAGCCAAGCGCGATCAAACAAAGCTCAAAGTTGAAGACCTCAACGTGCGGATGAATGACGATGGGGAATTTACCGACAGCTTTATTTCTGAATTGGAAAATGCGCCAGATCAGCGCACCCGTTAATCACTTTATGGAGCATCCCCTTATGTCAGAAATACCGCCCGAAGATGCCCGCGCCCTTTACGAGGACATCCGTAAACATATCGAAGCACGTTTTGAGATGCGGACGCAGTTTTTTGGGAATCTAGGCTCCTTTTTATTTGCGATGTTTATGCTATGGTTCATTTTTTTGGAGCCAACCAGCGCATCATTTCGTCATAACGGGCTGGGCGCACTCATTTCGGTAGGTTGGGCGATTGGCTTGATGGTGCATTTCGTCAATTGGATTTTTGGTGAGCTGCGCGAGAACGCCATCAGCCGCGAAATGGCACGAGTCGGTTTAAGAACAATCCCCCGCCCCAACAGCGAAAAAGCCAAACGCGCTGAGCGCTTAGTCCGCCTTTCGGAAGATGGCGAATTGGAAGAGTTCGACCCCGATGCGCTGGACACAAAACGACGCGAAACGAAGTAAGACACCCCCTCAAAATGCTTCCTTTAGGCCGTAAAGGTGATGTGCGAGATTTACAAACAAGACTACAATAGAGTTTCAAAGAAGAAATTATTGCTTAACTAGAGGTTTCCTAATGTCAATTAATCCAATGGCGGTCATCCAAAATGAGGTCGCCCGCCTAAAATCTGAAAACGATCAACTTAAAGAAGAACTTCAACAAATGCGCGAGTTTGTGGAAATTTTGCACGACCTCAACATGAAGCCCGTTGTCCAAAGCGATGCTGAACTGCTGCCGATGCTGCGGGGCATATTCCTCAAGATGCTGAAATTGATTAACGCACCGGATGGCTCATTGGCTTTGCTTGATGAAGAGACCAACGAATTGGTCTTTGTACTCGTTCATGGGACGTTAGCGGCGGATTTAAACGGCTTCCGCTTCCCTGCTGGTGATGGTATCGCCGGATGGGTCGTCAAAAATGCCCAACCTGCCCTCGTGCGCGATGTCCGCCGCGATCATCGCTTCTCCGCTTTGATTGATGATGCGTTTAAATTCCGCACCCAATCCATCGCCGCTGCGCCACTGATTGGCGATCTAAAAGTGTACGGCATCATTGAAGCGCTTAATCAACCCGGTGATGAGCCGTTTTCCGAAACTGATCTGGCCTTTTTGGGTCTGCTGTGCCGCGCCGCCGGGGAACGTTTAGCCGATGTTGAGCGCAGCCGAATAAGTTGAAAGTAACGAGTGCTGAGTGACGAGCAATGAGTAATGAGTTTTAAGCCATACCTTTTTGGTGGCTTCCTTACTAACTGACGTTACGCACTTAAGAGAAGTTTTCGGTAGGAACGACGCGCACGTCGCCCCTACTACAACCTACATAAGGTTATGTACTAAGAGAAAATTTTGAGGAATGTGGGGAGCAATCACCATGTGCGGCCTTCGGAATGGGGCAACACACCGGTTGCCCCTACCAAAATAACCTTTGAGCGAGAGTCCTGCGTTTATTGCTCAGCACTCATTTCTCATCACTAAAAAACTAAAGCAAATCCTCACGGCGGGCGTGTTCCATCGCCTTCACTGTCGCGTTAAGTTCCTGCCGACGGGCAACCACTAACGCATTTACCAGCCGATTCTGCATCTCAATTGTGTGTATCATCATATCGAATTTGCGATGCAAATCGGCAATTTCCAATTCATTCTTCAGATTGATCTGATAATCATTATCCGCCACAGCGCGATCTTTGATCGACTGACGATTTTGTGACATCAAAATGACCGGCCCTTGGAAGGCGGCGAGTGTGCTGAGTCCCAAATTTAGAAGAATGAAAGGCGCAGGGTCAATCGCTTGCTCCCGCCACAGGGAATTCACTGTAATCCAGCCAACCATGAAAGCGGCAAATAATAAAATAAAGCGCCAGCTACCAGCAAATTGCGCCATGAGATCGGCAACTTCATCGCCAAACGAGGCGTTTTCGTCAATCTCATCGTACACATCATCCGTCACCGTGCGCGGACGCAGGTCACGAATCAGGTTTTGAGCTTCCGGGCTGAGAAGGTTATCCAGTTCCTCAATTTCGGTGATGAGTTCGGTAATACGCTCATCTTGGTCTTCGACGGGAACAGCAACAAGACGATCCAACAGCAAATCGTTGTACATAATGCACCTTACCTTTACAACGTGCTAGTGGAGTAAACACCAGTGGCGGCATTCACTACCAGAATACAAGATATTTGGTTGTGAACAGTAAGCCGTAATAGTTGAGGTTGCTCTGCTTTTCGCAGAGTCGGCGATAACGCGGGGGCTAGGTCGCTCCCGTAGATCGCATTAAAGGCGTAAGGGAGGGACTAGCGTAGAGCGCTACCGCCGCTTGTCGCGGGCGGCTTATGTTCGTGAGAACTACTGCTCTCGTTCATGATTCCTACAGTTCTACTTTGACAGATGTGTCACACACTGAAACACGAAGCTGCACCCGTATGACAATTCCAAGTGTAACGCGAATTAAATATTTGTAAAGTACCGAATGGCCTTATACGGTCTCAATTATTGCTAGAGTTTTTCTTAACGAAAATACGGATGCCGTCTTCTTCATCGCGTACCAATGAGTCCGCTGGGTAGCGGAGTGCGATAACCGTCATCCATAAATCGCCAACCGCGCCCGAACCATTGATAATGACGGCAACCACCGCAAAGCGCGTGAGCGAATCCGGCAGGAGATAAATCATCCCCATGCCGAGCAGCGTAATCACAATCACTGGCGCAAGCGCCACGACGATAAACTCAAAGCGGCGAAAGAGGGCATTATCCGCCGTAGCATACAAGATATAAGGGAGTTTTATTGGCCCCACAGTCACAGTTTTCGCGCCGTAGCGGGGATGATGCCCCACCCACTGAATCGCCAGCCCATGAATCCATTCATGCAGCGGTAGCACCAAAATCACCGCCAGCCAAAGGACTAACTCCGGCACGCCAACATCCCCAGAATACACGCCCCGCAGATCACGTACAGCCGCCGTCCAGACAATCATCAACGCCAAAAAAGGGACGATCAACCCAAGCGAGGCGACATTCAACATCGCCAAGTTTTCTGCTGATGTCAACAGAAGATGCTTGGCTTCTCGATAATCCTCTGGGAGTGATAAAACAGGTGAAGAGGCCATGCGATTATGCCTTATGGTACATCCACCCAAACTGGATCGGGCATAATCTGATCCGCCGGACGACCCCCAGCATCGTCTAAGCCACTGGTACTGAGCAGATTCATAGGTTCAACCGTCATATCATGATCGCAAAGAATCTGGCAGCTTAAGCGAATTTGACCTAACAAGCCCTTCTCTGCCAGTTTGTCATGCTCGGCAGCCGTCATAGTGGCGGGTTCGCCTGCAAAAAATTTTACACGGCAGGTCGTACAGCGGGCATTGCCCCCACAGCGATGTAAAATATCAACGCCATGATCTTCCAACGCCAAAACGAGCCGTGTCTCGGCGGCGGCCTCAAAAATAGGGCCATCTTGGACAGTAATTTGTGGCATTTTTGTTTTCCTCAAAAAAATAGACTTTATTCGATGGCTTTAGGGCGCTTTAGAAACAAAACAGAGCGTGTAACTTCAATGCACACAATCCTATCTTGATTGCGCCCGATATGCTTCAACGTTACGACACCGCGATCTGGCTTGCTTTTACTTTCACGCTTGGCGATGACCTCAGTTTGGACGTAAATCGTGTCGCCATGAAACAACGGATGCGGATGCGAGACATTTTCATAATTCAGATTGGCGACAATCGTCCCAGCCGTTAAATCGCCCACAGTCAGCCCCACGACCAACCCCAAGGTAAAAATGCCGTTGACGATGCGCCGTCCAAAATCGGTTTTACTGGCAAAATCCTCATTCAAATGCAGCGGCTGGGTGTTCATCGTGAGGCTGTTGAACAACACGTTATCGGTTTCGGTCAAGGTACGGCCTAGCTCATGCTGGATGACCGCACCGACCTCTAATTCCTCATAATATTTTCCAGCCATGTTGTTTCTTTCAGCCTATCGTGCCAGCACTTCCGCCAATTCTAGCAGTTTTGGATTCACCGGACGATGCTTTCCGGCGACTTCTTCTAAAGGGGTGGTGATAATCTCGCCAATTTCGCCGCCGATCACACCGACGAGAATGCCGGAATTCCCCTTGTCTAATTCATCCACCGCCGCCGCGCCCAAACGAGTCGCCAAAATGCGATCCGCCACCGTCGGCACACCGCCGCGCTGAACATGCCCTAAGCGCGTGGTACGGACATCAAACCCGGCATCCTCAGAATGCTCCTTAAAGTATTCTTCGAGCTTCCCCACATCGAATTTCGCGCCTTCCGCCACGACAACTAAGCCATGCGTCTTACCGCGCTCATAAGCCGACATCAATGTTTGCGAAAGGGATTGCGGGGTGGTTTCGACTTCAGGGATGATAATCGCCTCCGCGCCGCCTGCTATCCCCGCCACCAGCGCCAAATAACCACAGTCACGCCCCATCACCTCGACCATAAATGCCCGTAAATGTGAGGAGGCCGTTACTTTCAGCCGATCAATCGCCTCTAACGCGATATTGAGGGCGGTATCCACGCCAATCGTCACGTCCGACCCATAAAGATCATTATCAATCGTAGAAGCTACGCCGACGACTTTAAAACCCAATTTATGCAGGGCATACGCCCCCGTTTGCGACCCGTTTCCGCCAATGACGACCAAGCCCTCAATATGATTCTGATTTAAGTTCCGCAGCGCTTTACGCTGACCGGCCTCGGTTTTCATCTCTGGCGCACGGGCGCTTCCTAAAAACGTCCCGCCCTGCTGGATAATGCCGCCCACATCACGCGCCCCCATCAGCTTGATTTCGCCGTCCATCAAGCCCTGAAAGCCATGCCGAACGCCAAACACTTCCCACCCCTTGCCAATGCCAACACGGGTCACAGCGCGGATTGCGGCATTCATGCCGGGTGCATCACCACCACTGGTTAATACTGCGATACGCTTCATAAAAGCCTCTTTACGTCCCGATTTTAATCCTTTGTGCAGCCGTATTATGCCAAAAACGCTTTAAGGGGAGATTAACTCCAAATGTCAGTTGCTTACAAACGCGCTCTCGAAAAATTCTTGTAAGCGCAAATAAAGCGTCTTTTGATTCTTCGGCCTGGAAATGCCATGTCCCTCATCTTCGAAGGCCAGCAGTTCATATTCCACGCCTACCTGCTGCAACGCATCCGCAACGGTTCGGACGTTTTCGGGGGTGACGTTGGGGTCTTGCATCCCCTGAACGATCATCAACCGTCCTTTCACGTTCTGCACGAAGTTAATCGGCGAGCGCTCATGATAGCGTGCTGGTACTTGATCGGGTCTTCCGCCGAGCATTTCTTCACTGTAAGGACGTAGATCAGGCCGCGTCGTTTCATAATCCACCACGAGATCGGTCATACCGCAAATCGGCGCGGAAGCCGCTAAAAGTTCAGGCGAAAAATGCGTAATCGCGTGCCAGGATGAATAACCGCCGTAAGAGGTTCCGGTGATGCCCACTTTGCCTGGCTGTGCGATCCCAGCGGCAATCAGCGCCTCGATTCCGGCACGGATGTCTTCTTGTTCACGCCCACCCCATCCATCAATTTTGATTGACTCGCGGAAGGTGCGGCTGAATCCGGTGCTGCCGCGATAATTCGGGTCGAGGATGTTAAAGCCTTGATTGACGAAAAATTGAATCTGATTATTAATCGAGTCTTGGCTGTGCGCGGTTGGGCCGCCGTGAACGTAGACGATTGTCCCCTTAGCCGTTTCTTTTGGGCGATACAACCAGCCTTGAATTTCCAACCCATCGCCAGACTTCCAACGGAAATCCTCGGCGAGGGTTAAATCTTCAACTTTAAGCGTAATTCGCTCCCAAACGCGGGTGAGGCTGATGAACGCTTCCGGGCGCACGGCATCAAGCGAAAACCGCACAGCATCGGTGGGCTGCTGCGAACTGTAATACATGCCCACCCACGCCTCACCGACTGGCGCAAGCGGCAGCAAATTGCCGGGAATTTGTGGCAAACGGGTTTCTTCGCCTGTCGCCGGATTTAAAAGCGAACACCGCATCCGTGCCTGATGCACTTCCACAATCACAATTTGTTCGCTGCCGTGCGGCACATAAGCATCTTCGATATTGCGCGTTGGATCATCAATCAGCCAGCGTACATCGTTGGGTGCTGCGCCCATCTCCCAAATACCCACGCGCTGATGCGTTTCTGTCTCTGACATCACCAGAACGCGCTTACTATCAGGAAACCACGCACCATAGGTTTTGATTTGATCGCCAAAATTCAAAATTTCGCGGTCTTCTTTGCCCTCAATATCCACCAGCCACACCTGCGATCCCGCCGGATGACGATCCAGCCGATTATAGAGAATATGCGTCCCGGCAGGGTTCAAATTAGGCGTAAAATATCCAGCTTTTTCTGGCTTTGCCAGCGGAAGGCGCTCGCCTGTTTGCAGATCATGACGATACACCCACGACTGCTCAATCTCATCACCGCTGGAAACATCGAAATTGGCGGCGTAAACCAGCCATTTGCCATTCGGATGTAGCTGTCCGCCGCGAATAAAATAATTCGGCTCTGATTCTGTGAGGGGGTGCATCACCAGTGGCTTATCCACGTCCACGCGAAATAGCTGAACGCGCTCGTTACCCTCTTTATCTTGTTCCACGAGAATGGCCTTGCTGTCGGGTGTCCAATCGACGAAGTAGGTATTTTCTGGCGTATCCGTCATACGAACCGGTGGCGTTGAGCCATCTGTTGGCGCGATATACACCTCTGCCGTCGGTGCAGTCCTAGTCCACATCCACGCCACAAATTTTCCATCCAGCGAAACAGTCGGCCTCCCCATGCCCGGTAGCGTGAGCAGTGCCTCAAGATAATGTTCAGGGGTCATCAATCGCTCCTACAAAGGCCGTTTTGAAATTTAGATTAAAGGCTTACGCAGGTGGTGATCTTTTGTAGGGGCGACTCGCTGAGTCGCCCCTACTGAGATTAAATGCGTAACATCTGTTAGGTTAAAGGCTTTCGCACCGTCGCTGAATAAAAATAGCCATGAAAGATTTCTTCAAACTGATAATCTTGCCCATGTCCCTGCATCCAAGCCCAGGGACGGCGCGAACTATCCGCGATGATGGCTGCGTCGATGATGTCCGTTACAAACCGAATCGGCAGCGTGTACCAGCGCTCACTTTCTTTGAGATCCGCCACGCCGAATAACCCGCCCGGCTTGACCATCGCCCAACCGCGCTCCATCGCCAATTCGTAACGCGGGATAACCGCCAACCCCAACGTACACATCACGAGATCAAATTGTTCATCTAAGTGCATTTCGGCGGCATCGGATTGAATCAATTCCACATTCTTCCAACCGTTAGCCTCTACCTGCTGTTCACGCGCCGCTTGTAGCATATCGGCACTGTAATCCACGCCAACCAACCGCCCCGTTGGGCCAATACGCTCCATAATGTAGGGGAAGTTCGCCCCCGCGCCACACGCAAAATCCAAAACTGTCGCGCCGGGTTTAAGGTCTACCATGTTCATCAACGTTTCCCGCATGACGATGCGCGGGAACTGCCCCAGAAAGAGATAATCGGTGAGGTTATAATTTTTCGCGCGGCGGTGATAATAGGCATCCAAACGAGATTGAGTCAGGCCAGTTTTCTTCTGCTGCCGCGCTAACGACGCGATGACGAGGCCAGCCATCAAACCTAACCAGAACTGTCGCTTAAGCATCAGGGGTCTCTTTCACGATCATAAGGAGGCCGCGCCCCAAGCCAAAACTGACATAAAGCAGCGACCAGAGAAAAAAAGCAATCGTTGGGAATAATACCACGCTGGTGAAAACCACCACAACTGGCACCGCCCGACGGTCTTTGAGCAGCCAACGCGGCGAAATAAAGGTGTTTTTTTCGTAGCGCACCGGGCTGACCATCAAGAGCGCAGCGAGCGTTACCAACAGTGCCGCGCTGATCGGCGCACCAAAATGCCCATAAATGGCGTGGATAAAAACCACATAACTCGCTAAAAAGACGGCAGCCGCAGTCGTCGGCAAGCCCTTAAAGACGACAGTCGGCTCATCATCAGACTCGACATTAAACCGTGCCAAGCGTATCGCCGCGCATACGACGGGCAAAAAGCCCAGCGCAATCCCGGCAAATCCCCAGTCCTGAAAATAGAGCTTATAAAAAAGCAGCGACGGCGCGATGCCGTAATTGATGACATCCGCCAGCGAATCGAACTGAATCCCGAAATCGCTGGTGGCATGAATCGCCCGCGCCACCCGCCCATCACATAAATCTAAGAGGCATGCCAACAGAATAAACCATGCCGCCGCTGTATATTCCCCTTCAAGCCCCTGCACAATCGCAATATACCCGGCAAAAATGCTAAAGCCTGTAATCGCACCCGGTATAGCCGATTTCGAGATATGAATATGAATGGGGAATTCTCGTTTTCCTGTCATTTCATTCGCTCAACTTTCAAACTCAATTGTGACTCTCAGCCAAGATCGTTTCTCCGCCGATGACTTTCTGGTTGAGGTTCACGCTTACGATAGATGCTAATGGCAGAAACAGATCGCAGCGCGACCCAAATTTAATAAATCCAAGTTCTTCGCCTGTCTGCACTAGATCGCCCTCATGAAGATAAGAGACAATCCTTCGCGCTAACACACCTGCGATTTGGCGAATGAGGATTAGCTGCCCGTCTTCGCCTTCAATAATGACAGTGTTGCGTTCATTCAGTTCCGAGGCTTTAGGATGAAAGGCAACTAAATACTTGCCCGGATGATAGCGTGTATAGATGACTTTACCACTAATCGGCACCCGATTTACATGAACGTTTAAGGCCGACATATAAATCGAGACTTTTAAGCGCTCATCTTTAAAGTATTCACCTTCATATACGCGCTCTATCGCCACAATCGTTCCATCAGCCGGCGCGATCACACACGCTGTACAATCGGGCGTGGTGCGCGGCGGATTACGGAAAAATTGTGCGAAGAAGCTAAAGATTAGCAGCGAAAGGGCTAACCCGAATAATCGCAATTGACGCGGCAGCAGAAGATTTACTAAGAGCAGACCGCCCGCTGCCAACGTCAGTGTTGCACGTCCCTCTCGATGCAGTCGAAATTTGATAAATGCTATCACCAGCCCCACGTCCCCGCGCCGCCTTTGAACGGCCCCACGATGTCGGACGTAATCCACCCGCCATAAAAATCGCCCGGCTGTGCCATCACTTTTTCGTCATCAATGTAACACGCTTCCATCCGTCCTGGATAAAAAGCGATACTGTCTTTAATTTGCTCAAATCCCCGGCTTGGGCTGGCGTAACTCCAGCCGACGTTCACTTCTTCTTGTTCACCGACCTTGACCGTCCAGTAACTTGCCGCACCCTTAAATTCGCAGAAAGTCCGCTGGGCTGTGGGTGAAAGGTAGTCCATCTGAATATCAGCTTGGGGAATGTAATAAACAGGTGGATGGCTGGTTTCTAAAACCCGCATGGCGCGGGTAGATTCGGCAAGGGTCACACCGTTAAAAAGCACACGGATCCGTTTTGTGGAGGATTCGACCCGCGGCGGACGCGGGTAATCCCAAACGGATTCTTGTCCCGGCTTTGGTTCAATTCTGTTGCGTGATGACATAACAATACCTCTTTAAAAAGCTACATTTACATTGAAACGATTACTCATGATAATGTTAGACAAAAACCTGAATTAGCACAAGAGCAATTTCTCAGCTCTGCCGCAGTCCCTCCAACTCGGCTTTCCATGTTTCTACAGTTTGCAAGGCACTTTTGCGCTCCGCATCGGTCAGGAGTGAAGGAAATGGCAGCTTATCCTCGCAGTAAAAATGATTTTCATGCGCTTGAACGGCAATTCTAGCAGCTTGGTAAGCATAAGTATAAGCTGTTTGTAATTCTGCCGGAATAACTTCTCCACGCAGTGGTAAAGCAATACGTACCAAAGGCTGTAAAAATTCAATGCCAATAAAGCGTGGCGCTGCATCCGGCAGATAAATGACAATATGATAAGGATACATCGCTGCCATTTGATCGACAATCAGTCGTTTATTCGAGCGTGTCACGTCTATTTCGACAACATTAACCTGCCGATCAAGCAGTAATTTTTCTCGTCGTGTCCGGTAATTTGCGATTAACTGAGAACGCGTTTTGTTGCCAGGAGAGACAATCTCAATAACAGTCACAAGTCGTCCACTACCGATTTCTCGGATATGAATAGCTTGGGTGAGAACTTCTGTAGATAGAGCTACCCCAACCTCAGCCAGAATCTCAGCAGCCGCGAGTTCATAATCCCAAGCTAATTCTGGTTTAGGCGCACCCATCGCCCGGCGAACAAAAATATCTGGTTCAATACGTTCAGCGATTTGCAAACTTGCTTCCCGCCCGGCGACATACCCCAAATGCTCAAGGGGATTCTGAATTTGATCTAAAAGATTTCCCACGATACCGGCATGGATTTGTTGGAAGTAATAATCATCTTCGGACCAAGGATCAATCCGACCCGGAAAGGGGCCATGTTTGCGATGTTCAATATATTCTGGTGAATAATGAGGTCTATTCATCGTGCTGCTTAGCTCCTCAGCCGTTCCAACTCGGCTTTCCATGTTGCTATGGATTGTATTGCATTCTTACGTTGGGCATCCGTCAGTAACGAGGGAAAGGGTAATGTCGCTTCTGTATAGAAGACATCATCATCGATTTGTGCGGCAATTGTCCAAAGGCGATAAGCATCATCATAAGCCCGTTGTAATTCGGCGGCAATAGCTTTTCCTCTGAGCGGGAGCGCGATTCTAGCCAATGACTTTTCAAGTTCTATGCCAATAAAACGGGGTGATTGACTTGGCAAAAACACCGCCACATGATAAGGAAAGCGAGCAGCATGTTCATCTTTGAGCAACCGTTTTACCGAGCGGGTTAAATCAATTTCCACAATATTGACGTGACGCTCAAATAATAAGCGTTCACGACGCGCACGATAATCGTCAACAAAGCTTGGTCGCGCCTTGTTTCCTGGAGAAATAAGCTCCATAACGGTCACTAGTCGCCCACTGCCCAGCTCACTGATATGCAGTGCTTGTAAATCAACCTCGGATTCGACAGCAATACCTGCCGCCGCCAACAATTCCTCGGCTGCAAGTTCATAATCCCATCGCTGTTCGGGTTGTACTACGTTCATTGCGCGTTGAATAGAAAGATCAGGTTCTCGCCCTTCGGCAATTTGCAAGCTCGCCTCTCTCCCTGCACGATACCCCATTTTGAGCAAGGCCGGACTAGTTTGGCTTATGATCTGGTCGATCATGCTGGCATGAATTTGCTGAAAGTAATGCGCGTCTTCAGCCCAAGGATCAACCCGTCGTGCAAACGGCCCAGTACGTAAACAGTCGATGTAAGCATCCGGCAAATTATCGAAGGTCATTCGAATTTTCCTCCTAGCGCCTCATTGAAGATGTCCTCCGCCGTTTCCAGCAGTTCGTCGCGGCGTTCCGGGGGAGTCTGCTGGCTGATGAGGAAGCGCTCCAAAAGTTCGCTGTTGGTCAGTCCTTCAGGACTTGCCCCCAATCGCGCACGAGCGGCTTGCTCCACATCTTTACGGATTGCCGCTACGAAAAATGCCCCTGACCGCCGCAGCGCATCCCGCAGTGCATTTTCATTCAAGCGCGATTCGCTCTCCGGCGTAAGTTGCAGCAAAACCCGCACGACGGCATTTTTGAGATTATGCCGCTCAATCAAATTGACGGCGGTCTGCGTGGGATTAGTATCCTGCCGTAGATCAGCTTTCAGCGTCACAAATGGACGCGCATCCAAGTGGATAAATTCCCAAGTCGTCGCGTTACGGCCTAATTCCACCCAACAAAAGCCTTTGGGATCGCCTTCTTCGCCGAAATCAATCCGCTCGATGCTGCCACTGTAGACGACAGGCGGCGCATCATCGCGCCCATGTGTGAGGTTTTGATGTTTGTGAATGTGGCCTAACGCGACATAATCCCAGCGTGGATCAGCCAGTGAGGACTTCGGGATGCTCACGTCACGCCCCAACATAATCCCGCGCTCGCTGCCTACCACCGCCCCACTCACAGTAAAATGTCCGACGAGCAGGCGCGGAATCTCTGGCGTGATGGCATCGACTTCTTCCGCGAGGTCATCCAGAATCTCCACCAGTTTTTCTTGCAGCAGGCCGTCGGTCTGCGCGATGGTCAAACCAGTGGTTTGTACCGTTTCGAGGATTCGGGCGCGTAAGGGATAAGGCGCAGTCCCGACGGCGACTTTGCCGCGCTTCGTCTCGACGACATAATGGGTATATTCGCTGGCGACCAGCACATTCGGCACAGCCAGCGTATCATAAATTTCAATGCTGGAAGCCTTGAGCGCTGTCGGCGGCACATCATGATTACCGATCAGCATAACAATCGGCGCGAGGGCGGATAAATCCCGGATGCGATGCGCGAACTCCCGTTGAAAAGTCGGGCTTGGGGTGCGCGTTTTGAAGGCATCACCCGCAAAAATAATCAGATCAACATCATGGTCGCGGGCATACGTTACAATATCATCCATCCGGCGCAAAAAATCGACTACGCGGCTGCTGAGGCCGGTGACGGGATCAGTCCTGCCGTAGCTTTCGATGCCGATATGCGAGTCGGCAAAATGGAGGACACGAATCGGCTCTGACATAAGCGGTTTCCTATCATTCCCTATGCCCGTGTAGGATAAAACAAATTTTCGTTGAGGGCTAGTCATGCTCAAAATTGTCGAACAAACGCCAACGCGCCTTGTCCTGAAAGATCAAAACAAAACGATGGCGCTGCTCGCGGGTATTTCCGCCATTTTGAGCGCTGTTTCACTCGTGTCGCTCGTCATACAAGGGGCAGAGCGCATCTTTACGCCGATTGCGGGAGAGGCCAATCTCGCCCGAATCATCGCTTTTCTCATCTTTATATTGGCTTGCGCGGTATTTTTTTGTTTGGGACTGTGGGCGGCAGTGCATTTTGGTCGCGGGACGACCTGCATTCTGGATAAAGCCGCCGGGACGATGACCTTAGAGACAATGCACCTCTTCCGCATGAAGCGCGATGACCGCCCGATTTATGGCATATCGCACGTCGATGTGGAAACCAACGAACAAGCCCGCGCTTACGGTTTATTTCTCGTCCTGCGTTCCGGGGAAAGAATCCCGCTGGCGGCGGTATCTATGCTCGATAAAGAGGATTTGGAAAGCCTGCTCACGCAAATCCGCCAATTCTTGCGCGGCTGAGGCGGCTTAACAATTGCAGGACTTTCGCTTACCTCACCCCCCGGCCCCCTCTCCAAGTATTGGAGAGGGGGAGAAAAACGCATCTTGAAGTCCCCTCTCCATGCAATGGGGAGGGAATTTAGGGGTGAGGTAAATGCGTGAGCGAAAGCCCTGAATTAAATAGGGAAC
>Ga0209591_10004529_pt1 | contig 15702 bp, 10 predicted proteins | sample MAT01_FD_187207 | JGI IMG/M metagenome (GOLD analysis project Ga0209591, IMG submission 187207) | Freshwater microbial communities from Lake Fryxell liftoff mats and glacier meltwater in Antarctica - MAT-01 (SPAdes) (version 2) | ecosystem: Environmental > Aquatic > Freshwater > Ice > Liftoff... | reverse complement strand
ACTGCCAAGACTTCCAGCCAACATGCGTTTTGCAGCCATCTTCAATCAACCAGATTCATACAAAAAATATGATGATCAAAAACTTAACGAATATCTAAAAAGTGATATTTCTTTAGACTATCCCAAAGGGAGTAAAAGTGAGTATTCTAATTTAGGAATGGGGTTGGTGTCTTATACAATGAGAAAATATTCAGGACAAAGTTTTGAGGAACTTGCCAAAAAAATGATATTCGATAAATTTAACATGTTGCATTCTAGTTGTGAGAAAACTAAGGTTGCCGATATTTTAGTTGACGGACTAAACGACAGAGGCAAGCCAACTCCTAATTGGACGCCTGGTGCATTAATTGGCGCTGGTGGTATTTACTCAACAGTTAAAGCCTTGTCGAAATTTGCACTTGCACAGTTTGACGGTTAAAATACAGAACTTACTCTTACTAGAATTAAAACTTACAAGGAAACAGATACAGGAGATGTAGGATTGGGTTGGTTTCTAATTAACAGAAAAGGTGGCGACAAATGGTATTGGCACAATGGAGGAACGGGGGGCTATTCTTCTTCAATGGTATTAGATGTGAAAAATAGAAATGGAATAATCGTTTTGACAAATCTTTCTTCCTACTATAGTCAGTTTTTAAATATTGACAAACTTTCCTTTTCTTTAATGAAAATCTCAAAATAAATAACGAATAAAGCTGAACCGCTAACAGCACCTCCAAAAAAATTGGCGGCTCAGTGGTTAAATGATTCCGATAGCTATCGGGGTTGCGCTTCCCCGCCTGAATGACGCAGTCGGGCAGGGTATCAAATTTTGTGGTGGCAGACAGTTTTGTGCTTTGAAATCCGCTTCTTAGCCAAGCGCCAAAACGTTGGTGGCAACTCCCCCTATTTCGGAGACAAAAATTATCTAATAACATTTATAAACAGAATAAAAAATGAAACAAAATTTTGACAGGAAAAACCCAGACGAGGCCGATGAATATTTCATGAATTGCATTCGGGAGGGTAATTTAAAAAATGCTATGGCTTGCTTTGACCCAGAAGCAGTGTATATGGACAAGGACGGAAACGCAATTAGTGGACTTGCCAATATAGAAAAGGTTCTTGCTAATCTCTGCAATATGAAGCCTGACATTAAAATTTACAAGCACAAAAATTCGCCAGTCGGTAAAGATCTGATATATCGTTTAGACAAGTGGACTATGACGGCTACTGACCCACAAGGAAATCCAATCAAAATGCAAGGAGCTTCCGCACATATAATGCGTAAAAACGCAGACGGAGTTTGGCTTTGGCTCGTAGACAATCCCTTTGCTGCATCATTCTTTGCTGACTAATAGCTTATGTAAATCAATGATTAGTAAATGGACAATATCAATAGAAATAAAGCACACACGCCCAACAGCACCTACGAGAAATTGGCAGTTCAGTGGTTAGATGAAGCTTTGTGCTTTCCAGCCTGAATGACGCAGTCGGGCAGGGTATCAATTTTTTTGGTGGCAGACAGTTTTCGTCTCCGAAATCGCCAACTTCTTGTAGCTGCAAAACGTTACTTGCAATGATACTCAGACGAAGCAGATGAAAAAAATACTTACAATTATTTTAACTTTTTTTGTTCTTGAAGGAATGGCTCAGGACCTTGATTTAAAAAAACGCTACTCGTTTGCTAAATCATATTTTGGCGTAGACTTCAGTTATTTCTATAACCTTCATCAAACTTCTTTCCTGAACGGACAGAATCAAATTCAAGCGCTGGATAGAAATAATTTCATTACTCCAGCCATCAATTTTGGAGCAACACATTTTTGGGGGCACGCTGATTTTTTTGTGTCCGTTGCTACTTCATCTAAAAAAATTAGAACTGATGAAGTGAGTAACTCTATCAGGTTTAGAGCTATAACCGGAATGCGAATCTTCCCTTTGGCACTCAAAGAAAATACGATACGTCCATACCTCAGCTATAAGTTTGCCCCGATACGTTTAAACCAAAGTGATTTGTTAGGCGAGAATTATAGAAGAACGCAAGTAAAGTCTATATTAGGTGCCGGTATAGCCTACCAAACACCAAAAGTTTATGCTTACGCGGGTTATGAATTTATACCAAACAACGAAACAAATATCTACTTGTCTAAAACGCAGACCGCAACCTCTTCTTTTCCAAAAGGCCTAATCAATTTTGGAATAAACTATTCTGTTGAATTTACAAATGGTTCTTATTCGCCCCCAGTCCAGCAACTTGACTCCTTACTAAGGAGTAAAAACACCTTGGGTTTGTTCTTTGGAATAGGTCCGTCTTCGGCCTTTCCAACACAGAATTCCAACTATATTTCTGACCTATACCCGTTCTTAGACGATCGGGCGATGCCTAATATTTTTCCAGAAATCACAGCGGGATATCATTTTTCAAAACACGAGTTTGTGGTGTCTGTCAATTTTAGACCTATGCGTCAAGAACGAGATGCTTTTGGCTTCAAGCAAAGATTAAGGAGAAACAGCTTTGGCTTAGAAGTCTATAAGTTCTTATTTGACTATCACGGTTTTGCCCCGTTCTTAGGTGCAGGAATTCTATATGAAGATATAAGGCTTATCGAAATAGATAACGGTATGAACCAGACAAACGATAGACATACGTTGACCACACCCGCTCTCGTTTTTGGATGGGATATTAGACCAAGCAAAAGGGCTGATCTCTGGTTGCTAAGAACTAATCTTAGGTACGCTCCATTTTTGGAGTTAGCAAAGAATGGTAAGGCGATAAGTCTTCAGTATCTTGAGTTTAACTTTATTCAAGCAATACTATATCCACAAAGGATTAAAAAGTATAGAGAATTGCGGTAGCTAAAATCGGTTAGGCAATATGGCGGCTTACGTGCTTCGCAGAAACATTATTGCCAAAAATCCGACACAGTGCGAAGCCGCAAAACGATAGTCAGAAACAGACAATAAAAAAAGTAAACTGTTTCGACAAAATGTCCAAATGGATACAGACCATACGGAAAATAGACAGAAGATAAACCGACTCAGTATATTTTATCACCCTTAGACAACTTAATAACTCGCAAATAAAATGGAACCGTACAAAATTCAGATCATTGAAACCATTGTAGTATTGATTGGCTACATAATTATTCATTACATAACTAAAACTTTTATCAATAATTCATTAAAGCAAACTCATTTTCAGCGTGGCCGAAGAAAAATGATCATCAAAGCTGTTCACCTATTGTCGGTGCTCGCTGCCATAATTCTGTTATCTGCTATATGGGGCCTTAAACAAAATGAAATAGCGGTTTTTGTGGGGACTATTTTAACAGCATTGGGTATCGCGTTTTTTGCCCAATGGTCATTACTATCCAATATTACATCCAGCTTATTGTTGTTTTTTAACCATCCCATAAAAATAGGTGATACAATAAAAGTGTTAGATAAAGATTACCCCTTTGAAGGAGAAGTCTCTGATTTGACTTATTTCTTTGTTAATCTTAAAACAGAAAGTGGTGCGATAATCACAATCCCAAATTCTATTTTATTGCAAAAATCAGTTTTAGTTATTGAAAAGAATAACAATTCAAAATCAATGACTTAATGAAACGAGTATTTTTAGTAATAATTTTTTTTATTTTATTAGAAAATATGTCCGTTGCTCAGCGCTTTGACTTGGGTAGTTGGAACATTCTAAACTTAAAGTATAACATTGACGTCAAATGGAGCGTGTTTGGCGAAACACAATTGCGTTCATTAAAATTTTACAACAACTTTCACTACTATGAATACAAAGGCGGTGTTAATTTTAAAGTTCACACGAACGCTACTTTATCTCTTGGTGCCGGCAGCTATCAAACCTTCAAAGAAGGTGGCAATTTCATTTTACCCAAAAACAGCGATGAGTTTAGAATTTGGCCACAAATAATTGTTTTCCAATCATTAAAAAAACTCAACATAGAACAGCGATACCGGGCAGAATTTAGATTTACAAGTAATGGTTATCGCAATCGTTTCAGATATAGATTAGGTTTGTCTTATCCCTTTGGCAAAGAAAGAAACAATTATAAACCTTTTCAAATAAGTGCAAGTAACGAACTGTTTTTTACAGACAAAGAACCATACTTTGAACGAAACAGAATGCTAGTTGCTTTTAACTACAAACCTTCAAAATCAACAACTTTACAAGTTGGCTATTTGCATCAGTTCGACTACAAAATTAATGATGAAACAGGGCGAGACTTTTTGCAAATAGGTTACTTCATTGAAATATTCAGAAAGCAATCAACAAGCTCAAATTATGACATTGAGCTAAAAGACAATTAGGAAGCATGGCAGGACAAGCAAATACAGACAATGGTTTACAGGCACCGTGACTAAGAGAGCCTCGGCTTTTTGCTATCCGCCACTATGATTCCGATAATTGAATTCTTCTCTTTTTGCACCCGTGGCACAGAGAGCCGGGCTTCGGTGCTTACTCTACAGAAAACCACCTTGCAATTTACTAGCAGCCCCACGCCAACTTGCATGGAAGGGACTTAGGCCCGCTGGAATAATTCGGCATCTTTCGATACCTTTCGCTCATGCTTGGCGCACACAATGACTAACCCCAGGTAGACAAACATTTTATGATGACAAAAAGAATATTAATAAAAAATATCAGCATCGTGAACGAGGGACAGATAATATGTGCCGACCTCTTAATCGATGATGGTCTTATTCAAAAAATTGGGCAAATTGATGGCGAAAATAGTACAACAATTATTGACGGGTCCGGTAAGTATTTGTTTCCTGGCATCATTGACGGACAAGTTCATTTTCGTGAGCCTGGACTAACACATAAGGGAGACCTTTATACGGAAAGTAAAGCAGCTGTAGCAGGTGGCGTAACTTCCTTTATTGATATGCCAAATACAATTCCCAATGTACTCACAATTGATATTTTGAATGAAAAATATCAACTTGCCTCAACGCAGTCGTTGGCCAATTTTGGTTTCTTTTTAGGCGTTAATGGAGATAATATTGATGAAGTAATTAAACTTGACACGTCTAAACTGCTAGGCGTTTCTGATGACGGTCTTTACTTTACAAAGAAAGGAAACCTACTTGCAGACAATCCTGAAACAATGGAAAAACTGTTTGCCAACTGCAAATCAATTATTGCAATTCACTCCGAAAAAGAACAGGTTGTTGAAGAAAACGAAAACATCTATCGCGAAAAATATGGTAACGATGTACCAATAGAATTTCACCCGGTTATCAGAAGTGAAAAAGCTTGCTATGAAGCCACTAAACAAGCAATTGATTTAGCCAATAAACACAAGGCAAGATTGCACATTTTGCATTTAACGACCGAGGCAGAAACTCACTTATTCCGAAATGACATTCCTTTGAATGAGAAAAATATTACTACAGAAGTATCTGTTCATCATTTATGGTTTTCCGAAATTGACTACAAGAAATTAGGAACTCTAATAAAATGGAATCCGGCTATAAAAACTGAAAAAGATAAAAATGGACTTTTGGAAGCTTTATTGGATGACAGAATCGATATTGTAACAACCGACCACGCTCCTCATACTCTAGACGAAAAGCTAAAACCCTACTTTCAATCTTTGTCGGGCGCGCCAATGGTGCAACATTCTTTAAACATTATGTTACATTTTTTTCAACAAGGGCTTATCTCACTAGAGAAAATAGCAGAAAAAATGTGCCATAACCCAGCGACCCTTTATCGAATTGAAAACCGAGGGTTCGTCCGAAAAGGCTACTTTGCTGATTTAACAATAGTCGACCTAAACACACGTTGGACTGTTAGCAAAGAAAACCTTTTGTATAAATGTGGTTGGTCGCCACTTGAAGGAACAACTTTTTCTGCTAAAGTTACTCATACATTTGTAAACGGAAATCTGGTTTACGAACATGGAAATTTTGATGAAGATGCAAAGGGGAAAGCATTAACAAAGACGGATAGTTAAAAAATCTACAGCACCTGAGAGTGGCTTGGCGAAAGTTGGGTGGCAAATTTTGATCTCTGATTTTAGTACTTAACAGATGATTCCCAATCTATTACTATATTCAAGGATTAAATCTCATGAGCAATGAAAATCTTTAGTTCGTATTTATTGGGTCTTGTTCATGCTCCATTATTAATTATTCTATTTATCGGCTGCACGCAGTCAGCCAAGGTTACGCTTAGCGAATTAATTTCAGACTCACCTTCTATTATCGGTAAAAGTAGTTATCTAAACTCGCCCTTTGTGACTGCTGGCGATCGCGTTTATATGGTTGGCCATCAGGACGGAACATTCCCCGAGCTGGGATGGCATATCAAAGGTGAAATGGGCGGCATCTGGAATCATCCGATTAAATTGATGGATGGCTTTGACGTGGATCTTAGCTGGGATGAGCAAACGATCCAATTAAACCATGCCGATACGTTTGTTAATTATCCCTTTGCCAATAGACACCTTTATCGACTTGGGGAGCAAAATCTATCAATCGAACGGTGGCAATTTGTGCCCGATCACAAAGAAGGATTGGTGGTTCAATTCGTTCTGCACAATACTGGAGAGCAACATCAAAATTTTCAAGTTCAATTCAAAGGTCACTCAGACTTAAGGCCAACCTGGTTGGGTGAACGTACCAATATGGTTAACAGCAAAGATTCGGGTGCATTTAAAACTAACTTAGACTTATGGGTAGTTAAGGATAATGACAATCCATGGTTCGTTGCTTTTGGTGCCGATGAAAAATCAATTACCCATCAGGCAACATCCGGTTCCTATGCTGGTAGTGGTATGTCCGGATCGTTAACCTATAACATCTCAGTACCAGCGCACTCCAATAAAGTGATCAATTTTATTATCGCTGGATCCTATAAAAGTGAACAAGCTGCATTAACTTCTTACGAAGACATTAAGAAAAATTTCATTTCGGACTTTTCAAAAAAGCAAACTCGCTACGCAGCGTTGGCCAATCAATCTAAACTCACTATTCCTGATAAAAATTTGCAACAGGCATTTGAGTGGCTAAAGTATAACTGCGATTGGCTGGTGCGATCCGTTCCTGAAATTGGTACCGGCATTACCGCAGGAATGCCCGATTACCCCTGGTGGTTTGGTGTTGATAGTGAATATGCATTGAAAGGATACATGGCTATTGGGCAGAAAGAAATCGCGTATAAAACCATTGCACTGCTGGATAGTATGTCGGACGTAATTAATGGCAACGGAAGAATACTTCATGAGATGTCAACCAATGGTGCGGTATTTAATAAGGGTAACGTCAATGAAACACCACAGTTCGCATCGTTGATTTGGGAAGTGTATCAATGGACAGGAGATCGCGCATTTCTTGAAAAATATTTTCCAACCATCAAGAAAGGACTTCGTTGGTTGATGACAGAAAATGATTCCAACAAAAATCTTTTCCCAGATGGTTTTGGCATGATGGAAATTCATGGTCTCAATAGCGAAATGATTGATGTAGCGGTTTATACGCAACGCGCTTTCGCGGATGCTTCTCAACTAGCAGCAGCGTTGGGCGATGAAGCCTTGGCCAAATCGTATGCTCAGATAGCCGAACGACTAAAGGTAAAAATCAATCAGGAATTTTGGTCGGAGGAGTTTAACTCCTATGCCGACTTTATCGGAACCGATAAGCAAGCCCTGAAACTAATTGAAGATGCAATCGTGCGGGCTGATACCTTAAACAAACCCTGGGCTGTTGCTGAATTAAGAAATACGAAAGCTGCTATCTTAAAAAATCCATCCTCCCAATCACGGCCCTTTGTTCTTTATCACAATTGGGTTGTGAACACTCCTATGGAAATGAAGCTGGCGGATACTGACAAAGCAAATCGGGCGCTGATCACGGCAGAAAAATTTGTAAACCCGTATGGCGTATTTGTTACAGGTATTGACCGCGATGAATCCGCTGGCTCCGATGATGGTTCGTTTAAAGGAAGTAAAGTTTTTTCATACACAGGTGCTGTTATGACGCTTCCAACAGGTGTGCAAGTGGTAGCCGAAAATAATTATGGGCATACCGATAAGGCACTCAACTTATTAAAAAAAATGGCGCGCACCTTTAGCTATGCCCTACCCGGTAGCATCTATGAAGTGTCGCCCGATTATGGAATGACTACCCAAGCCTGGAATATTTACAGTTTTGCTGTGCCAATTGTGCAGCAATTTTTTGGAATCCATCCCAATGCAGCTCAAAAAAAGGTATCTATAGAATTACAAATGCCTGACGAATGGAATGACGCTTCACTGGAAAACGTAATGATAGCTGATAATACAGTATCTGTCTTCTACAAAAAATCAGAAGGTGAGATTTCGTTAAAAGTTGTACAGCAGAATTCGGACTGGACAATAGATATTATCCTTCCAAGAAACGCAAAGCCCGATTTTAAATTAGTTAAAGGAGAAGGCACATCAACTCGGGTAGATAATAAATTGGTGTTTAGCGCGGTGGGCGATGCTATTGAATTGGTGATCGAGGTTGGAAGTTAGAGATTAGAGGCTGGAGGTTAGAGGTCAAGTATCATTCATTTACAACTCGGGCACTCCCATTCTTTGTGCAAATCGATAACGGTAACTATAGAAAGGTGGCGTTACCTGGGTGAAACAATCTCATAGATGGTGTTGCCGATCTTTTGAGGTATACCCTCCACCAGATACTTGGCACCTTCTGCTGTGTCAAGTTCACTCTTACTGTAATTCACGGGCGCAATGAATTTAAATACTTAAATGCCTGCCTTTGCCGAAACGTTTCAGTTGCCAGGTTCTTCCGTTTTATAAACTACTTAATTACCTGTACCCACCCCTTGCAAGCAGCTTCGCCTGCCACCTCTATATCATAGTAATAAACACCTGCTTCTAGATTTTCACCTGCCCAGTCATCTTTGTAATCTTTGCTTTCATAAACTTTTCCGCCCCAGCGATTGTAGATTACAACGCGCGCAGTGAGTGCTGAGCTTGATAATTTTCTACCACCATAGGAAATTACAAAGGTATTGTTCTCCAAAAATTCATCTGGCGTAATCACATTCGGCACTTTCAATTCAAAAATCGGAACGTCAATCCGATTTTCATAAATACACGATTCCTTAATGCCCAATAAACGAACTGAGTATAAGCCATCTGCACTGTAGGCATGAGTGGTAGCATCCAAATCAGAAGTATTACCATCTCCAAAATCAAAAAATACTTCTTCGTTGAGGTCGGTCAAATTAGCAACTTGCACCGTTGGACGATTTAGGCAATCATACATTTTTTGAAAATTAAACTTTAAATCTACACCAGGCACTACCCTAATATTAACCGTATCCTTCTTTACACATCCAATTGCATCGATTATTGAAACAACGTAGCCATCGTCTTCGGTTGGGTTAACAAGGGGTGACGCTAATGTTGAAGTAAATGTTTTATCCCAATTTTGCCACCGGTAAGTTACTCCGCCCGAAGCGATTAATCTTGTACCTGCAGCAAAGCACATTACCTGATCGGGCCCGGCAAAGCCACTTGGTCTTGACACCGTAACATTTGTAAATGTTGAATCTCTGCCCACACACGTGCCAATATCAAGAACCAAAAGTTTTACCTGGTAAATTCCAGGTTCTTTATAAGCATGTGTAACCGATGACGTGTCCTGTTTAAATGCTTGTCCACCATCGCCAAAATTCCATTCATAAAACTGCCCGCCAATACTTTTATTTTGAAACACGATGGCATCAGGTAAACAAACCCGATTAAGTCCGGGCATATCTAGTTTAACTGAGTTTGTTTGAATGCGTGCTTTCAACGATGATAAATCAAACTTAAACGCTGCATTGTTGCAGTTACGGCTCTTGTTAGTTCTACTCCACGCTCCAGGTGTTGTTGGAAAATCGGAGGATGGAAATCCATTAGGAAATTCACATCCCGAACATACTGCATGATACACTATGCCTCCTTTATCAAACCTACTAGTGCCACCATCAACATGAGTTTTGGATTGAGTACCGCCTAAGTAAGTAGCGTACAAAAGTTGTGAGGCATCATCGGTAAGCACAATAAAATAAAAATCCGATCCGCTGGTGTTCTTTTGAAAACCATCGGAGGTTATCGGCATTCCAACCGTTGAACTATTCCAAAATCCTAAAAGTTCGTTTAGCTCGCCACCCCAACCCGTCATATAAATATTATTACAATCATTAACCAAAAACGCAGTGGGCGAAATATTTGGAACAGGAGTGCCACTTCCAAATACGGTTGAAAAAACCAGGGTGGTAAGATCATTGCTAAACTTTTGCAAGAACTGTCCGCTGTTTGCGTTGTTGTAAACACCTGACGTAATAGGAAAAGAACCGGCTGTTTGGCCATATACATAAACATCCCCAGCGCTATTTAAATCCAAAAAGTAAACCTGATCAAATTGACTGGTACCGGTAAGAGTTGCAGCCAAAACTTCAGAACCATCATTTTTAATTTTAGCCATCCAGCCGTCAACGAGCCCCGCCTGGTTTGCTTGATAAGCTCCAGCGGTCGCAATAAAATCGCTACTGGCCGTTCCGCCACCAACAAAAATATTTTGCTCATCATCTAACTTGATTGTGTGGGAGGCATCCGCAGCAGACCCTCCAATAAAAGCCGCCCAAAGCATTTGGCTAAGTGTTGAATTTAATTTCAGAACGAGTGCATCAGAAGGTCCACCATGATAAGTCAATCCAAAACTGTTAGTAACCGGAAAATCTAACGATTGGGTAACAGAGCTCACATAGATATTTCCATCAGCATCGGGAATAATATCGCCCCGCAGTTGGTCACCATAATTTCTAACCAACGAACTTCCAGTTGGGTTCATACCATCATTAGCTGAACCACCTAAGTACGTGCTTGCTAAAAGTTGATTTCCGCCCTGACTAATTTTTGCAATAAATAAATCGGAGCCTGCGCTATACGGAATTACGTTGCTTTCAGGCAATCCACCATTGTACGAATTATCAATTGCTCCAAAAGTGGTTGGAAAATTAATGGAACTAGTTGTACCCAATATCAAAAGCTCTTTCTGAGAATTCATAACGAGGCTATGTGCTGACTCATTGTTACTGCCGCCCAGATAGGATGCATACAATAATTGTTTGCCTATTGAGTCATATTTTAAAACAGCGATATCATACGCACCACCGTAGTTAACCTGAAAAGCACCTGGTGTTGCAGGAAACGTGCCACCCAGGTTATGATTCGTTACGCCAGATGAATATAACGTGCCATGTTCACCGGGCGTAGCCGTGCTTCCCCAGTTATCAGCAGTTGATCCTGAGTACGTTGAAAATATTAATAACGGATCAATCACTAGCGGATAGCAAGTATCATACGATTCAGGGAATTCAAAACTTACCTGATCGTCTGATAATATGTAATTGCACTTTATGTAAATTTTTTCCCCGTCAATAATCTGGTAAGCAACGGGCTTCTTCTCGTAAAAGGTAAATTTAGAGGCATTAACTACCAGATCACCGTTTACCAGATTTACTTGATCAATACCTTTGTATTTATATTTAATAAGCGCGGGATCAGCGCCAGCAGCAAGATTGAAATCATATTTCAAATTGGAACCAAACCCGTAAACTTTCAGATCGATACCTTGATAATAATTAGAATACGAAACTCCTTCATAAGCAGCAACATTTGCACTCCAAGTTGATTTATCGGACCCAATAAAATAGTTGTAGTACTCAGGCTGTTTATTAAAAGGTTGTGAAATGGCTTGTTTATTAGATCCAAGAAAAGAAACCTGAACCCGATGTCCTTGAATCTGAATCTCAGATGCTAGTGAAGATTCATTTTCATTGCGATGCCCAAAGTCATGCAACTCGTCCATTCGTTGCTGATCGATAAACGTGTAAGAAAAACCACCCGACAACAAGTGCATACTACCTCCGGGAATGTGCGCTAAGAATTGAATCTCATCGTTCCATTGGCATTTATTTTCAATAAATTTCGTGCTAGGCGGATTTGCCAATGTCCACAATGAACTTGACAGCATTATGGATAGAAGGACAATCCGGATCACCGTTCGAGCGCGCATCCTCAAAGTTAACCCTCCTTTCGCAATACTTGCAAGGGCGGTGTTGAAATGACTTCCCGCGAATTCCACCAGCCAATTAAAACGGTTAGAAAAATAACACTACCCGTAATAATAGCGAGTTCAACCAAGTTGACAGAAAATTGAACTTCGAAGAAAAATTTTGTTAGCAGCCACCCGCCTCCTAATGAAAGCACCAATCCCGTTATGGCAGAAAAAATACCTACATAACTATATTCAATAAGTGTAATTTTCATAATCTGGCCTGTGCGAGCGCCAAGGGTTCGTAGCAAAACATTTTCTTTTATACGTGCAAATTTACTGTTCATCACTGCGCCAGCCAGCACAACTAATCCGGTAACAATGCTGAACAAAGCAAGAAAGCGAACCACTAAGCCAATCTTGCTGAATAATTCATCCACTGTGCTGAGAATTAATTTGAGATCAATAAGCGAAACGTTCGGAAATCCAAAAACGAGTTCTTGCTGAAATTGAATGGCCTCTGACGGATTATCAACACGGGTTGTTGCCACCCAAATCTGTGGTGCATTTTCTAACACCCCGTTGGGGAAAACAAAAATAAAATTTGGTGGATCATTTGGCCATTCTACTTTGCGAATTCCGCTTATAAACGTTTTGATTGGCACGCCTTGAATATCAAACATGAGCGTGTCGCCCACTTTTACTTTTAAGGTCTCATGCATGCCTTCTGAGATGGTAACACCTACAGAGTCCTGAGCGCCTGCTTTATATAAGTGCATCTCGCCTTCAATTAACTCTTCCGAACTATGCAGACTATCCCGATAGGTTACCCGATATTCGCGGGTGAGCGCCCAGTTTGGAATTTTTACCGAGTCGCTGTCCTGAAGTTTTTCCACCGTAAATCCATTGATCCCGCTTAAGCGGCAAGTAACAATAGGCACAACCTGATTAACGGGAAGGTTATGTTTACTTATTAATTTGACAACATCATCTTTTTGGCTGGATTGAATATCAAATAAAATGGTATTCGATTGATTTTCGTTGCCCCGGAATTCTACCTGGTTCAATAAACTACTTTGAATAATATTTAGTGTAGAGATAATAAAAGCTCCCAACCCAATCGTAACCAATAGCACTTGCGTCTGATTGTTAGGTCTAAATAAATTTGACAAGGCATGCCGAAAAATAAATGACCCATTTTTAGGGAAATATCTTCGCACCAAATAAAGTAATCCCATCGCCACAAGTGCGAGACTGCCGAGTGCTAATGCAAGACCAATAGTAAAAAGTCCGCCAGAAATAAAACTTCTGGTTTGATACGCTGCGGCCAACAATGGGAACAAGCCTATTAGAACAATGGCCGTCCATTTAGTTTTTGAAACAACTTTTGTTGAACCAAAATCGGAACGAAGCACAGCCAAGGGAGGAACAAACCGAACTGCAACTAATGGAAGAATGGAAAATAAAACTGAAACCAGTGCACCAATAAAAATGCCTTCACCAAAGGCTCGCCATGAAATTCCTAATTGTAACTCAAGCGGAAGGTAATCACCAAACGCGTATGGAATAAGTTGTTGAATGCCTACACCTAACAAAGCACCGATTATACTGCCCACAACACCCAACACAAAAATCTGGATGAAGTAAATGTTAAATGCTTGCCAACCGGATGAACCTACACAGCGAAGTATTGCTACTTCTTCACGCTTTTCGCGAGCATAAATATGCACAGAGCTTGCCACACCAATGCAACCTAAAATCAGTGCTATAAATGCAAGCAAAGAAAAGAACCGATAGACAGATTGAAACCCTTCACCTAATCCTTTCTTTCTGCCTTCTATAGTTTCATACGAATAACCCAAGTCTTCAACCAACGGCTTAATTAAGTTAATCGCGTTTTCCGTTTGCTTTTCAGAAGTTGTTTTAACAAACAGACTATAATTAATACGACTACCAAACTGAACAAGGCCAGTAGAGTCTAGTGCTGAAAAAGAAATATACACTGCCGGAGCAAGCGTAGCTGTTAACTCGCCCCCACCCGGAAATTTTTCAACAACTCCGGCAACAATAAAATTCTTTGTACCCAGCCTGATAGTATCATTCGAGCTTACTTCATATTGTCTAGCCAACGATTCATCAAGCAAGGCATACCTACCGGTTTTCATTAACTCATACGCATTGGCCGGTTGCGTTACTATCTTTCCATAAAAAGGAAATGCACCTTCCAGTGCAGTCAATTTTATCAGGCGGCTTTGTTTGGTGTTCAAGAACATCACCATCGATGGCATATCAGCATCTTTGGCAAGCTCACGTTTCGCGGTATCTAATTTTTTAATGAATCCCTTATCAAAAGGTTTGCTGCTGTTGATTACCAAATCTGCGCCAAGCAATTCTTTAGCATTGTTATCCAACTCGCCTTGCAAGGCATAGTTCAATGAGCCAATCGCGACAACGGCAGCTATGCCCGTGATAAGCGAGGCCACAAAAAGAAATAAGCGTGAAAAATTATGGCGACCATCGCGCCAGGCCATCAACCAAACCCATCGATCTTTAAAGATAGATCGAACCTCGCGTTTTATCTTAATTATATATTCAATCATGCAAGATTCAGAATCCGTTCGCTCACTAATTTACCGCCTTTCATCTGCAAGATTCGTTCTGTCTTTTGTGCCAACTCAAGATTATGGGTTACTAAAATCAAGGTTGTTTTTTCTTCGCGATTCATTCCAAAAAGTAAATCGGTTATCTGTGTTGCATTCTCTTCATCTAAGTTTCCGGTAGGTTCATCGGCAAATAAAATACGGGGCGAGGTAATAAAAGCACGCGCCAATGCCACACGTTGCTGTTCGCCACCCGACAGCTGGGTTGGGTAATGACTGAATCGCTCACTCAACCCAACTCGCGCCAGTAAGTCTTTTGCTTTTGGTGCTACATTCTTTTCGCCACGAAGTTCGAGGGGTACCATAACATTTTCGAGCGCAGTGAGTGTAGGCAGCAACTGGAAATTCTGAAATACAAATCCCACAAACTGATTCCGGATATAGGCTCGGTCGTCTTCATCCATGGCATTCAACTTGAAACCCATGAGCGAGATAATGCCGGAGGTTGGCACATCTAACCCGGCACAAAGACCTAACAACGTTGTTTTGCCGCTACCCGATGGTCCGATGATGGTGAGACTTGTACCTTGAACAGCTTCAAACGATACATTATCGAGGACGGTCAAATTATTTTCGGCTGATTTATAAATCTTGGTAAGCCCCTCGGCCTTCAAAACGGTTTCTGGCATGATTATTTGGATTAACAGATCAGGATTTAAATGGTTTATTCAGTAAAATTGTTTCAAGTTAAATACCAACCCACGTAATATTATGGTAGTCGGCAAAAAAGTATTATTTATTGTAAGCTTTCTGTTTATTCAAGCCGTTCAAACTCCTAAAGTAATTCTTTTTTTTGGGGACAGCCTGACAGCCGGCTATGGTTTATCAACCGAAGAAGCATTTCCTGCACTGATTGAAAAAGAGTTAAACAAGTCGGACAAAAAAGTAAAAGTTGTCAATGCCGGATTGAGTGGCGAGACTACAGCGGGCGGCTTGAGTCGCATTGATTGGATACTGCGGCAACCTGTTGATGTTTTTGTTCTGGAACTAGGTGCCAATGACG
>Ga0209591_10004525_pt1 | contig 15716 bp, 14 predicted proteins | sample MAT01_FD_187207 | JGI IMG/M metagenome (GOLD analysis project Ga0209591, IMG submission 187207) | Freshwater microbial communities from Lake Fryxell liftoff mats and glacier meltwater in Antarctica - MAT-01 (SPAdes) (version 2) | ecosystem: Environmental > Aquatic > Freshwater > Ice > Liftoff... | reverse complement strand
CCGCGATTGGGATGCCATCAAGACGCGCTACAAGCCGCTGCTTGCGGCGGTCGGCACGAACGAAGACGTGTACGATTTAGCGAATGAGATGATCGGCGAGTTGAACGCGTCGCATACGGGTGTGAATGGCCCACCAACACGTGCCATGCCGCGCGTGTACTCCACGCGCTTCTTGGGCTTCGAGCTTGAGCCGAGTGAAGCAGGGCGTTATCGCATTGGGCATATCTATCGTGAAGGGCCGGCCGATAAAGAGTGGCTGGGTTTGGCCGAGGGCGACTACGTGTTGGCCATTGACGGACAGGACGTGAAGTCGGGTGACAACTATTGGAAGATCCTGTCGACGACCGTCAACGAATACATCCCTGTGAAAGTCGCCAAGGCGGCCAACGGCGACGCAGCACGCACGGTACGTATCGCGAGCGTGACCTCGCTGACCGACATCAAGTACGAAGAGTGGGTGGCGAACAATCGCGAAACGGTAGAGAAGGACACCAAGGGCGATATCGCCTACGTACACATTCGCTCGATGGATCAGCCCTCGTTGACGCGTTTCCGGAACGAGATCGATCGCTTTTCGAACAAGAAGGGCATCGTGGTGGATATCCGGTACAACGGTGGTGGGAACATCGACCAGGAGATCATCGATATTCTCGAGCGGCAGCCCTATCAGTTTTGGAACCAGCGCACCGGGTCACGAAGCTGGGGCCGTCGTCCTCGGCAGGCCATTGCCGGTCCCAAAGTCATGATGATCAACGCGCGCAGCGGATCCGACAGCGAAGTAACGCCCTTGGCGTTTCGTCAATTGGGGTTGGGTCGCATCGTGGGCAACCCCACGGCAGCGGCGGTGATTGCCACGGGCAGCTACACGCTGATCAACGGCGGCACGATCCGCACGCCGGGCTCACTGGTGGTAACGTACGACCCCACGCAGCCCAACAATTACGGCGTGAATCTCGAGAACCTGGGCGTGCCACCGGATGTGTGGGTGAAGAACTCGCCGATGGACGAGCTCAAGAAGTATGACCGGGAGCTCAAGACGGCGATCGAGGAGGCGATGCGCATGTTGAAGGCGGCGGCGCCGAAGAAGATCACCAGCAACAACTAAGCGGCTGAGGCGGTGCGGGCGGGTCTGTATTTTCGACCTGCCCGCGAGTGCGGAGGAACGGCGCGGTTTGTGGGCCTACACCGTCGCATCGACGAGCGCCACATCATACTTTCGAAAGACGTCGTCGCTGGTGACGATGCGGCAGCCTTCCACTTTCGCTGCGGCGATGATGAGCCGGTCAAATGGATCCGCGTGATGGCGCGGAAGTGCGCGAACGGCCTCGACGTGTTCGAAGGTCACCGCGAGTTCCCGAAAGCCTCCGTCAACAACTGCTTGTGCGGGCCGGCGCGTGGTGCGGAGCTTTCCCAATACCGACTTGATCACGATCTCCCACGCCGACGCGGCGCTGACGTACACCTCGGACGCGTCGTGGATGGCGGCTCGCGCCTTCCCACCAAGCCGCGGGTCGTTGGTGTCCCACCAGATCAGTGCGGACGTGTCCAACAACAGCGCACTCACTCCCCGTTTTCGGCGAATGTGGAGAGCACGTCGGCCGGAAGCGGGGCATCGAAGTCCTCGGCCACCGACCACTGGCCCGCACCTTTGCCGGGAACGCGCTTCAGATTCGGCGGCATGGCCATAAGTCGCGCCTGCGGTTCCCCATTGCGCGCAATGATGATCTCTTCGCCGTGAGCCGCCCGCCGGACCAGTTCAGACAGGCGCGCCTTGGCTTCGGCAACGTTGACAATTTTCGCGCGGATCATCTGATTTCTCCCTTGGTGACCACACTGGTCATGAAGTAGTATTTGAAGTGACCAAGATAGTCAATGTCAGGGAGAGTAGATTGAGCGCGTTGAGGGGCGACAATGCGCCACGGTAAACGCGTGCGCCATGTGGGCCGACCCCCCACCCGGCGTACTGTAGGCGTCAAAAATAGGCCGTATCCAGCTCGCAAGTCTTAGGGGTGGCTGCGTGATGTAAAATCATATTTTACAAGCTGTTATGGTGTAGACCAAATTTTGGGTCCCATTTGTGTGTTTCAAAACTGAGAGACAGTTGGTTCCTTGAACTGTACCATGTTATACTACGCAAATGTGATCCCGTTTCTTGGATCTGAGCATGGGCCGCATTGCCCGACCCCGAGAAGGAGCGCTACGTGCTACCGAACACGACACCTCGAGGCTTTCGACCTACCAACCCGTTCATTATCGGCCACCCAGCCGAGGGCGAGCATTTCGCCGATCGCGTTGACGAGGTCGAAACGATCGTGCGAACGATGCTCGACCCGAGTAGTCGCTTGGTGGTCTACGGCGAGCGACGGCTCGGCAAGAGCTCTGCCGTGGCGCGCGCCGCCACGCTCGCCCGAGAGGCTGGACACGATGTGGCCATCATCGACTTGGCCAAGGTCACCTCGGCCGAAGCCGCCGCACAAAAGGTGCTCTCGGCGGTGCACACCGAAATCGGCCGTCGATGGACGGACACGGCCCTTGATCTGATCAAGCGCCTGCGGGCTGGCTCCATCTCACTTACGGGAGGCGTCGACGCCAACGGACAGCCCACCGTGTCGTTTGCGGTGAACCCGGCGCTGAGCGGCCCGAATGGTCAGATCTTTACCGAAGTTTTAGATGCCGTTGAAGCCGAGCTTGCCTCGAGGAAGCTCACCATGGGCATCGCGCTGGATGAATTCCAGCGACTCCGCCTATGGTGCGGCGAAGAGATCGACTGGCCGCTCAAGTCCATGTTTGAACGACACCGACATATTGCGTACGTACTTGCGGGATCGGAGCGTGCGCTGATTACGCAAATGCTCGCAAACAAGAAAGCCGGCCTGTGGAAGGTGGTTGATATCCTCGATATGCAACCCATTCCCAACGCGATCTTGGCGCAGTGGCTGGTAAAGCGCGCCGACGATACCGGGGTGCGGTTCGAGCGTCTGGCTGCGGCAAGCGTGGTCCTCCTCGCTGGTCCACGAACTCGTGACGTGGTGCAACTTGCTCGCGTGCTCTGGGACGCAACGACGCAGGTGGGAACGGCGACAAGTGCCGATGCAGTCGCCGCCCTCGATCAACTGGTTGACGAACAAGCGTCGCTCCACCTTCGTACATGGAAGACGTACGAAGGAAAGGTGCACCAGCGACTGCTCGCGCTCTTCGCCGCAAACCCCTCGCTCAAAATCACCAGCGCGGCGGTCGTACAGCAACACCATCTCGGTCCAAAGACAACAATCACTCGCGCCGTGGGGAGCTTGGTGGCAGACGAAATCCTCGTCGAGACGGCATCGGGCGCATACGTGTGCGACGATCCGTTCTTTCAACGATGGCTTGAGCTCAACGTGTTCGAGGACTTCGGATTCCCGATTCCCAACCGTACACTCTCCTCGCGCGATCACGCTGTGGCCGCGATGCTCACGGCGATGGGCTAGCGTGCCCTCGTTGAGTCGTAGGCATCGACTGCCGTCAGACCGCGAATAGATGGCAATGCACAATTCGACAGCCCAGTGCTATCTCAGAACGATGAACATGCTTTCGGACAGTGATGGAAAGAAATACATGGACGCGCGGCGGGTGTCTGCCCGGCTTCTTCGCAGCGTCAGGGCTCGTGAGCTTCGCGACGTCGATACGGTGCGTACGGTATAGAGCTTGCTCCCGGCGTTCGAACGGTGCGTTCGGGAGCGGTCGCTTGTGAATAGCTCGGGGCTGATCGAACAGCAGCGAGTCTTCGCACGATTCACCAGACGATGAATAACATCTTTGAGGAAGCTGCGGTGCTCTTGGAGGCCTTCCCTTTGAAGAGGAGAGCATCGTACGCTCCACGGAGTTCGAATATCTTCCAGGTGTGCATCTTCGAACGTGTTCGGCGGAAGATCTCTACATCGAGCGCATGCTGTGCCCGTTGTTGGAGTTGAAAGAGGAGCCGGAGAATTGGGGACTGCTGTTGAAGCTGAGAGAGAATGCGGTGTAGATGTGCGTGGGTGAATTCGTACGGCGGGTGACACCACTACAGCGGCGCGCCGCTTAGCGAGACACTCGAAGTTGCGCAATCTGCGTGCTCGGATTGCCTTCCGTGTCCGTCGACTGCACCACCGCGCGCAGGCCGGACAGTACGCCAGCGGTTCTACCGCGCAACGTCGTGCGAGCAACAACCTGTGAATTGCCGAGGTCGAGCACCTCAACGACCTCAAGCTTGCTGTCGCCGACTGCCGCAGCAGAAATCGGTTCAAGGAGCACACTCTGGCCGATTCGAGCAATCGCCCCGTACGTAGAGATCGCGAGGACAACCGGAGTGGTTGAACTCCATACCACTAGCGTCGAATCGCCCATGTGTACCCCCGAAACTTTATAGCCGCTTGGCGCACGGAATCGCGATGTTTCAATCAGTTCGAGCTGCCGCCCGACCATTCGTGCGTCGCAGGAGACCACCGCAAGCCCAAGCTGCGCGAGGAACAGGTAGCCGATGGATCGGCACCGATCCCGCAGGCTAAAGCGAAGGCCAGTGACAACCTTCGACCTTCTGCCGTTGTCACCCACCGGTTCAAGTGCACGCGACGATATCCCGATCTTCATGATCCCCAAACGGTCGCTGGTGTGCTCTGTCCGACCACGCTAAACGGTCGCTGGTGTGCTCTGTCCGACCACGCTTTGCTCAACGCGGGTATGGCTGCTGCGTGCATAGCGCTATCGCTCCATGGAGCTACATTGCCCCGCTTTCCTCACAGAGGTACGACGCCCGGGCCGCCGCGCACGCGCTTGCGTCCAGCACACATTATGCTCGCGTATCGCACGCCACGCCATCCCGCTTGCGCCGCCAGACAACGCGATGGGGCCATTATCGGCGAGATGTAGAATTGCGGCTGCTACCGACCGAAGCGCATTGTCTGACGCGTATACACCGAGATATTGAGAGAGCGATACCTGCGCGGCATCGCCGTCGCGAATTCGCCGAGCGCACGTAACCGTTCGGCGCTGCGTTCGAACACTTCACGGCGCTGGAACGCTCGTGTGCCGGGGGAACAGGGATGGTGCCACAGACGGCGTGCACATTGTGCCGTGGCAACGGAATTCCTCGACAACTTGCGGCAGGGGAAATTCCCCTAAGCGAAATCCAACACGCCCTCGTCGTCATGACTGTCTGCGCAGCACGTGTCAAGCGGTGGCAATCGTCGCGCCCGCCGCATACGTTGCGCCCCTATGACTGAGCCACTCGCCCCCGCGCTGGTCGCACGCGTTGCGACCGAACTCTCCATCAATCCTGCGCAAGTGCGCGCCACGCTCGCCCTCTTCGCCGAGGGCGCCACGCTGCCGTTTATTGCGCGCTATCGCAAGGAAGTCACCGGCGGGTTGGACGAGGTCCAGCTGCGCGACGTGCGCGACCGCGGCGAGTATCTGCATGAGATGGAAGAGCGTCGCGCGGCGATTCTCAAAAGCGTTGATGAACAAGGCAAACTAGATGATGCGCTGAAGGCGTCGATCATGAAGGCCGACACCAAGCAGGCGCTCGAAGATCTGTACTTGCCGTTCAAGCCCAAGCGTCGGACGCGCGCCATGATCGCGCGTGAACGCGGACTGGGACCGCTGGCGGACATGCTATGGGAAGGAAGCGCAGACGACGCGACACTCACCGCACACGCCGCCAGCTTCGTATTGCCGGAGCTTGACGGCAAGCCGTCTGAAGTGCCGAGCGCGGACGCGGCGCTCCAAGGTGCGCGCGATATCCTGTCGGAACAGGTCGCCGAAGATGCGGTCGTACGCGGCTGGGTGCGTGAACTCACACGCGCAAAGGGCGTGGTGAAAAGCAGCGTGATTGCCGAAAAGAAGAGCGACGATTCCAAGTACAAAGACTACTTCGACTACAGCGAGCCGCTGGGCACCATTCCCAGTCACCGTATGCTGGCCATTCGTCGCGGCGAGACGGAAGGCGAATTGATCTGGCGCGTGGAGGCGCCACTGGAAGAGATCAACGCACGCCTGTCGCGCGACGTGACAGCTGGCCGTCGTGCCACGCCGCAGCTGGGCTTGATCGCGGCCGATGCGTACAAACGCTTGCTCTCTCCGGCTATCGAAGTGGAACTCCGCGTCGAGCTCAAGACGCGTGCCGACGATGAAGCGATCACCATCTTCGGTCGCAATCTGGAGCAGCTGTTGCTGTCGTCGCCCGCTGGCGAGAAGCGCGTGGTTGGGCTGGATCCCGGGTTCCGCACCGGTGTGAAGGTCGCTGTTGTCAGTGCCACCGGCGCGCTCGTGCACACCGACACGCTGTATCTGCACCAGGAAGATCGCTTCGCCGGCGCGATTCGTACGCTGGTCACGCGATTTACACCGGAACTGATTGCCATTGGCAACGGCACCGCCAGCCGCGAAACGGAAACGTTGACCAAAGCCGCGCTCCGCGAGCTGGATGCACCGGCATCGGGCGAGCGTCCACAAGTGGTGGTCGTGAATGAAGCGGGCGCGTCGGTCTACTCGGCGTCCGATCTTGCGCGCAGTGAATTTCCCGAACTCGATGTGTCGTTGCGTGGCGCAGTGTCGATTGCGCGCCGACTGCAGGATCCACTCGCCGAATTGGTGAAGATCGACCCGAAGTCGATCGGCGTGGGGCAGTATCAGCACGACGTGAATCAATCGCGACTGAAGCAACGCCTCGATGACATCGTGGAGAGTTGCGTGAATCGCGTAGGCGTCGAAGTCAACACCGCCTCGGCCGCATTGCTGGCCTACGTTGCCGGAATTGGCCCGGGGTTGGCGCAGAGTATCGTCACGTTGCGTGACAGCAAGGGCGGCATTGCATCGCGAGCTGATCTGAAATCTGTACCACGACTTGGCGCGAAAGCGTTCGAGCAGGCCGCGGGATTCTTGCGTGTGCGAGGTGGTTCACACCCGTTGGACAGCAGCGCTGTGCACCCGGAGCGCTACGCGTTGGTCGAGCGCATGGCGCGCGATCTCAAGGTTGAAGTGAAGGCGTTGGTGGGCAACGACGCGCTGGCGGACTCCATTCCGCTTGCGACGTACGTTGACACCGACGTGGGCATGCCGACGCTGCGCGATATTGTAGCCGAGTTGAAGAAGCCGGGGCGTGATCCGCGTGCGGCATTCGAGCCGCCGGCGTTCCGTGAAGATCTCACCAAGCCTGCTGATTTGTTGCAGGGCATGGTGTTGGAGGGTGTGGTCACCAACATCGTGGCGTTCGGCTGCTTCGTTGACGTTGGAGTGCACCAAGATGGGCTAGTGCACGTGAGTCAATTGGCCGATCGGTATGTGAAGGATCCCAACGATGTGGTGCAGGTGGGGCAGAAGGTGAAGGTCACCGTGCAGAGTGTGGATTTAGCGCGCGGTCGTATTGCCCTCAGCATGCGGAGCGACGGCGGTGCGCCCGGTGCGCCGAGTGATCGGGCGGGGAGTGCGTCGGGAACGCGTGGTGATGTGCGTGCGCATGAGCGGGGGAGCGATGCGCGCGGAAGCAATCGTCCCGCGGGGAAGCCAGCGGCGCCGCAGAAGCCGGCGTTTGTGCCAACCAAGGGAGCGGTGGCGCCGAACGGGATTCGTTTCAAGTAGTTCGCCTTCTCGAGCGCGTGAGGGGATACTCGCATCCTCCGAGCTCCACGTTACCACGTGCTCGGTGGCCAAAGCGAGACAACGCCACCGAGGAACGCCGCGTAAATCGCGGCCACCACGATCGCGTGACGAATACGTGAACGGATGCTCGTCGCGTCGAGACTCGCGCCATGGCCGAAACCCACCATGAAACCGAGACAAGCGAACACCAGTGGTGTGGGGACATCGATCCAGCGACTCAGAACCGGTGCGAACTTGGTCGCTGCGGCCACACCTGTCGCCCACACAATGCCTGGTAGAATCCGGCGCGACTTTGGCGTAGCCGATGCGCGGGCAAGTTCAAACTCTCGACGTACCGCAGCGTTACGTCGACGCTCCTCAGCACGAACTTCTCGAAATACGCGTGCTCGCCGCGCGCGCAAGTCGTCATCAAGCGGCTCGTCGGTATTCACGCTTGTTGTGTGATGCAGGTCCATCCTCTCGATAGAGACTCGCGCACTAACGGCTGCCCTTCGACGCGCGGTGCCACCGTCTCGCCCACGCCAGCGATGCCCACAACAGCGCGCTTACCGTCACCTTCGCAGCCGCCTTCCACCACGCGGTTTCTGTGCCGTTTCCGCCTAACGCGTTCACGGCAAGGAGCACCGCAGCACCGCCAGCGCCGAGTACTCCCGCCGCGAGCACGGGATAGCGTGAGCGGAGCGGCGACAGACCGAAGGCGAGGGCCAGCACCACGGGAAGGCTAAAGAGGAATTTGTACGAGCTGTCCATGCTCCGAGACGTCGATAAGGTGACTTCAACACTTCGTCGCTAGAAACCTACTGCCAGCTCTGGATCGCAGAGTCCATGAGTGCGGTTCCGACCAACCCGAGGATCGAAAATCGGCCTATGCCTTTTGCTCCCATAACGACCATCTGACGTGTTGTTGGGTATGTGAGCCGCACGAGACCGCTCGCGCCGTTTATGTAGCGACCGACTTGAGCCCAGTTGTCCCGAACACTCTTGTACCCGTTGTAGATCTCTACGCCAATTGTTACGTAGCTATTTACGTCCGCGAGCCCAAAGCCTTTAATGGCGTCCCAGCTACCGTCTCTTGGTGACGGACCGTTGCCATCCTCTAGGTCCTCGTCACAAGGATCGTCACTTCGAACCCCAAGAACGTCTTGCGGAGGATCGTCGTCGCAGAACTGGTCCCGCCATTCGTCTAGGTGTGCGTTCCAATACGTGACCGAAGCAGTGGTGAGGGCCGCAGCCTCGGCCGCCCACGCAGCATGGAGTGGATCCGTCAAGGATGCGGATGCAAGGAGCGAGGAAATACCACTCTGTGCATCAGTGAGGCTCGTGGACCCGTTGATGGCCGCATTTATCGACGAATGCCAAGAATCAAGAAAGGTCAGATCGTCGTCGAAGGTCGGATACGTGTCCGGATCGTTCCAGAAGGAATTATCTGCCCATGTGGAGTCAATCCAGTCCATCGTGCGGGTCGCGTATCCTGCCGTCGCAGGAGTGTTGGCCATGTTTGCTGAGGCAACCTCAGACTGTAGAGCAGTCACACCACACTTGAAGTCTGCGTTTTTGCGGGCGACTTTGATTGACGCGTTTCGTTCGACGTCAGGCATCTTTGCGACGGTGTAAGCCAGAATTAACTGGCACCTCTCGGCCATGCGGAGTCGTCGCCCGCCCTGACGTCGCCTCGCCGATTTGAATTGCTCGAGTAGGGAGTCTAGACCTCACCTAGGGACGCAGCGTGCTGACCGAGAGTAGATCGTTCGGGGCAGGCGAGTGAAGCGGATGGTCGTTCGTTAAGGAGTTGTCATTGCGCATCCGCGTTCACCCAGTGCTTCAGTGATATCGCCAAAGCGTATCCACGCCGCCGAGCCAGCGCGACGTTGGCGTAGCCGATGCGCGGGCAAGTTCAAACTCTCGACGTACCACAGCGTTATATCGACGCTCCTCGGCGCGAACTTCACGAAATACGCGTGCACGTCGCGCGCGCATTTCGTTGTCGATCGGACTATGACCAAGCCGAACGGTCGATTGATGCGAGGCGGAGCGTGGACTGATACGTGAAGTTGAAATCGTCAATCGTTTTGAGAAAGGGAAACCCCGCGCGATGGGCGACGCGCCCGAGCCGCGTCTGTTGGCGCTGCGCGATCTCCTCGGTCACGAGGAGGGTGAGGAAGTGCGCGTAGGTCCAGTCTTCCCGTTCCGCGCGCACGAGCAGCTCGCGGCGCGCGTTGGCGAGGTGCTGCCGTTTGAGGAGCGGATCGAGATCAATGGTGTCCACGGGGAGGACGGCGGGGGCGGAGGCGCTCATGCAAAAGGCTCCGGTGTGGTGGGGGTGGCGTGCGACGGGAGATACTGCGCGATGTACTCGGCGCCGAAGACGCGCGCCGCGAGTCCGCGTCCAAACGCGGGGCGCGTGGCCTCCGCGCAATGCGTTTGCAGGAGCGAGTGCAAGCGTTCGACATCGCGCACCCAGAGGCGGGGCCGACGATGCGTGAGCTCGGTCAAGTACTCGTGCGCCACCGGCCCCAACTCGAGGAGATGCTGCCGCTCGAGATCGCGCTTGCCGCGCTTCCCGGAGACGGCGGCGACGTGTTGCGCGCGGTGCGCGGGGAGACTGGAGATCGCGTGCGGCACGACGAGCCGGGGATGCGTCGCCTCAAACCGGCCCGCGACAATGCGCACCGTGTCCCGATAGAGATACAGGGTGCCCGACAAGCCCAGCGCGTCGGACGGCATCGAGTAGCGATGCGTGTCGTGCGTGACGTACGCGGTGGCGCCGACGACGACAGGGAGGCGGAGGGCGAGCGCCACCGGCAGCACTTTGAGCGGCCGCAGTCGCGCCCGTTCCTCGTCGAGCCGCACGGCCGGAATCACGTGGGTGGCCCGCGACGGTCGCGTGGTATTCACCTCGGTGAGCCACGCGGCCAATTGCTGCCGCAGATCCTCGTCGTCCAGAAAGCGCCGCTGTTTGAAGAAACTGCCTTTGACCCAGCCGACCAGATTCTCCACCGCGCCCTTTTGCTGGGGCGCATAGGGCCAGCAGACTTCGATGCCGAGGCCGAGATCCAAGACGACGCCGGCAAAGACGGGATTCGACTCCGTCACGTCGCCATTTTTCTGCCACTGCAGGGCGACCGTCTTCGATCGATCAAACACCGCGAGCAGCGGAATGCCGCCAATCGCCGCGAAGTGGTCGACGAGCGTGCGGGCGAGGGTCTCGACCTGTTGATTCGGGACGAGGGTGACCGCGACCCACCGCGAATACTTGAGCCGCGTCGCAAAGAAATGCACGCGTCGCGTGGTGCCGTCGAGCAAGCGCACGAGCACTTCGCCAAAGTCATGCTGCGTGAATTCGCCCGGTAGGCCTTCAAAGCGTACGACCGGCCGCGGCGTCGACGGACGCACCGCACGCACCAGCGCGTACAGCGCACTCTTGGCGCCGCCATACCCAGCGAGCTGTGCCCGACGGAGCAGTTCGACACTCAGCAGCGCGGGATCCTCGGTCAGCCAGTCCACGATGCGCGCGCGATGCGCCTCCGCCTTCGACGGTCGGCCAATCGCGCGCACGCCTGGCGCCGAGACGACGCCCGCTTCGGTGATCATCGGTTCAGCGCTCACGCGTTGCACGCTGCGTTTTCCCACGGCGGTCAGGGCCACGATCTCGTCCAGCGTGTGCCCCGCCTGCCGCAGGACCTGGATCGCGTGCCGTTTCAATAGGTCGAGCACCTCGCACCTCACGGAGAGTATCCGTGAGAAGTGGCGGTGGGGACCCTGCTACTTCAAGGTGGCCAGAATTTCCGGAATTGAGGTGGCCAGAATTTTCGGAACCCACAGTCGTATCAAACTGTTGCGATATCGCCTCCTGACTGACGCCGGCCCGGGCCAACGCCTGCACTGCATGTCTGTCCAACATCCTGAGCATCCTCCTCGCGCCTCCACGTAGGGGGCCGGCCCTTGCCGGCCATAGCACGAATCAAAATGGGCGCTCTCCAACCGGACAAAATTTAGAGAAAACACCGGACAGAATTTGGAGAACTCACAGGCGCGAGCTCCGAGTGAGCGTGAAGTCGCTCGGTCTCGTTTACCAAGCCCTCGTGCGAGCACTTGGGAACTCAGGTTCGACCGAGTCCGCGCTCCCGTATTGGCCACCGTATGCGGATGCGCGTTGCTAGGTCTGCGCGCGAGCTACAGCATCTCCGAACATAGAGCCTCCTCCTCCGAGGATGGTATATCACATTCTGTGCGGACAATGTCTGGATTGTAGCTCTACAGAGCGATAGCGAGGGAAGCATTAACACCACACCCTGGCCTTGGACCTCGTTGTAGTCCTCGAGATCGATTTCCTTCGTCCAGCCGGGCAATTCGAAGGCGCACTCCACCGCATGACTCAAATTCCGAACCCATAGTGCCCTGAGATGGCTGGCTAGCGCCTAGAACGTGCTACCACATATACTTCGATTCCCCGATGGCGTGCTCCTCGCGTTGCTTAGCACTCGAACAATACTTCCACACTTGGAGGAGCAATGATCTTCCGAAAGTTGAAACCTGCGACCGTCGTGTCGGCATGCTTTGGGTTAGCATTCGTCGCGTTCACCGTCACGCTGACAGTAGCCGAGTGGCTGATCGGGAGACAAGGGCTCCCTCTTAGGGTGACCGGGTCTGGACTGCTGACGTTACTTTCAATTGGTGCGCTCATGGGTGCGGTTTTCGCCGGTGTCGTGGCTCACCGAACTGGGTCAAGACGGGCCACCGCGAGTAGCTTGATTGCCACTGGCTTTTTTTCGGGCGTGGCGGTTTTCACGACCGCTGCCGTTGCGGCAAACGGCTTGGCGGGAATTCTGAAGATTCCGACGCTCTCACTGGTGATCGGTGCCAGCCTTTACGGTATTGTAGGCGCTGGAATCACCGAGCTCCTATTTCGATTTGCTGGTCGGAGCGCAACTCGTCGCGAAACGGGGGCCGACGGAACAGCGGCAATGCCCTCCGTGACGATGAGCCGTGGAGTTCTTTCAGAAGGAACGCCCTACGAGCGCGCTCATCATGGTCGCCCAGACGCCATCAAGGACGAGCACCGTGTCTGATCCATGAGGGAGAGCATGCGTCGCGGGTCGCGGACAGCGATCTTGCATCTGCGGCAGAGTACCGGTTCAGCCACAGTGCGATCTCGGGTTTGACAGACCAGCAGGAACCCTGAGGGGCAGCAAGGCTACCGGCGGTCGACTCGTCAAGCACGTTTCGTCGCAACGTTTGAGGGTAGGACTCCTCGACCTTCGACGGCTTCATTGGGTAAGCGCAGTAAGCGTCCGGATTTACCATGTTGATGGGGTAGCGATGTTGCTTCCGTTCTGTGGTTTGACTCACCAACAGCGGAGGCAGCGATGGACCAGATGGAGCATGACGTGCAGCGGATCGCGAAGCAGGGACGGTGGAGTGCGGCAGACGGACAGCGGATGGTGGACGCGTGGCACCAGAGCGGCGAATCCCGCACCGCGTTCGCGCGCCGGTACGGGTTTGCGGTGCATCGGCTCGCCTATCAGATCAGCATGATCGCCGACGCACCCCGCACGACGACCACACGCGGCCCCCTCGCGTTTCACCCGGTACACGTCGTGCCGGAGCGGGTCGACGCCGGGAACGCCACGCCGATTGAAATTCGCGTGATTCGCGTGCCGCGCGGTGTGCCGCCTGAGGAGTTGCGTGCCGTGCTGGCGGCGCTCGATTCACACGACTGACATGTTCACCCTGTCGGCGGCGGTGCGCATCTACGTCGCCGCCGCGCCCTGTGATCTGCGCTGTGGCTTTGATGGGTTGTCCGCGCTCACGCGCCGCGTGATCGGCACCGATCCGTTGAGTGGTCATCTGTTTGTGTTTCTCAATCGGCGTCGTGATCGGATCAAGATCTTGGCGTGGGATCGCACGGGCTACGTGGTGGTCTACAAGCGAATCGAGCGCGGCACGTTTCGGATTCCGGTGGTGCCGCGCGCGGGAGCGCAGCACGTGGAAGTGGATGCGGGCGAGTTGACGCTGATCCTCGAGCTCGTCGAGCACACTCCAACCCCCGGCGGCCACCCAAAATCCCCCATCTGTGGCCACCTCAAAATCCCCCAGCTGGCGTGAGGGTGTGAGCCTCTAATCCGAGGGGCCATCCGCGGGACGTTACGCTACCTCTCGCACCGCGTGAGGGAGGAAAGGAGTGAACGTCTTGAAAGCTCATTTACGGATCACCATCACCACGTTGTTGGCGCGCGGCGCGTCGCAGCATGAGATCGCGCAGCGCACGGGCGTGGATCGCAAGACGATTCGGCGCTATGCCAAGGCGGCAAATGCCCCCAGGGGGGCCACCGGCCCGGCGGGGAGCGACGGCGAAATGGCCCCACCCCGGCCACCGGGACACGACGGTATCGAGGCGTCGGCGCTGGTGCCGCTCCGTGTGGTGCGCGGGCCCGCGACGTCGGCGTGCGAAGCGCACCGCCCGTGGATCGAGGCGCAGGTCGCCCTCGGCCGGAATGCCATGAGTGTGTTTCAGGATCTGGTGGACCGGCACGGGTTTGCCCATCGGTACAACTCGGTGAAACGGTTCGTCGCGACGCTCAAAGCGCGCGCGCCGGAGCGTTTCGACGTGCTGGAGTTCCTCCCCGGCGAAGAGGCACAAGTCGACTACGGGCTGGGGGCACCGACGCGGACGGCGTCGGGCAAATACCAACGACCGATCCTGTTCGTCATGACGCTCAAGTACTCGGGGAAGAGCTTCCGGAAGGTCGTGTGGAAGACGTCACAGCTGGTGTGGGCGCAGCTGCCTGAAGAAGCGTTTCGATCCTTCGGCGGGTGCTGTCGGTATGTGGTGCTCGACAATCTGAAAGAAGGCGTGCTCCAGCCCGACTGGTACGAGCCGGGCCTCAATCCCGTATATGCGGCGCTGCTGGCGCATTACGGCGTCGTCGCCGATCCCTGTCGGGTGCGCGATCCCAATCGCAAAGGGACCGTCGAGTCGGCGATTCAACACACGCAGGGCACGGCGCTGAAGGGGCGCACCTTCGAATCGCTGGAGGCGCAGAACGCGTGGCTCGCGGAGTGGGAAGAGCGCTGGGCGTCTCCGCGCATTCATGGACGGAAGAAACGCCAAGTGCTCGAACTCTATCGGGAAGAACAGCCGCACCTGCTGCCGCTGCCGTTCGAACGCTTCCGGTGCTTCACGCAAGGCGTGCGCACCGTCGATGATGCGGGCCTCGTGCAAGTCGCGGGCGCGTACTACGCGGCCGGCGAAGCCGCCCTCGCGAGTGTGGTGACGGTCCGCGTGTATGCGCAGGCGATTGAGATTCTGGATCGCACTGGCGCGGTGCTGCGACGTCACGCGAAGGCGCTGCGCAAAGGGGCCTTCGTGATGGCGGAATCCGATCGCCTCTTCAATCCGTCACGACACACCGCGCGCGTCCTGGCGCGCGCCGCGCAGATCGGCCCGCAGACGGCCGCGCTGGCGCAAGTGCTCTTCGCGCGTCTCGGGCGACCGGGACAGCGGGCGCTCTATGGCCTCGCGAGTTTGCCGCGCACGTATGCGTGCGCGGACATCGAAGCGGTGTGTGCGCGTCTGCTCGCCGCTGACTGCGTCTCGTACGCGGCGATCAAGACGGCGCTCGCGCGGCGTGCCGAGGAGGCGCAGGCGGCTGCGGCCGTCGCGCCGGCGCTGGCGCAAACGGGCCCAGGCATCCGCGCCCTCACGGAATACCAAACGTTTTGGGAGCAGCACGCGGCCGACGAGGCGTCAGCGATCCCCGCGGCGGTGTCCGCATGACGATGTCGATCACCGAACTCGAACAGGCGCTCCGCGCGCTGCGCTTGTCGGGCATGAGTGCGACGATGCAGGCGCGCGCACTGCAAGTCGCAGCGCACGAGATGGATTTCCTCGAAGCGTTTTCGTGGCTCGTGCAAGATGCACTGGATCGGCGCCGCTCGCGGCTGCTCGAACGGCGCTTTACGCTCTCCGGACTGCGTGAACGGAAAGACCTGAAAGACTTCGACTGGACCTACAACACGCGGCTGCCGAAGCGCGACGTGCTGGCGCTGGGCACGCTGCAATTTCTCGACGCGAAAGAGGATTTGCTCCTGATCGGCCCGCC
>Ga0209591_10004524_pt1 | contig 15717 bp, 13 predicted proteins | sample MAT01_FD_187207 | JGI IMG/M metagenome (GOLD analysis project Ga0209591, IMG submission 187207) | Freshwater microbial communities from Lake Fryxell liftoff mats and glacier meltwater in Antarctica - MAT-01 (SPAdes) (version 2) | ecosystem: Environmental > Aquatic > Freshwater > Ice > Liftoff... | reverse complement strand
TTAACTTGAGATATTGTCTACTAATTTTCACAAAAAGTAGAAACTAAAGTTAAAAAAGTTAGACTGAAAAAATTTGATGGCTTTGATTTTTCAAAAATACCAGTAAGATGAATCACATCTGCGGAATGTGGGTTAAAGATGCACAAGTTTGTTCAGAAACCGGGTTTTTTTTGCCTTAGTCCTACAATGTTTATCGATAATGTCCCAAAAACGAGCATTGCCACTTAAGGAAACCGTTTCAATTACAGAAAGCGCTGCAATTCCTGCTGCAAATGTTGACACCATTTAGTCGCTAGAGGAATCTCTGTAAACGGAACCTGCACAGCCTCCGCATCTTTTAACACAAATTCTAAAACGATCGCACTTCCAGCACTCGGCGGATTTTCTAAATCAACCGCAGCGCCGTTAACCATAAGTTCCAGCGACTCCACATCTTTTAACGAAAAAGTTTGCAAATTCACAGGCCCGCTGCGAGTAGGCTTTCCCCAGGTTAAATTATCTTCTTGCTGACCAAGTACGGCATAAATATCGTACTTTGCCCGATCGAACTTTTGAGCCCAAATACCATAGGCTTCCAGTTTTTTATACTCATTCCATCCAGCCCAAGCCAGCCCAATAAAAATTGCTAGCAACGGGAACCACATTAAACCTCTTTCCATATTAGTTGACTGTTGACTGTTGACTGTTGACTGTTGACTGTTGACTGTTAGTTGTTGACTGTTGACTGTTGACTGTTGACTGTTAGTTGTGGGTTCTAATAACCAATAACCAATCACCAATCACCAATCACCAATAACTATTAAGGTGACGGACTCTGCGGGGGAGCCGGCAATTCAGGTGACGGCAATTCAGGTGACGGCGAGGGAATCTCCGACGGAGTGGGAGATAGACTTTCCGCAGGTGGCGGAATTTGACCTGGTACTGGTGGTTCAGAATTTTGGAGGTTTCGCACCCACAAACCTAAACCACCGCAAATCAACACTATTGCCAAAATTCCCAGTATCGGCACGAAACCCCGGAACCGCTGCTCTTCTTGAGCCTGTTCCTGGGCGGGTTCCTGGGCGGCAGATGTTTCTGGGTACAGCAACTGTTTGGAAGATTCCGAAAGTTTAGTATTCGGCTGTGTCTGCGGCATCAAAAGTGATTTCTTCAATGATACCGAACCGGTCATCGGTGTTGGCATTGAATTTGACATCGGTGTTGCGGATTCTGGAACTTCAGTCGGCTGAAACAACATCAATTTCTCCGGCGACATCCGACAATGAGTCATCACCACAGAGGTGTTGTCATAACCGTTTTTCTCGTTTCCTATATTAATTAAATACTGAACCGCCGCCTCCAAAGACATTTCACCCTTCAGCACCGCAGGGCCATAACTCTCCCAAGATTGCTCAACCCAGTCATTATCGCTTAAACCATCAGAACACAGCAACAACAAACCTTCGTCTTCCACAATAAATCGCTGAATTATCGGGTGGAGAAAATCGCCATCCCGCGTGCCCAAAGCTTGAGTCAGAGCTCCTGCATCCGGCCGCCTTTGGCTTTCCCAATGCAAACTGTGTCCGAGTTGCACTTCCCTAGAAGCCACATCGTCATCCACAGTCAGCCGCTGACAAGAATTTTCGGTAATCCAATAGGCGCGGCTATCTCCGACATTCACCAAATAAAGCTCGTTGCCATTATTCGATCGCACATCCTCAGAAACAACCTTAATTTTTTGAGGTAACTGAAGAGCCATCACCAAAGTTGTTCCCATCCGCTCCCGTAACTCTTTTCCCTGCTCGTTATTTTGAGCGGAAATCACATTGTTCACAACTCTCACAATTTCTTCGAGTTGTTTTGTGACCATTGTCGGTATCATCAAATCATCTTGTTCAGCGATTTCTACGAGAAAATTTTGAATCAAAGCTTTCAGAGATTGCACTGCTAATTGACTAGCAACTTCTCCACCTTCGTGACCACCAACTCCGTCACAAACTATGGTCAAATAGGGCAGCAGCTTGTCATTGCCAGAAGTTTTGCTAAATTTATAATCCGCCGCAGTCGGATAGCAACTGTCTTCATTTTGAGAGCGTTGAGGGCCAGTATCCGTCATGCCGACTACCTCTAAATGCAAAGGTAATTCGGCGGCTTGTTCTAATAGTAATTCATTTAGTTCCAGGGCGATCGCCTCGATATTCATGCTGCTACGGCGCATAAACTGACAAATTTCTCCTAGTCTCGACTTTACCTGGGGTTGGGCTGATTCTACCAAGCCAGACCAAACATCTCCCAAATCCCGCAAAGTCGGCTTAAAATTGCCCTGATGGAGTTCCAGCAACCGCACCCGCCAACCTTCCACCCGCAAATTTTCCGGTACTAGCAAACTCGAAGCGACTCCCTGTTCCGACAGCGGTGTCCACAGTTGAAGCATTTGCCAAAGCCAATAAATTTGGCGCACAGCGCTGGTTTTCGACCAAGCTTCTAAGATTGAAGGATACAGGCGACCAAAATTGGTGATTGGTACATTTTCTAGCAAGATGACATCGAAGGTTTGGGCTGCTTCTGCTAGTTGAAAGAAGCCGTATACTTCAGGTGTATGCAGCCGTTGGGGATATAAGTGGAGGTAAGGCGCGATCATCGTAAGTGGGAGTTCTTCGGGGACGCTAGGAAGCAAATCTGGACGGCTATCGAGCCAGATTTGGGGGGCGATCGCCAAATAGCGATCGGCTATCACTTTACCCTGGGGCACTTCCTCGACATCACGGCCCACCGCCCACAAATGTCGATAAATTAGAGGGGTTTCGCAAGCTGCACAATGTTGTCGCCCAAAGGTGTTGCGGGGTTCGGGACAGGTAGGATTCGCGCAATAAATGGATTCGGAGAAAGTGTTGATCATATTGGGTAGTTTTTGTAAAAACATTCTTGAAGATATACGGCGGGCTAATTCAAACTCATGAGGGCCAGAATAAACTGATTTTAGCCCCAATCACTTTGTTAACCGCTTTTGCGCGCCTATAAATTATAGTTCTCGCTAATATCGAGCTAAAATTGTAATCTAAGTTACTAAAACTATGGCTTTGGGTGCGATCGTCCTTGATGGCTTCACTAACGAACGCAAGGGGCAGATCCAGGCGACATCAACCTGATACCGTTGCGTGAAAAATCGCGATCGGGCAGACTTGTCGCAAACCCTTACCTCGCCAGTTTGTCGCAATTCTCAAATCTCAAATCTAAGATCTAAAATAGTATCACTAATTCTTTTTATGATCTGGACTCCAACACTCCTTTGGCTGATATCTGGGGCGTTGCTCTGTTTAGCAGAACTATTTCTCCCCACTGCTTTTGTAGCTTTCATGATGGGGCTAAGCGCCTTCGCCGTGGCAGCCGTCTCTCTAGCTTTACCTTACGTTAATTTACAAATATTTCTGTGGATGGTATTTTCGACAGTTTTTGTGCTAGCTTCTCGGCGTTTGATACCAAAAGGCAAGGCAAGGGCGATCGAAGATGACAAAGAAGCCAAAACTTTAACAGAAATTCCCCCCGGAGAAGCGGGAAGAGTGATTTATGAGGGCAATTCTTGGCGTGCTCGCTGTGAAGATTGCGACGCAGCCATCCCCGCCAACCAAAACGTAATTGTCGTCGGACGGAAAGGTACTACTCTGATAGTAGTGCCAGAAAATTTACTGCATTCCTAAAAAATGCAAAATTGGGAATTGGGCATCGGGAATTGGGAATTGGGCATTGGCACTAACAAATAACCAATAACAAATAACCAATAACAAATAACAAATAACCAATAACCAACAGTCAACAGTCAACAGTCAACATTCAACAATTAATTATAGGAGGCTTTTGTGGAACAGTTGTTTTTGTTTGTATTTTTAGCATTAGGTGGCTCTGCCCTCGCAGGTTCTGTCAAGATTATCAATCAGGGTAATCAAGCCTTAGTAGAAACTTTAGGTAAATACAGTGAAAAAAAACTCGAACCGGGCTTGAATTTTGTAACTCCGTTTCTAGATAGAGTTGTTTACGAGCAAACAATTCGGGAAAAAGTATTAGAAATTCCCCCACAAGCTTGTATCACCCGTGACAACGTTTCCTTCACCGTGGATGCTGTGGTTTACTGGCGGATTGTGGACTTGGAAAAAGCCTGTTACAAGGTAGAAAATCTTCAATCAGCAATGATTAATATGGTGCTGACCCAAATTCGCGCCGAAATGGGTCAACTCGACCTTGAACAAACCTTTACTGCTCGTTCTCAAATTAATGAACTCTTGCTCAGAGATTTAGACCTGGTTACCGATCCTTGGGGAGTGAAAGTGACGCGGGTAGAACTGCGCGATATTATTCCTTCTAAAACTGTACAAGAATCGATGGAATTGCAGATGGCAGCCGATCGGCGTAAACGCGCGGCAATTCTGACATCCGAAGGCGAACGGGAGTCCGCAGTTAACAGCGCCAAAGGTAAAGCCGAAGCACAAGTTTTGGATGCAGAAGCGCGCCAAAAATCCACAATTTTGGAAGCAGAAGCTCAACAAAAGGCGATCGTCCTTAGAGCTCAAGCAGAACGCCAAAGTCAAGTTTTGAAAGCTCAAGCTACTGCTGAGTCATTGCAAATTATCGGCAAAACCCTACAAACTGACCCGAATGCTCGCGAAGCTTTACAATTTTTGTTAGCTCAAAATTATCTGGATATGGGCTTGAAAATTGGCACTAGTGACAGTAGCAAGGTGATGTTTATGGACCCGCGCAGCATCCCCGCAACCCTTGAAGGAATGCGATCAATTGTTGGGGAAGGTAATAATAATGAGGTGAAAAAGTAATTTTAAAATTAATAATTGGTAACAAATTCCCAGAAATAGTGTGGAAATCTGTTACCAATTAAATATTAAATATTAGATACCCCGATCACTCTCTGGTTTCTGTACAGGAACCGAGGGTTTATTTTTAGTAGAGTGAAAAGAGCGATCGACCAAATCTCCAAAAGGAACAAACTGTTGTGCAGACAATTCCTCTCCAGCCCTTGTTCTCAAAACCGTAACTGGCCCGCCGCCATCTTGGGCAAAATTAATTAATCTGGTTAAAACTTGACTGGGATTTTTAGCATTTCGGCTATCCAACGTGAACAAAATATTTTGAGAGTTGCAGTTTCCTCTTCCGTTCACATAACAAACAACAGGCAGGTTATTAATCGTACCTGTTGTTAACTGTAAGTTTGTCAAACGTCCGCCGTTATCGGCAACAGCTTTGGTCAATCTGTTGGAAACAATCTGACAGCGTTGCCAAGGTGTAAATTCGCGACCGAACTCGGTAGATTTCCAAAGAATTATGGGATCTGTAGTGACATTTCCCCGTCGCGCAATTGTGACAAAACTCCGACCGGAAGTAACGCACTGAAATGTTGTTGTAGTGTCTCTCAAAGAGTTGGTAATGAGGCGAGTTTGCCCTTGACCTGCAAATCCAGCATTAGCGGTCAAAACTAAGGCGGATGCTAATAAAGATGCGATAAATTGTAATTTCATAGTAACTCCTGTAGCTCAGGCAGATAGATTTATGTAGGAAGTCATATTTCTAGGTACACTGCTGTTGAGTGTTCCTACATATTTAGATTCTGCTGGTTAGGTGTCGCACCCGGATATTTTTTACAGGATTTACTTAAAATGCGATTATACGTTAAATCCCCGACTTCTCAAAGAAGTCGGGGATTCGGTTTGAGTATTCTGTTTTTTCAGATGGGCTTACTTAGATGCCTCGATTGCTGGGTTGGGGTCTCACAGGCTCTGGTGCTGAACTCAAAGATCGATCGACTAAATCTTGCAAAGAAACATACTGCTGTTCAGGTTCACCAGTAGGTCTGGTTCTTGAAACCACTGCTTGACCAGCACCATTCTCGGCAAAATTGACCAAACGGGTGAGAACTGCACCAGGATTACTGGCATTTTTGCGATCGAGAGTAAACAGTACATTACTAGAATTGCAGCGTCCCCGTCCATTAACAAAACAAACAACTGGTAGGTTATTAATAGTACCTGTGGTTAACAGTAAATTACTCAAACTTCCGCCATTATTGGCAACAGCTCGCGTCAATCTTTGGGAAACCGTTTGACAGCGCTGGCTGGGAGTGAACTCGCGACCAAATTCTGTGGTTTGCCACAGAAATAGTGGGTCTGTGGTACGATTTCCTCGCTTGGCAATTGTCGCTAAGTTCCGACCTGAACCAACACATTGAAATATTGTCGTCTCGTTAGCAACCAAAGTGGCAGAACGAGCTTGCACTGTTGTTGCAGTTGCCATAGTTCCCGACACTGCTAATACGGATAACAATACTTGTCCAATTAATTTCGATTTCATGGAAACTCCTTTTTATTTGATTAGTTTGATGAATTGAAAATTTCATCAAATCTCTGTCTGTTGATCTGAATATAATTTTATTAATTGGCAACTGACCTCACCCATTCGGGTGAACTATAGGAGTAAATAATAGTTTTTTACAACTCGTTTATTTGTCCTGATTTAGATTTTTGAATGATGTATATATTAAGTTTATAATTATTTTTTAACTTTCAAAATAGTTAATATACTTATTAAGCATAGGACTTTCAGGACAAAAAATATTTATTAGTTTAAGGGACTAATAGATCAACGGGGTAACAAACCTGATAAGCTTGGGGAAGCATCATCAATAAAACTAATGAAAAAATTTTTAGGATTAGTTGTGTTCGGGATGATTTTGGCGATCGCGTCTGTAGCAGTTGCCGCTCAACCTTTGTTTGTTGCTTATCCTCCCGCCAACCACCAGACTACAGTCGATCGCATATTTTTAATCGGCACAGCCCCCCCAGCAGGACAAGTCTTGGTAAATGGGAACCTGATCTCCCGCACCGCAGCAGGCCATTTCGCCCCCACTTTTCCCCTACAACTCGGAGAAAATATCTTTACACTGCGTTACCAAAATCAACAAGTCAAAATTAAGGTGACACGCCAGCCGAATCAGCCGGAAGTCCCCGCAGGATTGGCTTTTGCTAAGGATTCGCTGACGCCGAAAGTCGATGTGGCGAGTTTGCCGGGGGAATATATTTGCTTTGGGGCGATCGCACCTACGAATGCTCAGGTTTCGGTAAAATTGGCAGGCGTGACTATTCCCTTAAAAGCGCGATCGCAAGTTGAATTGCCAGACAATAAATCTGTATTACTAGGCGAAAACTCCCCCATCAAAAACGGTGGTGGCGAACAATATCAAGGCTGTGCTAAAACCCCCCCCAACCCCCCCTTGCCGGAAGGCAATGAGTCTAATTCCCAGCTACTTAACGGCAAAAAAGTGGATTTAGGAGTGCCTGTTTTTGAACTAACCATGAATAATCAAACAGTCAGCCAGACTGGTAGTGGCAAAATTTCGATTCTATCTCCTGCTGAATTAGAAATAGCAGAAGTCACAACCGAACCTGGTGTTGCCAGAACCGGCGCGAGTACAGATTTTTCTCGGATGACACCGCTACCCAAGGGAACCAGGGCCACCATTACCGGACGCGAAGGAGAATGGATTCGACTAGATTACGGTGCTTGGATCAAAGCATCAGAAGTGCGAATTGTCAAGGATACAGTGCCAGCGCGATCGATTATTCGCAGCGCGCGATCGCGTCAAGTTCCCGGCCATACAGAAGTCTTATTTCCCCTAGAAATACCAGTCCCTGTCACTGTGCAGGAAGGAGCAGGTACTTTTACATTAACACTATACAATACCACCGCTCAAACAGACATTATTCGCCTCGATGATGACCCCGTAATTTCGCGTTTGACATGGCAACAAATATCGCCATTGCAAGTACAATATACTTTTAACCTCAAATCAGTTCAACAGTGGGGCTACAAATTGAGATACGATGGCACAACTTTAGTGCTGTCTTTAAAACATCCCCCTGTTGGAGCGGGAAAGATGGCTGCTTCACAAAAAAAACCGCTGTCAGGAATTAAAATACTTTTAGATCCGGGACATGGCGGGCCGCAGGATTCAGGAGGTGTGGGGCCGACTGGATACCGCGAAAAAACAGTGGCTTTAATTGTGTCAAAATTGGTGCGAGAGGAATTAGTAAATCGCGGCGCAAATGTGGTAATGACGCGGGTGGAAGATGTGGATTTGGATTTGCCACCAAGGGTGGAGATGATCCAAAAAGAGGAACCGGCGATCGCAATTTCCATCCACTACAATGCTTTACCAGATAACGGTGACGCGATTAATACTAAAGGTGTGGGCACTTTTTGGTTTAATCCACAATCGCACAGTTTGGCCATATTTTTGCAAAACTATTTAGTTTCCAAATTGAACCGTCCGACCTATGGTGTATTCTGGAACAATCTAGCGCTCACTCGTCCTACGGTTGCTCCATCTGTTTTAATGGAATTGGGATTTATGATTAATCCTGATGAGTTTGAATGGATTGTGAATCCGACAGAACAGAAGAAGTTAGCAGAGGCGATCGCCCAAGGTGTTACCGAATGGTTTGCCTCGGTTAAATAAAAGTTAAATCACAATCAGGACTTGAGTCCGATCAATACCAGGAGAGTAAGTAAATGGTAATTTTTAGTCAATCGAAAGCATTTTTCATTGCAGCCGCAGTTGCAAGTTTTAGCTTCTCACTTTATAGCTTTCCCGTTTTTGGAAAAGAGCAAACTCTTGCACCTGCAAAAATTGAAGCATTAAAAAAACAAACTGTATGCTCTTTTATTAACGTCAAAAGCGGTAGTGTTAATGTTCGTAAAGGCCCAGGCGATAAATATCCGGTTGTTGTTAAACTCAAAAGAGGAGACGGAGTTAGGGCTGTTAGCAGACAGGGAAAATGGGTAAAAATCGCAGCAAGATTTTCTGGTAATCCTCCCGATGAGACTTTTACAATCCTTGAGGGTTGGGTGAATAATCAATACATTAATGGTTGTTCGGAAGATCAATTTGATAAGTGGCGGAAATAGCGAATTTCCTAGGGGTGGGTTTATGAGATTGTCGATTATTGACGATTATTGTTGGTGAAACCCTCCCCTAGAGCTTAAGAGAGAATGATCCAAGAGATCAGATACAATGGAGAATGTGAAATGTGACTTAAATCACAGGCATTAGGCAAAGAAATTGCTCAGCATCTTTAACTGAAGATACTCAGCATCTACAAATATGACCAAAACCTGTGTTGGGAGACAAGTTACCTCTGCCTTTAGGAGAGCTCGGTTTTAACTTAGCCTTCATCATGAGTGCCTTGTGTCTATGGTGACCAAGAATTTCTTGATGGTACAAGCCCCCGGATTTATCCGTGGAATCAATCCAAAATTGCGAAGCATTGCGAGCTGTGCGTGGCAACCTCTAAAATCCTCAAGCCCCCGCATTGATCCGTGGGGTCAATCTAAAATCTAAAATCTAAAATCTAAAATCGATTGACCCGCGGACTAACGCCAATGAATGACAGTCCCTCCTATAATTGTGCTTAACTATTGTTTTGAAGCTGTGTTGTCTCGTCAGCAAATTACCCTGGACAGATGCGCTAGTTGGTCTGCTTTGTTCGATTATGGTCGTTGTTGGGTGTTGTACGTTCATTTAGAGATGTCCTATGGTTAAGTTAGGTCAATCCTCCTTTCGCCGTATTTTACTGTCGCGGATTTTGTTGCTCAGCGTACCGGTTCTACTGGTGGGGGAGTATGTTACCTATCGCAAAGCTCGATCGACGCTTCTGGAAACGGCTCGTCAAAATCTGACTGAAAGTGCCGTCAGAAAAGCAGAGACTATTGAACAGTGGGCGAAATCACTGAAGTCGAATCTGATCGGCGCTTCGGAAAGCTCGATACTACAGTCTGTACAACCGAAGGATTATCAAAAGTTTATCGCGCAGCTAGGACAGCGTTTGCCGACGCAGGTAGGTTGTTTGCAATTGACTAATTTGCAGACAAATCAAGTCGTAGCCAGCACTTGTGGGCCTCTTCCGATTCAGTCGCAATCTCCCCCTGCTAATTTTTGGCCTTCTCAACAGCAGCAGCAGGTGCTACTGGACGACAAGAGCGTTTACATCAGTCTGTCGTGGCCAAATATGCAGCAGGGGAAACGAAACGATAAGAATCCGGTTTCTCCTGCTGCGAAGTTTTCAGCTGCGAGTAAAGAGGGCCAAGAGGGCAAGGAAAGTCAGGTTAGTTTGGTGTTGAGCGCTCCTGTTTACATTCGTCGTGGCAATAGTCGGCAATTGAGTTATTCTCTGAGTTTGCAGTCCTCCCTGCCAGTGCAAACCAGCGCTCCCAAGGGGTCTTTGGCTGGCTATACGGTGGCTATAGACCAAGATGGAACAATTTTGGCCCACCCAAATATTGACAGAGTAGGTCGCAATATTGACCAGGAGGCGGATGCCGATCGCCTCAAGAGTCTCCTCAAAAGGGCAACGGCTGGAGGACAAGCTTTTTTGCACCTGTTTTCCTTTGAAAAAAATGGAGTGGAATTGCTGGCTGGTTACGCTGCTATCCCCAGTCCTTTAACTCAAAAAGAGAACAGCAAGTGGATTATTTTAGCTGTCTCTCGTTTGGACTATGCTTTGTCCGGCTTAGAAGAAATTCAGCAAGTCTTATTTACTCTAATTGTAGGTTTGGTTGCTGCTAGTGTCATCGCGACTTTATATTTGTCTCGCGATTTAGCCCGTCCCTTGGAAAAGCTGAGAGACTACGCGCTAAAAGTAGATACAGAAGCGCCTGGTGTCGTGCCACAAAATCTCAAAATTCGGGAATTCAATCAACTAGCAGATGCTCTCAACAGCATGGTGGAGCGGCTCAAGTCCTGGGCGAAAGAATTGGAAGTCGCAACCAAGGAAGCACAAGTTGCCAATCAGTTAAAAGATGAGTTTTTGCGAAATATTTCTCACGAATTGAGAACCCCGCTCAATGGGATTATTGGTTTTATCCAAATTGTACGGGACGGTTACTGCGATGACCGAGATGAGGAGATGGAGTTTTTGCAGCGAGCTCACGACTCGGCAATGCAATTACTAAATATCATTAATGATATTTTGGATATTGCAAAAATTGAATCAGGTTCGTTCTCGCTGATGTTTGAAGTAATTGATATAACTGAGGTACTCGAAGACGCGATTGATTTGCAAGCAGTTCCGATCAAGGAAAAAGGTTTGAACTTGAGTTTGCCTAGTGTTAGCGCTCCAATTACTGTTTATGCAGACCCGGAGAAGCTCAAGCAGGTGTTTTTGAATGTGTTGAGCAATGCGGTTAAGTTTACTGATTCTGGCAGCATTAGTATATCTATGAATCTTGAGTCTAAGAAAAACAAAATTCCTGATGTTGTCAACGGGAATCTATCAGAAACTACGACAAGTCTTGGCGCTGACAGCGAATGGGTGGTGGTGACTGTTAAAGATACGGGAATTGGTATCGATCCTGAGCAACAGCAGAAATTGTTTCAACCTTTTGTAATGGCTGATGGCTCTACGACTCGCAAATTTGGCGGCAATGGCTTGGGCTTGGCTATCTCTCGGAAGATCATGGAATCTATGAAAGGGAGCATTGTGCTGCACAGTGAAGGTATCAATCAAGGTGCTACTGTGGTAATTTCTTTGCCTGTGACTCAACAGTCCAATTCTTATGTTAATAATCAGGATTTGCTCAAGGAAAATGCCATGTTTAAAGGTTAGGAGCGATATCAATTCTGGTTGCACTCCTTATTATAGAAACGGAGGAGACGGCATTGCCGTGTCCCTACCCGGATGAATTGTAGGGACACGGCACTGCCGTGTCCTGGTTTCGGTAATATTAATAACTCCGATGCAACCGGATTTGATATGAGGGGTGAATTAGGGGATAATGCTTAAGGTTTGTCCGTCGAGTTGGAGGGATTTGCTCAAAGCGCTGAGAATGCGGATTAATTGAACGGAGGCGGAGCCGGAAGAAGTAGGACAGGGAGTATTTGTTTGGACGCAGTTGAGGAAACGATCGCACACTTGACGCAGCGGTTCTACTGGTTCTAAATTCAATATTTCGCGACTTTTAATTATAGTTTGCTGGGAAGTGCGATCGCGAATCAAACTATTTTCCTCGTCCCCGCCATCTGAATTTCTTCGCAGTAAAATTAGGGGCGCTTCTGGCGACATTTCATCAAAAATCAAGGTACCCAAACTGCCAACAACTGTTAAGCGCCGCTGTTTGTCGGGATTTAGCCAGCACAGGTGAATGAATGCTTGAAATCCGTCTGGGTAAGTTAGTGTTATCCAAACTAAATCTGCTAGTCCTTCTAAAGGATTTAGCGGGAAAATTGTAGGATAAACTGAATTTTGTTCCTCTTCCTTCCCCCCTTGGAGGGGCGAGGGGGGGGTTGCCTTCTCAAATACAGTGCCGATCGCCCTCACTTGAATTGGGGTTTGTTCTAGCCAGGTATTGAAAATAGCAATGTCGTGGACTGCTAAGTCCCACAGGGCATCAACATCGTGCCGCACGGGTTCGAGATGGGTGCGCTGAGCGTAACCGTAGCGCAATTTTCCCAGTTGATGTTGTTGAATAATTGTTTGGCCCCGATCGACTGCTGGATGAAATAGATAAGTGTGATCGACGAAAAGTTGTCGCTGCTGTTTTTCGGCTAACTCACAAAGTTTTATTGCTTCACTCTGGTTGAGGGCGAGGGGTTTTTCTACCAAGACGTGGTAGCCGCTTTTGAGTGCTGCTGCTGTGAGGGTGTAGTGAGTGGAGGCAGGTGTGGCGATCGCAACGGCTTCTAGCCCTGGTAATTCTTGCAATTGAGTCCAATCACCAGCTAAAATTACATCTTCATTGAGATTAAACTTTTTTTTGACTGCTGCCAATGAATCTGGGTTCGGGTCTACGATCGCTAAAACTTCGCTGTCAGGATGTTCGAGAAAGTTGCGAATTAGATTAACTCCCCAGCGACCAGCACCCAATACAGCTATTCCGATTTTCATTTGTTATTAATGACTACTGACTACTGACTACTGACTACTGTCAACTGTCAACTAATTTATTAAAAGCAGCCTGAGCAGCCGCTTGTTCGGCCGTTTTGATCGATCGACCTTTTCCCTCTGCTAGCAACTCTTCCTGAAGTCGAACTTCTGCCGTAAAACGATCCTCACCGCCCTGGACTGTCCCAGTTTCTTTCACACTATATTTTGGCAAAGTTTTGTATTTACCTTGAGTCAACTCCTGGAGAGCAGCTTTGTAATTTTGGCGGGCCGGATCGCTGCGGATTTCCGTTGCTAGCCGTTGAAAATGCGTGTCTAACCAAGGGCGAATTAATTCTAACGTATGGGTACTCAAATAAAGCGCCGCAAGTAAAGCTTCCAGGGAATCTGCCAGTCGGCTTTCCGCGCCTGTTTTGTCGCTGGCGGCACTACTGGCCACAATCAAATAGCGATCGAATCCGTAGCCTTCAGCGATTTTCGAGAGAATGCGATCGCTTACCAGGATCGATCGAATAGCAGCAAATTCGCCCACAGAACAATCAGGATAAATCTCGAACAACAACTCCGACGCAGTAAGCCGCACAACTGCATCACCCACAAATTCTAGTTGCTCATAATTTGCCTTAGCTGATGCACTAGAATGAGTCAAAGCTAAATCGACCAAATCCCATTTAATTGAAGGCTGATTGGATAGTCCCAATTTTTCAGCTAGTTTTTCAAGTTCTTTTTGACGATCAGGATAAATAAGATTCATTTGTTATTTGTTATTGGGAATTTGTGATTTGTTATTTGTGATTTGTGATTTGTGATTTGTGATTTGTGATTTGTGATTTGTGATTTGTGATTTGTTACATAATCCGTTGCCGAACTTCTTTCTGGGGATTTTAGGGGGGAAAAAGTCGGACATAAGCCGGGTTCTGTTCTCTCAACTGCAAGCAATTTTCGAGGGCAGTTATCTATCTGGGACGTCTGTTACCAGACGCCTCAAGCGGTACCAAAAAACGGAACTGGTAAAAAACCAACCATAGTTCCTCCGACCTTGCTCCCAACCGGGGTTTACCTAGCCAGCACCTCTCGATGCTGCTGGTGCGCTCTTACCGCACCTTTGCACCCTTACCCGTACCAATTTGAGACCTTCGATGCAATCTCAAGTTTCAAATCGGGGGGCGGTATCTTTCTGTGGCACTATCCTCGCGATCGCTCGCACTGGGCGTTACCCAGCAAGTTTGGTCTTTCGGGAGCCCGGACTTTCCTCAGACTGACTTTCGCCAATCCGCAACCGCCTGCGCCTACTTTCTCCCCAAATGTATTGTACGCGATCGTTTGTTACTTTCGTGGATCATCTTTAATACTAGAAAAGTTTTCAAACCAGCCGCGCCGCCAGAAGAAGTAAACTAAACTAGAGGCGATCGTCAGCATCAGCACCCAACAAAGAGGATAACCAAAATACCAGTTCAGTTCTGGCATATTAAAAGGAGACTTCTCCGTATTGAAATTCATCCCGTACACTCCCACCACAAAAGTTAGCGGAATAAAAATGCTAGAAATTACTGTCAGCAGTTTCATAATTTCGTTCATTTTATTGCCAACTGAGGATAGATAAACATCCATTAAACCCGAAGACAATTCCCGATAAGTTTCCACCATATCCATCACCTGCACCGTGTGGTCATAACAGTCGCGCAGGTATATTCGCACCTCTGGACTAATCAAATCGCTGCCATCTCGAATTAGCGCATTAATTGCATCCCGCTGTGGCCAAATGGCGCGACGCAGAGTCAGCAAGTCTCTGCGGATTTTATAGATTTTTTTCAAAGTTTTACGGGTGGGCTTTGCTACCACTTCGTCCTCTAATTCTTCAATCTGTTCTCCATAAATTTCTAATACTGGGAAGAATCCATCGATAATCGAATCTAACAAAGTATATGCCAGATAATCAGCTTTATTTTTGCGGATAACTCCTTGTCCTTTGCGAATGCGATCGCGCACGGGATCAAAGCAATCATAGTCCGGTTCTTCCTGAACAGTTAGCAAGTAATGTTTACCCAAAATAAAACTCACTTGTTCTTTATGAAAATTATATGAGTTCGGCTTAATCATCACCATCCATGCAATAATTAAAAGATGGTCTTCATAGTCTACAACCTTCGGTCGCTGGGGAACATTAACTACATCTTCTTGAGCTATAAGATGCAAATTAAACACTTCACCCATTTGTCGCCAAGTTTCTTTATTTCCCAATCCCAACATATCAATCCAAGATACAGAATCTGTATCTAAATAGGCAGCAGCTTCTTGAGGATTTGCCAATTCTGAGCGAGTAGCTTTTGCCTCGCAATAGTCAATTAATACAATTTCTGGAGGAAGCGCATCGGGTTCTAAGTCGAGAGTTCCTGGTAGCGCCCCCGGATGGTCATAAAAATAATCAACGTAGGAATCATCATCATCTTTATTTCTTTTTGCAACTGTACTAGATGTATTTATATTTTTGTGTATCATGTTCATATTTCCAATTTTGAGGATATTTAATTAGATTATCATTTTTTTAGCAAAACAACCAATAACTAATGACTAATAGCCAATGACTAATAACTAATGACTAATGACTAATGACTAATGACTAATGACTAATTACCAATAACTAATTACCAATAACTAATGACTAATGACTAATGACCAAGAATTTCTTGATGGTACAAGCCCCCGGATTTATCCGTGGAATCAATCCAAAATTGCGAAGCATTGCGAGCTGTGCGTGGCAACCTCTAAAATCCTCAAGCCCCCGCATTTATCCGTGGGG
>Ga0209591_10004522_pt1 | contig 15720 bp, 9 predicted proteins | sample MAT01_FD_187207 | JGI IMG/M metagenome (GOLD analysis project Ga0209591, IMG submission 187207) | Freshwater microbial communities from Lake Fryxell liftoff mats and glacier meltwater in Antarctica - MAT-01 (SPAdes) (version 2) | ecosystem: Environmental > Aquatic > Freshwater > Ice > Liftoff... | reverse complement strand
GCAGATCGGAAACGCTGGCCGTTTTCATCGAAGATACCGTCGAAAAATGACAAACGGTAGCAATCAGTCGATCTACTGCTATAAGACTGCAAAGTCGTTGAGGGTTCCGGATTTTGCTGCAAAAATTCGCGAAAATTTCACGGAAATGCCTCGCAGACTTGATTGAATGATCGCCGTTCACCTCAATTCCTCACGAAACCGGACGTTTTCAGTGATTCACGCTACAAATGGTTTTCCGGTCCTCCAGTCGCTCGTATTCCGTGCCATTGAAAGAAGTTGAAATGTTTGCTCTCAAGTCATCCGATTCAGCCATCTGGGATGCCATTGTTCGTGAACGTCGTCGCCAGGTCGACGGGCTCGAACTGATTGCTTCGGAGAATTACACCAGTGCGGCTGTGATGGAAGCTGCCGGGACAGTACTGACTAATAAATACGCCGAAGGATATCCTGGCAAGCGCTATTACGGCGGCTGTGAGTACGTCGATGTGATTGAAAACATCGCTCGTGATCGTGCTTTGGAATTGTTCGGAGCCGAACACGCAAATGTGCAGCCGCACGCCGGTTCACAGGCCAACATGGCGGCTTACATGAGCATCCTGAATGTCGGCGATACGATGCTTGCCATGAACCTCGCACATGGCGGGCATCTGACTCATGGGATGCACCTGAATTTCAGTGGCAAACTGTACAAGGCGGTTCACTATGGCGTGCGTGAGAACGACCATCGGATCGACTTTGATCAAGTCGCTGCGCTGGCGAAAGAACACAAACCCAAAATGATCGTCGCCGGTGCAAGTGCGTATCCTCGCGAAATCGATCATGCGAAATTTGCAGAGATTGCGAAGTCCGTTGGTGCGTACCTCATGGTCGATATGGCGCACTATGCTGGTCTGGTGGCGGCAGGAATTCACAACAGTCCGGTGCCTCATGCGGACTTTGTGACGTCTACGTCGCACAAGACATTGCGTGGTCCGCGATCGGGTTTTGTGCTGTGCCGCAAAGAACACGCCGCGAACGTCGATCGCAGTGTGTTTCCGGGGATTCAGGGCGGTCCGTTGATGCACATCGTCGCCGCGAAGGCAGTCTGTTTCGGAGAAGCGCTAAAGCCTGAATTCAAAACCTACGGTCGGCAGATTGTTGATAATGCAAAGACACTGGCTGAAACACTGATGCTGGGGGGCCTGCGACTGGTTTCCGGCGGCACGGACAACCATCTGATGATGTGTGATGTGACGACGATTGGCTTGTCCGGCAAGGTGGCAGAGCATGCCCTGGACGATGCCGGCATCACGGTCAACAAGAACATGATTCCCTACGATCAGCGGAAGCCAATGGATCCCAGCGGCATTCGCATCGGAACTGCGGCACTTACGACGCGCGGCATGAAGACCGACGAAATGAAGCGTGTCGGAGCCTGGATTCTGGCGGCGTTGAAATCTCACGATAATGCAGCAGCGATCGGAAATATTCGCGGCGAAATCGCGGAATTTGCCAGGGGATTTTCGGTGCCGGGGATTGTGGAGTTGTAACCATGCAAATGATTCCTACGCTGGCGCTGTTATCCTTGATGGCCAGCGCCGCGATGGCTGCCGACGAGACTGTTCAGCGCAGGGGTATCTCCGCAACTGAGTTGTCTGCGTACGTTGACCAACTGACATCACAGGGGCAGATCATCAGCGATCTGCGCGTCAGAGTCGTTGAAAGAAAGGCAGTCTTTGACGTCACTTCTCAGGCAAATAAGGAGAAGCAGGCCTGGCTGATTCAGGTGAATATTTCGGATAAGGAATTTCGTGAAGCCAAAAAGCGGTACACTGATGACGGCTTCAGGAACACAATTCATCGCGTCATTCCTAACGGTGGCGAGAAGCTGCACTCCACAATCTGGGTACAGAAAACGAATAACATTGAATTGTTGAAGCTGCCCGCAGGCTCGCCTCCGATCACAGGAGAACTCGGCAAGAACCTGGAGCCTCTCAACGAATTCCTTCGGAAAACACTGAACGGCAACAACATCCCCGGTGCCACACTGACGGTCGCCCGGGACGGGAAGATCGTCTACGAACGCGGCTTCGGATATTCAGATCTGGAAAAACAGACGCCGATGGCTGCAGACACGACGCTGCGGATCGCCAGTATTTCCAAGCCGATCACTGCCGTCGCCGTGCTGCTGCTTGTTGAAGACGGGAAGTTGAAGCTGGATGATCATGTCATCGACTCTCTTGTCCTTGACGACAAGTTTGTGCTTCCGAAAGATGCTGACCCGGCATGGAGTCGTGTTACCGTTCGGCACCTGCTGCAGCATTCCGGGGGCTGGAATCGAGATAAGTCCAAAGATCCGATGTTCGAACTGCCTGCGATCAGCCGTGCGCTGAAACTTCAAAACATCGCACGCATCCCGGACATTGTCCGCTACCAGTTGTCACGACCGCTGGACTTTGAACCCGGCACCGAATATCAGTATTCCAACTTTGGCTACTGCCTGCTGGGCAGAGTGATTGAAGCAGCCAGTGGGCAGACGTATGAAACGTTCGTGACTGAACGGATTCTGAAACCCGCCGGGATGACGCACACGCGTCTCGGGAAAACCAGACTTGCCGATCGAGCCGACGGTGAGGCTCATTACTACACACAGTCGCTCAAAACGTATCCGGCCATCTGGGATGCGGCCCCCGGCGGAAAGTCCGGGCAATTCGAACTTGTGCAGGCACCTTACGGTCAATCGGACCTGGAGGTCATGGATTCTCACGGAGCCTGGACATCGACCGCATCAGATCTGGTTCGATTTGCCATCGCGATCGATTCAGCCACGAAACCACTTCTCCAACCCGACAGTCTGCGGCAGTTGCAGGAACGACCTTCGTTTGCCAGTTCCGAAGTCGATACCTGGTACGGACTGGGATGGAACGTAAGGTCCATTGATGGGCCGGAGCGCACGAACATATGGCACACAGGTCTGCTGGCCGGCACATCGACAATTCTTGTGAAGCGCTGGGATCACTTTGTCTGGGCTGTGCTGTTCAACTGCGATGAGTCGCAGGATGGTGAGAAATGTACAACCCTGATCGAAGCTCCGATGCACACGGCCATCGATAGCTCTCAGGCATTGATCGAGCAAAACCTGAGACCTGAGTGACCCCGGCATCAAACAGCTGACGTCAAATTCTCCGATTTCATGCAACTGCTGCAAATCGGCAAACAACGGGTTCACCCACGTTCCGTGACTTTCCACGGTGAGTCGCAACTCAAATGCGCCATCAAAACGAGTCACTTTGTCGTCAATTCGACACCATTCGCGTCGTTGCACCCGAATGGTCCTCCTGGCTGAATAAATCAGCCAGAACTGGCAATGGCGCAACTGATGGCAGTTCTATAATATACTGCACGCGGTCGAAAATGAGTCCGGCGAGCGGAGCGGCGTGAGCCCTCCGGTACCTCGTTTTTGTGCCGGCAAGCCGACGCATGCCGCTCGCCAATTCTCTCACTCATGACCGCCAGGAGTATAATTAGGCTGTTTGACTTTCGACGCCAAGTGGCGTCCACTACGGCGCAGTTTTTGCTGATGGAGTATGGGGGGCCTTTTCGAGGAAGGGCAACGTCGGTCGTCGTGATGTGTATCAGAGATGCCTCTGGCGCGTTTGAGGCGAACATCGGATGTCCGACTGAATATCAGGAGTTACACACCATGAGACGATATCACTACAAAGCGTTTTCGATTTTGAGTGCTGTGGCAGCAGTGGGAGTTCTCCTTTCACTGAGTGCTCAGGGCATGCAGGAGTTGCCCGTCGATCCTCTGTCAGATCAGCAGGGTCCATACCAACTGGGACCGGAGAACAAGTTTGCTCCTGGCATCGCCCCGATCTCGCCTCCCGTCCCGGCGCCGTTCGCTCGCGTCGATGCTGAGGGCGTTGCTGAGGCAGAACCGATGCTCCGCGGTCCGGTGCACGAGGCCTTCGCTGAACAATTCAATCAGGATCCTGTCCAGGGGCAGATTGTTCCACAACAGCCCCCGGAACCTATTGAAGAGCTTCCACCGGAAATGCGTCCTGACGGTCGCCAGGTGGAATGGATCTCAGGCTACTGGGCCTGGGACGATGATGACCAGGACTTCTTTTGGGTCAGCGGAATCTGGCGGGAAGTTCCGCAGGGTTTTCGCTGGCTCCCCGGATATTGGACCCAAGCTGACACTGGCCATCAATGGGTTTCGGGGACATGGATTCCTGAACAGACAGAAGAAATTCAATACGTAGAGACTGCACCTCCGGAATCGCTGGAGCTTGGTCCGGTTGGTGTTGCGCCGTCACAGGAGCATATCTGGATCCCCGGCTGCTGGAACTGGAATGACCTTCGCTATGCGTGGCGGCCGGGATACTGGAGCACAGGGTTCAGCAACTGGATCTGGGTTCCCGCCCGCCACGTCTGGACACCGCGGGGTTATCTCAACTGTAATGGGTATTGGGATTATCCTTTGAACCGTCGTGGTCTGCTATTCGCCCCATATCGTTTTCGGCGTTCCGCGAACTGGAATCGATCGCGTGGGTTCACACCACAAGTGATCATTGCTTTGAATCGGCTGCCCTGGAATTTGTGGGTACGTCCGCGATCCGGCCACTATTACTTTGGTGACTACTATGGACCGCGATATGCCAGTGCTGGTTTTTACCCATGGCATCAATTCCATCGGCAGCGACGCCAGTTCGATCCATTGTATTCCCATTTCAGCCGTAGAGCCGGTGTCGGGAACGCGAACTTCTACGATCAGGTCAACGACCGATTTGATCTCCTGACAAGCCACGCCGACCGCAGACCGGCACGCACTTTCAACCATCACGATGGGCGCGAACCATCACGACTGAACATCAATGACGATCAATCGCCTTTCCTTGGCACCACACTTCAGCAACACGTCAAAACAGCGGGAAATACGCGATTTGTGAAACTCGAGGAAGACCAGCGGATTCGTCTTCAGACAGACAGCAAATCGTTGCGCCAACTTGTGGATCAACGACGGGACATGGAAAACCGCGGGCGCCTGGAAGCAACTCGCCTGAATCACCAAACCAATGATTCCCCTGGACGCATTGTGAATTCGGACCAGCACGACACCGAACGACGAGACAAGCCTCCCGGCCCTGAAACTCGGCACGGCGAAAAACGGAGTGATATTGCGAAATCGGTCACTCCCCCACCTGAACGCAGCGATCGTCTGAGACTTCCGCCGGTGGTACGACACGGCAAGGACAACAATGGACTGTCAAACACGGGTCCATCGTCGAACTTGAAGGCATCGGAGTCCAGAACACCCGGTTCGCCTGTTGCACGTGGTGAACGACCGCGCGGAGTGGATCCCGTTCTGAATCGTGGAAGAAATCGTGTGGATGCGAATACGGTGGGTTCTCGGAATGGTAATCCGACAAACAATACCGGAGACCGTGCCGCGCGACCGGATGAACGACCGGTCAATCCACCAGGATTGAATAATCCGCAAAAAGCCCAGGACCTCAAACCTCTGACGAATCGTCGACTTGACGTTGACAACCCGCCCGGAGCGCCGAGACGTTCAAACGGTGGTGTGGAATCTTTGCCGGGCACAGGAAGATTGCGACTTAACTCACCGAGCCCAAAGCCACAGGCCGGTAATGCGGCTGATGCCTCGAAGGCCAGAGCGAGCGGCGCTGCACGCAGTGACACTGAGCGATCCACTGCTCGACCTTCCGTCACAAGTCCGCCGACTCGAATGGAACGTGAAGCACGTCCACCTGCGGCTGGCAAGGCGGGTGGCGACGCCGTACACCGGAGAATTGATAACGGCGTCAGGCCGCAGAATGAAACTCGGTCTACACCACCGTCAAGACCCGCTGCGGAAAAAACTCGCAGGACAGAGGCGGCTCCGGCAGCACGGCCATCTCGAGTGCAGACAAATCCGGGTGCGGGAAGCGGCGAGCGTCGCAGGAAGAAGTAGCCCTCTCTTTGTACCGGGACTGCCTTAAGGTTTTCGATGAACGATTAACTCAACTTCGGGATATAGCGATTCGCAAGTTCCGCATAATCTTCCCGCACCGGACTAAACACGTCCAGCACAACGGCGGGTCCATCGACAGCGACGGCTCGATGCGGAACGTTCGGCGGAATGATGAAGAGGGACCCCGCTTCGACGATGCGTGTTTCATCGCCGATCGTCAACTGAACTTTGCCTTGAAGCAGGATACCTCCTTGTTCATGCGGATGGTGGTGCAGGGGCACTTCGGCACCGTCGTCCATTTCAAGGTACGACAACATCAGATTCTGCCCGTGCGGAGTCCTCATGCGGCATCCGGGCACGGGTTCGATGTATGGAAACGAGCTGAGATCGATGAACGGCATGTTGCGTCTTCCTGAATGACGTCTGACTGACAGCACAACCGTGCTCTTAATCTTAATCACCCGTCGCCATGACGGCAGCCGGCGAGATTAAGATTAAGATTAAGATTAAGAAATTCAGGACCGTCACCACTTTTGCATCACTGACAATTTTATTTCGAACAAGCCAACCCTGAAAAATCCAGGGTGGCAAAATAGTCGTCGTGTGTTTCTGCGCGGCGGATCATTTTCACCGATCCATCCGGCTTCATCAGAAGTTCAGCACAACGCAGTTTGCCATTGTATTGAAACCCCATCGCATGGCCGTGTGCTCCGGCGTCATGGATGACAAGCAGGTCGCCGCGTTCGACGGCTGGCAGAGATCGGTTGATGGCGAACTTGTCGTTGTTTTCGCACAGCGATCCGACCACATCCACAATGCGGTCATGCGGTGCATTTTCTTTTCCCAGCACCGTGATGTGATGATAGGCCCCGTACATTCCGGGACGCATCAGGTTCGACATGCAGGCATCAACGCCGACGTAATCGCGGTAGATGTGCTTGTGATGAATCGCGGTTGTCACAAGAAAACCGTGTGGCCCGGTGATTACGCGACCGTTTTCCATCATGACTTTGAGCGGGTCGAGAGGCGTGCCGACGATCATCGCATCATAGGCCTTCTTCACTCCCTGCCCGACGGCCTGCAAATCGACAGGCTTGTGTTCAGGGCGATATGGGATTCCGATACCACCCCCAAGATTCACGAATTCCATCCGCACTCCGAGTTGCTGATGAATTCGCACGGCCAGATCGAACACCATGCGGGCGGTTTCCACAAAGAAGTCGCCATTGAGTTCATTGGAGGCCACCATCGTGTGCAGGCCGAACCGCTTGACACCTGCGGCTCTGAGGATGGCATATCCTTCAAAGAGCTGTGCCTCGGTGAAGCCATACTTGGCTTCTTCCGGCTTGCCGATAATCACATTGCCCTCGCGCGCCGAACCGGGGTTGTAGCGAAAGCAGAGCAGATCCGGCAGACCGACGTGTTCCTTCATATAGTCGATGTGAGACAAATCATCAAGATTGATGATGGCCCCCAGATCTACTGCCTTCTGATATTCGTGGGCCTGAGTATTATTGGAAGTGAACATCAGATCTTCGCCGGTCAGGCCAACTCGTTCTGAGAGTTCCAGTTCGGCAAGACTCGAACAGTCCGCGCCCAGGCCTTCCTCCTTTAAAACTTCGAGAACATACGGATTCGGCAACGCCTTGACGGCAAAGTATTCCCGAAAACCCGGACACCACGCGAAAGCCGCGTTGAGTTGGCGAGCGGTCTCCCGCATTCCCTGTTCGTGGTAGAGATAAAATGGGGTTGGATATTCTTCAGCGATACGGCGAACGGTCGCAGCATCGAATGGAAGGGGCTTTTGCATTGTTCTTGAATCGATAAGTGTCTGAACAGAATTGATCGGAGTTTCAGCATGGAGAAAGGACCGCAGTTTCGCGACGAAGTTCACTGAATTCAACCGAGGACGCCATCATCCGCGACGACAGGAATCCCATGGTGCGGCGATGCTCCGCAACGGGAATACTCACTTCTGATCTTCACCGCGTCGGCAACGGCAGCATAAGAATTCACGGAAGTCGCAGCATGATAAGCGTCAGCGACGCGATTGCCGCAGTCCTGCTCGCCACAAAACAGTCGAGCCTCGGGTGCCGCTGGTCGGTGCAATGCAGATTGCGGTCTCGGCACTGCGGGCCGTGCTGGATCTGGGTATCGTCGTTGTCAGCCGCTTGCGAAAAGACCGCCTGGAGTGCAGGCCATAAACAAGCGGCCATCAGTTTGGCGATGTTCCGGTCGTGGCGCCTGGCGCGTCCGTTCCGTCCTTTGCAGATTTGTTTGGCGCAACGGCTTCGTCGGGATTGGGATTGTCAGGTTTTGGCGTGTCAGCTTTTTCAGGTGTAGGTTCCGGAGCCTGATCGACCGGGGCAACTGTTTCAGCAGCTTTGCCACCATTCCCCCGCGGCGAGACCAAAGGCAGTTGCGACATGAACAGTGCCCGCATCCTCATTTCGACTGCTGCCTCCAGCGTGGGATCGATAAAGACAGCCCCTTGATACATGGAACGAGAGAGTTCGGCACGACCGGCCTCTGCGGCCAGATCTCCAAGTTCCATACGAGCCTGAGTCCCTTCTCGGGTCTTGACAACGTCGGCAAGTTTAGCCGAAACCTGTGATTCCAGATCCTTGAGTTGATCGACTTTCTGTTGAGCCGTTGCTGCGAGTTCTTCATCTTCCGCGATCGTGGCCAGTTTTGCCATAACCTCGAACAGTTTCAGATTGCGTGTGTGAATACTGATCGGTCCCTCCAGCTTTGCCAAAGCTTCAATTGCTTTCTCTTTCGAACCGCTGGCCGCCATGATCTTGCCGTACGTCAGGTTCGTCGTGGCATCGTTCGGGCTTTCGGTCAGTGCCTGTTCGAGCGCTGAGAGCGCCTGGACGGTTTCATTTTTTCCGGCCAGAATCAAAGCTCGCGCAGATTCGCGGATGCCGACCGAATCAACGCCGGGCAGAAGTATTTCGACCCCTTCCAGGTTGCCAATTTCCATCCGGCACCTGATCATACTGGACATCGTCGAGGAGTTCGAGGGATTATTCGGATCCGCCTCCAGCGAAGCTTCGTACCTCGTCGCCGCTTCCGTGTATTGGCCCATCTCTGCATAGATATCGCCAAGCAACTGATTCACAATCCCGGGTCTGAAATTCCGCTCAACCAGGGTGTTAAGTTGCTTGATCGCGCCGTCCCAGCTGATCATGTCCTTCAGGACATATGCCAGATTCAGCCGAGCGTCATCGGTGTTTTCGTCTTCTTTGAGAACCGTTTCCAAGATTGCGATACTCTCGAGTCGCTGACGAGAACGCATATAGGCGTTCCCCAGTTGCGTCAATGCTTTAATGCGGACAGTGGGGTCCTTTGACGCCTCCTGAAGAATGGGTATAGCAAGCAGCGGCTTTGATTTTCCAAGATACAACATACCTTCGAGCAGTTTTTGTTGTGCAGCGTACTCCGGGAAATCCATCAGCTTCTGGATGCTGCGTTCAACTGTAGGGACGTCACCTATTTCCAAGGCCGCCAAGCCGTCCTGAACATACATCCGGGGGTCTTCAGGAATAGCTTTCCTGACCAGCGTTGTGACGACGGAGACACCGAAAACGACCAGGATCAACCACAACCACCAAGGAATTCCACCGGAAACTCGTGTCGGCGCAGGGACGGTTCTGGATGGTGCAGGCTTTTGGGACATAGTTCGAGTTGCTTCACTTTCGGAACACCGGGGACCGACGGGACGATGGGCCTGTCAAACAGAAACGAACGGGAACTTTGCGTAATCGCCGATTCTGCAACTACGGATTGAGCCCCAAATTAGCCGCTTTCCTGTTTCAGATTGTTGTTACGACAATTTTGTCTATGGTATTGGGTGTTTTTACAGGAGTACAGGCTTTAGGCCCTCAGTTCGCAACCGGAGGGCAGTACTCGACTGCGTTTTCATGTTTCTGAGCGTTCCCTGCATGCCCGACCCACCCCCGTCTTCTTCACGCCGAGACCTGTTTTCGGCCCTGAATCCGATACGCGCTATCCAAAAACGTGATTCTTATGCCAATTCGTCTGGCAGTTTGCGGATTCAGCCGACGGCAGGAATTACCGTGCGACTTTCCGCGCGGGTGATGGCGTGTGATTTTTCGGTCATCATGAATCCCGGGCCGACAGAACAAATTGAAGCCGCGGGCGAGGCTCTGGAGTTGGTCCACGCGATCGAAGGCTGGCTGAGCATTTATCGCGAATCCAGCGAACTGTCGGCGGTCAACCGAACGGCTGCCGAAGCTCCGGTCCACGTTCGTCAGGAACTGTTCGATTTTCTGCGAAAAGCTGCAGAAATCCACATGCGCACAGACGGCGCGTTCGATATGGCGACTGGTTCCTTGACGCGGATGTGGCGTGCGTGCCGCCGCGATCATCGGATTCCCAATCAGGTCGAAATCGATGCCGCATTGACTCAGGCCGGGCTGAAATACGTGGATCTGCACGTTGAATCGCAAAGTGTGGAATTTCGACATACGGGAATTGTACTCGACCCCGGTGCGATCGGAAAAGGATACGCGCTGGACGAAGCCAGCGATTGGCTGGCCCGATTTGAACATGCCCCCGACTCTTTTCTGCTGCACGGCGGACACAGTAGCTTGCTTGCACGAGGCGGACACAACGGTCATCCAGGCTGGCCGGTTGGCATCGGAAATCCGCTTTTCACCGAAAAACGCCTGGGAACACTGCTGCTTTGCGATCAGGCCATGGCGACCAGTGGCTCGAACATTCAGTTTTTCCGACATGAAGGAAAACGCTATGGGCATATTCTGGACCCGCGAACCGGTTGGCCAGTCGATGGAATGCTGTCGGTGACGGTTTTGGCCCCGTCAGCGGCTCTGGCCGACGCACTCTCGACCGCATTTTTCGTAATGGGAGTCGAAAAAGCCCGACGCTGTTGCGAGAATTGGGCGGACGTCGGTGCTATCCTGTTGCCTTTTCCGGACAAGGGAAACAAGGTCCAGCCGACCGTTGTCAACATTCCTGAGGAACTCATCGTCTGGGACGAAGACCAGATCATGAGACCTTGAGGTTTGGAATTTGAACGTACTTCCAGACAGAAATCGGAGATTTTCTCCAGTGATTGATATTCGCCGATATTCGCTCGCCGCTGTCGTGCTGCTCGTCGTTTTGCGAGTTGGCATTGGATGGCAACTGCTCTACGAGGGCATGTGGAAAATTGACACGCTCAGCACACAGTCACCGTGGTCGTCTGATGGTTACCTGAAAAGCGCACAAGGGCCATTTCGCAGTCTTTTCCGATCCATGTCGGGCGACCCCGACGATAAGTCATGGCTGAATCCGGATGCCGTCGCAGCGCGCTGGGATAATTTTAATCAGCGTTTCAGCAGCCACTATAAACTGAGCGACGGGCAGAAGGCTCAGCTGACAAAGTTGATCAATGGTGCCAGCAGCCATGACGCTGTGCTCGACATGGCGAAGCTGCCGGACGGAGTAGATTTTGCTGCGTTAAAACTGGATAAGACTATCGCATTCGACGCTGCGGCGAAACGACTGAAGATTGATGGACAACGGCGAATGACGGCTTCTGAGAAAGCCAGCCTGGACGCACAAGTCGCCGATCGCGGCGGTGATGACTACGATAAGTACCTCAAGGCACTCAATGAAGCGTTCTTACGCGCGAGTCGTTTGTCTTACAAGGAACGTATGCGTGCGCATCTGCTGGGTGATCCGGACAACGCTGGCCTTGTCAATGGGCGCATTGGTCAGATCGAACTGTATGACGAAATGGTGCATCGTTACGAAGATCGACTGGCCTCAGCCAAACTCACGTTTGAACAGGAGCACCTCAATCGCATCTGGTCCGATGCCCGCGCGAAGGCTCGTGATCTGGCGGGTCCCGTGATGGCAATGGACAAGGAGTTGCAGGAAGAGGCGTTGAAGATTCCAGAGGTCACTCAGTTGGCTCGCGGCCCTCTGTCACCGCCGTTGTCGGCGATTCGTGTTGTGGACCTGCTCACGATCGCAGGCCTGGCGGGGCTGGGGATTCTGTTGATTGTGGGACTGTTTTCACGATTTTCCGCCCTGTCCGCAGCGTTCATGGTATTTGGATTTTACCTTGCGATGCCTCCGTTGCCCGGCGTGCCCGATGCGCCAGGTCCGGAACATAGTTTTATTGTGAACAAGAACCTGATTGAAGTTTTTGCCCTGCTCGCATTGTCCTCAGTTCCCACCGGCTATTGGTTTGGACTTGATAAACTGGTCGCTGGATTTCTCTATAAACGAAAGTCGGCGAAAGCTGTTGAAACGAAATAGTGGCCGACAAGGCGCTAACCCAATGGAACTCGATTTCTTCTATCAGCCGGTACGCGCTAGCGTCCGTTTTAATTAAAATTACTGGGAAAACCGGGTGCCAGCGGGCTGCGGCTGATACAAGTTGCGATCAAATCGAGTGCCATTGGGCGCTAGTCGCCAGTAACTGATGGCGAACCTTCGGGTCAGAAATACAACAACGAACAATCACAGTTATCGTGGAGAATTAGACCGTGGAAATCACACCTGAGCAGACTCAGATTGGAATCGACAATTTCAACGAAGTCGTCGGCATTACGCGTCGCGATATGATGAAAGCCACGGCTGCTGCCGGCGTTGGTCTCGGTGCGTTGTACTTTGATTATGAGAAGTTGAATGGTTCTCCAGTCAAAGCGGCGTTTATTGGCTGCGGCGACGAAGCGAACGTGCTGCTGACCGAGCACCCGACGGAATATATGGAAGTCGTTGCGATCGCTGACCCGCGAAAGGCAAATATCGAAGACACATTCAGGGGCACTCACCCGGAAGCTCGCATCGGGCTGATCAAAAAGCTGGGACAGGACAAAGCGGGCACAGTCCAGGTCTTTGAAAGCCATCTCGAATTGCTGCAGGCACGAGCTGATGGCAAGGTGAGTTTCGACATTGTGGTCATTGCGGTGCCACTCAGCCAGCATGCACCGATTGCGATGGCATGCCTTGATGCCGGACTGCATGTGCTCACCGAAAAGCTGATGGCTCACAATATCACCGAATGCAAGCAGATGATTCGCAAGGCCGAACAGAAAGGCCTGCTGCTGGCGGTCGGGCATCAGCGTCATTACAGCGTGCTGTATGACAACGCAAACGATCTGATCAGGAAGGGTCTGCTGGGGGATATCAAGTTCATCCGCGCTCAGTGGCACCGGAACAACAGTTTCCCTGGACGCGACAGTTGGCGTAAGTGGGAAGATACACCGACTGCGGAGCGAGAGCATCTGCTGGAACTCGAAAAATCGGGCAAGCTTAAAGAACTGGGTTATGACAGCGCGCAGCAGCTTGTTGACTGGCGACTGTACAACAAGACGGGCGGCGGACTGATGGCGGAACTTGGCAGCCATCAAATGGACGCTTCCAGTATTTTCCTGGGCAAGAAGCATCCGCTGGCCGTGCAGGGCTATGGCGGAAAGAACTTCTACGGGGTCAAAAGACTTGGTCCGGAAGACAAGTGGATTGATGATCGCGACATTGATGACCACATTTATGTGACGCTGGAATTTCCTGGCAGACTTTATGACGAAGAAAAGAACGATATCGCGATCGTGACGTATTCTTCGATCAGCACCAATCGTCAGGAATTCTACGGCGAAACTGTCTTCGGCAGCCGTGGCACGCTGGTCATGAAGGAGGAAAAAGAAGCCTTGCTCTACAAGGAGCAGACGCAGTCCAGCGGTGGTGGTCTGGATCAGCGATTGTGGGTGATTGACAACGCCAGGGGCGGCGGACCAGCACTCGACAGCTACAATACAGCAGCTCCGACAGCGGCCGGTGCGATGGCTCAGGCAGGCATGGGCGACAAGGTCAGCCGAGGCTACAAGGAAGAGATGGAACACTTCTGTTATTGCGTCAGCAATAAGCTGGGAGCTGACAAACTGCGATGCAACGGTCGCGTCGCCATGGCCGATGCCATCATGGCTCTCACAGCAAATCTGGCAATGAAGCACAAGAAACGTATTGTGTTCAAGGACGAGTGGTTCGATCCGTCGAGCGATGCTGTTCCCGAAACGGATGAGCAGATCACGGGGTAACCAAGTCGCATGGGACGCTGGCCTGACAATCGTCGCTCCAATCTGATCGCCTTCGCGCTGATCTTCGTGCTGTTCCCGCTGCTGGCGTGGGCCTGTGTGTGGATTATGAAACGCTAGTGCCTCGTGCCCCGGAAAAGCGGTCAGGAACGAATAGCCAAATGGCCCGACGGGTGCTCTGCACTCTTCGTTCCTGACCCCTTTTTCCAACCTGTTCTGCTCTGAAAGAGGTCTCTGTGTCCAATGCTGCTTCCGCTGCTCAACCTGCAGTGTCTTCGGTGAATAAGGCGACGTTGTTCATTGTCTTCCTGACAGTCTTTATCGACCTGCTGGGTTTTGGAATTGTGCTGCCGCTGCTGCCACGTTACGGAGCCCTGTTTAATGCGAACGGTTGGCAACTCGGAATGCTCATGGCATCGTTTTCCGCCATGCAGTTTATCTTCGCGCCGATGTGGGGCAGCTTGTCCGATCGCATCGGTCGACGGCCGATCCTGCTGCTGGGGCTGGCAGGATCCACACTCTCATACGGCCTGTTTGGGTATGTGTCCGCTCAGGGCCGCGACGCCCTGATCCTCGGCTTCAGCCCGCTGGTCTGGATGTACGTGACACGCATCGGTGCGGGCATTGCCGGAGCCACGATCTCGACCGCTCAGGCAGTCATTGCGGACTGTACGGGACCGGAGGGTCGCGGCAGGGGCATGGCGCTGATCGGTGCGGCGTTTGGAATCGGCTTTACCTTTGGTCCCTTGATCGGCGCGATCTGCGTCTCAAATGACGCCTCCGTCGCGCTGAATGATCCACAATGGATTATGGTGAAGTCCTGGAAAGCTGACACCACTCCGGTCTCAAAGCAGCAATTTCTGGATGAGGTGTTTCGGGATTCAAAGATCGCGGATGCCAACACTGAAGCCATCGCTTCTTTGCTTGCGACACCTCTGCCCCGTGCCGATCTCAAAAATCGACTGTTGGCACCGCCGTCCGGGATGCCGGGATACGTGGCGTCAATTCTTTCCGCGTTGGCATTCCTGCTGGCGACAGTGAAACTTCAGGAATCCCGCAGACCATCCGAATCGGCTCCGCGATCATCACACCGGGCGTTTCGGCCGGGCGAAGCCATACGGCATCTTTCGACACCCGGAATGTCAATCATTCTGTTCGCCGTGTTCATTACGACATTTGGATTCGCCCAGTTTGAAAGCACGTTGTCACTGCTGACGAGCGAATTTGGATACAGCACTCAATGGAATTTTCTCCTGTATGCCTATGTCGGACTTGTCCTGTCGATCGGACAAGGGATGCTTGTGCGGCGGCTGTTGCCTCGACTTGGCGAACGTCGCATGGCGTTAATCGGTGTGACACTGATGACGATCGGCTTTTCATTGATCGGTTTTACGGGGATGAAAATCCTGCCGCCGGTGGCACTGTGGTACATTCTGCCAATCGTCGTCATCGGGTTTTCCGCAGTGACACCTTCTCTGCAGTCAATGTTGTCTCAGGCCGCGTCGAGTGATGAGCAGGGATCAGTGCTGGGGACCGGTCAGAGCCTGTCGTCACTGGCACGCATCCTCGGTCCGTCACTCGGCATTCCATTGCTGCGTCAGTCAACATCGTTGCCCTATTTTCTGGGTGCCGTTCTGATCCTCAGCGGCGGTGCCCTGATTCTTCGTATGCCGGGTCCTGTTCGAACGC
>Ga0209591_10004521_pt1 | contig 15723 bp, 6 predicted proteins | sample MAT01_FD_187207 | JGI IMG/M metagenome (GOLD analysis project Ga0209591, IMG submission 187207) | Freshwater microbial communities from Lake Fryxell liftoff mats and glacier meltwater in Antarctica - MAT-01 (SPAdes) (version 2) | ecosystem: Environmental > Aquatic > Freshwater > Ice > Liftoff... | reverse complement strand
CGCGGATCAGTCGACGCGCTTCCTCGGCGACCTGTACCAAGACCTCTCCGAGGCGGTGCGCAAGCGCTACGCGCTCTTGCAGACGCCGGAGTTCGTCGAAGAGTTCATCCTCGATCAGACGCTCGACCCGGCCATCGCTGAGTTCGGTCTCAAGGACGTGACCCTCATCGACCCGACCTGCGGCTCGGGCCACTTCCTCCTCGGCGCATTTCGTCGGCTGCTCGGACGCTGGCAGAAGGAGGCCCCGACCGAGAACATCGCGGACCTCGCACGCCGCGCGCTAGATCAGGTCTACGGCGTCGACATCAACCCGTACGCGGTGGCCATCGCGCGCTTCCGCCTTGTCCTGGCCTTGCTCGATGCGGTCGGCATCAAGCGCCTCGAGCGCGCCCCGGACATCAAGCCGAACGTCGTTGTCGCGGACAGCCTGCTGCATCGCTTCGGCGCGATGTCGAACACGCAGATGCGGTTCTCCGAGCAGATCTCGCTGGACGATATCGCGTGGGGAGACCAGCTCTTCCGACTCGAGAACCGTGGGGCGGTGGAGCGCGTGCTCACCAAGCGCTTCCACGCGGTCGTCGGCAACCCACCGTACATCGTCGAACAGGACTCCGCGAAGAAGGCCAAGTACCGCGACCTCTACAAGTCTGCGGCGGGGAAATTCGCATTGTCCGCGCCTTTTGCCGAGCGGTTCTTCGACCTTGCCGTCGCTGCGGGGTTCGTCGGCCTGATCAACAGCAACGCTTGGATGAAGCGTGACTTTGGTGCGGTGTTGATCGAGCAGGTTTTGCGCCGACTGGATGTTCACAAAGTGATCGACACCTCCGGTTGCTATCTACCCGGACACGGGACGCCGACGCTTCTGCTGTTCGGTCGCAATCGAGGCACGGCTCGTAGCGGCTTCACTACTGTGCTCGGTAAGCGGGGAGAGACGTCCGAGCCCTCTGATGCCAGCACGGCTCCGGTCTGGAGCGAGATCGTCTCGCACCATAACGACGTCGGATTTGACGGGCGTTTCGTTTCGGTTGCGCGTTTCACGGAGCTCGAAGGCGGAACCCACCCGTGGGTACTTGCTGGCGGAGGTTCACGCGAGTTCTTTGCGACGTTCTCACGGTCCGCACCTCATAAGCTCGGGACGATGCTGGCGTTCATTGGCCGGACTACTCACACCGGCGACGATGAGTTTTTCCCCCGGCCTTTGTCTGTGTCAGCACGCCAACGTCCCGCAGGCGTCCGCTACGTGCCGTTTGTGCGCGGACAAGACGTGGGCGATTACGACGTAGCCCACGAGCTTGATGTTCTCTTCCCCTACGACGATTCGGGAAAGTCAACCGAGCTCGGCATGACCGAGGCCCAATCTTACTGGCCGTTCCGCCAGCGCCTTCGGGTGAGGCGCAACTTCGGGAAGACGTTGGAGGAGCGAGGACAGCGATGGTCCGAGCACTCGATGTTTTTCCCGGACAGATTTCGAGCGCGACCTGTCATCGGGTTTCCCTTCGTCTCGACGCACAATGACTTCGTGTTCGCGCGCAGTGCGATGGTGTTCAAGCAGACTGCGCCGGCTCTAAAGCTGCAGCCGCAGTATCATGAAGCCGATAATCACGCCCTTCTCGGCTACTTGAACTCGTCGACCACCGCGCTCTGGTGCCGTCTCGTGATGTTCCCGAAGGGCGGCGACCAGGTCGGCGACGGCGCGCGACTCTCGGCGACGCAGTGGAATCGCCACCTGGAGTACGCAGGCAACCTGCTCCAGCAACTCCCGGTCCCAAAGCTCGAGCACCTGCGCGACAAGCTCCTCGAGTTCGTCGTTGCGGCGGAAGAAACCGTGCAGCAGATATCCGAGCACGCGCCCGATAAGGTCGTCGCGGCCACGCTCGCCAAGACGCCCGCGCTCGCTGCTCTCCGTGACGTGCGCGCGAAGAGCATCGCCGAGCGCGCGCGCCTACGCGGCATCCTCGTCTCGCTGCAGGAGGAGATGGACTGGCGCGTCTACGGTCTCTTCGGCCTGCCGACCATCGAGGCTCCGTCCATCGATGCGGTGCGCGTCGTCGTCGAGCCGAATCACCGTCCCTTCGAGGTGCGCCTCGCGCGTGAGGTCGCGACGGACATCTCTGCCTCGGAGTGGTTCCGCGTTCATAAGCGCGAGGTCCCGGAAGACGTGGGCGGCCCGCTCGCTGACCTCTATCGACAGCGGCTGCGCCTGCTCGACGATCCCGAGCACGGCAAGCAGCTTCGCCTCCTCGAGACGGCGGAGACCAAGCGCCGCTGGTCGCCGCCCGACGACGCCAAGGCCTTCTCCGATGCCGTTCGGACGTGGCTCCTGGAGCGCATCGAGGCGCCGTTCCGCGAGCAGACCGCGCCCGAGCTGCGCACGGCGCGCCAGCTCGCCCTCGAGCTCGGGCGGGATCCGGCCGTCGTCGCCGCCCACGAGCTGCTCACCGAGGAGAGTGGCCTCGACCTCGTGAAGCTCATCTCCGACCTCGTCGACCGCGAAGGCGTGCCCTTCCTCTCCGGCTACCGCTACGCGGAGACCGGCATGGAGAAGCGCGCGAGCTGGGAGGAGACGTGGCGCCTCCAACGCCTCGAAGACGATGGCAAGCTCGCGCCCGAGCTGAAGCGTCTCAACCTCAAAGCGATCCCGGTAGCCGACAAGTACGGCCCCAAGGACTTCCTCCGGCACCACTGGGGCCTACGCGGCAAGCTCGACGTGCCGAAGGAGCGCTTCGTCTCCGTCTCCGGTGGCAACACCGACGAGGACACGACGCCGCTCGTCGGCTGGGCGGGTTGGGACCACCTGCAGATCGCGCAGGCGCTCTCCGGCCTCTACCAGCGCCGCAAGACCGAGGACGGCTGGACCAAGGACCGCCTTGTGCCGCTGCTCGCGGGCATCGACGAGCGCGTGCCCTGGCTTCTCCAGTGGCACAACGAGCCTTCGGCGGCCTTCGGCGGCATGAAGCTCGGCGAGTTCTTCCGCGACTTCGTCGCAGGCGAAGCGCACAGCCTCGGCGTCGCCGCGAGTGACCTTCGTAAGTGGACCCCGCCCGCCGCGGTGAAGCGTACGACCGTCGACCCGAACGACGTGCTCGCCGCGCTGAAGGCCTGGAAGCCCGAGCCCAGTTCTGGCGACGACGAGGACGAAGAAGCCGACGAGGAGGCCGAGCCGCCCGAGGGCCCGACCGAGGTCGAGCTCGCCAGCGAAGTGGGCGTCACGAAGGCCCTCATCAAGAAGGCGCTCAAGAAGCTCGTGGAAGATGGGCTGGCCGAGAAGCTGAGTGGGCGACCCACGCGCTATGTTGCAACGGGGGATGAGGCGTGACGACGGCCACACGATCGAGGAGACCAGGCCCATGTTGACCAAGCTGCGCATCAAGAACTTCAAGGCGTGGAAGGACACGGGAGACATCCGCCTTGCGCCGCTCACGATCTTGTTTGGTGCGAATAGCTCCGGCAAGAGCAGCCTTGGACACCTGCTACTCGCTTTGAAGCAGACGGCAGCGTCCGCGGACCGACGACGAGCCTTGCACACAGGAGACGAGGCGTCCCTCGTCGATCTCGGGACGTTCATCGAGTGTCTGCACGGGCATGACCCGAAGGCGCAGCTCGAGTTCACGCTCGACTGGTCTCGGCAGAAACCGATCGAAGTGCGCAATCCGCTCGACCCGGATGACACCTACGTCGGAAGCGGGCTTCGCCTCACCAGTGCCCTCGCTGCGAACGCGCAAGAGCAGCCCGTCGCGCGGCGTGTTCGGTACGAACTGCACACAGATAGCGAAACCGTCTTGAGCGCCACACTCAAGCATGGCGAAGACGGCAAGGTGCAGCTTGAGACGAAGCCCTATCGGCTCGTGCATTCCGTCGGACGCAAGTGGCCCCTCGACCCTGCGGAGAAGTTTTACCGAATATCGGACAGGTCTCTCGCGCGCTATCAAAACGCCGACTTCCTCGCGGAGTTTGCGGTCGAGTTTGAACGTACACTGGCGTCGCTCAGCTACCTCGGTCCGCTGCGAGAGCATCCTCGTCGAAGCTACGGGTGGTCAGGCAATACCCCTGAGGATGTCGGTCCGAAGGGCGAATACGCAATCCCGGCAATCCTGGCCGCCGAGGCAGAAGGGCGAAAGCTCAACCGCGGCTACAAACAAAAGATGCATGGGTTCGCCACGTTCATCGCGAAATGGCTCGAAGACCTGGGTGTCATCGAGAGCTTCGAGGTAAAGCGGACGGCCGAAGGCCGGAAGGACTACGAGGTCAAGGTCACGACGCTAGGGGGCTTGACCCAGGTTGCCTTGCCCGACGTCGGCTTCGGAGTCTCGCAAGTTCTGCCCGCGCTGGTGCAAGCGTTCTATTGCCCCGAAGGCTCCACCGTCTGGATGGAACAGCCGGAGATCCATCTGCATCCACAAGTGCAGGCTGAGCTTGCCGACGTATTCATTTCGGCGATTCGCGCGTACGAGCACGGAAGACCTCGCAACGTGCAGATCATCATCGAGACGCACTCAGAGCACTTGCTCTATCGGCTACAACGGAGGATCGCGGAAGGAAGCCTCAAGCCTGAAGACGTGGCGATCTACTTCGCCAGGGCGAGCGGAGGGGGCGCTGAGCTCGAAGAGCTCACGGTCAACGAGTACGGCGACCTCACCAACTGGCCCGAGAATTTTTTCGGGGATGAGATGGGTGACATCGTCGCGCGAACCACGGCGGCCGCGGCGCGACGAGACCCAACTCAATGATCGTTGTTATCGACACGAACGTCATCCTCGTCGCGAACGGTCAGCACGAGAACGTGAGTCATGCGTGTGTCGCGTCGTGCGCCAAACGTCTCGAACAAGTTAAGAAAGATGGCCGCGTCGCGATCGATGACGCATATAGTATCCTCACTGAGTACCAGAATAAGACGAGTTCCAAAGTCGGGAAGCGTGCCGGGGACTCCTTCCTTAAATGGCTGTTGAATAACAAAGCCAACCCCCTTCGCTGCGATCAGGTCTCGCTCGTCGAGCACGCCGAGCGCGGCTTCGAGAGCTTCCCCGACGACGAACGCCTCGCGAAGTTCGACCGTTCCGATCGGAAGTTCGTCGCGGTCGCCGCTGCGCATCGCGACAAGCCCCCCATCTTGCAAGCCGCGGACTCTAAGTGGCTCGCGTGGAACGAAGGGTTGGCAGCCCACGGCGTGAAGGTCGAGTTTCTCTGTCCGACTGACATTTCGGGCTTCGAGGGCAACAAGAAGAGGCGCAAGGGGCAGGGCCGATGACCGCCTTCTACCGCTTCCCGCACACCCCGCATCTGGGCTGGCTCGGCTCAGGCACGCCACGTCAGGACAAGGTACTAGACGCCACGGAAGCGCGCGCCTTCTTGGCCATGGATGTGCTGGTCGAAGAGAAGGTCGACGGGGCGAATCTTGGATTCTCCATCGGCGAGCAAGGCACGCTGCGTGGACAGAATCGCGGCAGCTTTCTAGACCTGGAATCGCCCGCGGGCCAGTGGAAGCCGCTCAAGCGCTGGCTGTCGACCCGGCGCCACGTGCTCGCCGAAGCCCTCGGGCCCGATCTCATCCTGTTCGGGGAGTGGTGTTACGCCGTGCACTCCGTGCGATATACCCAGCTACCAGATTGGTTCCTTGCGTTTGACGTCTACGACCGCGCCAAGGGCGAGTTTTGGAGTGTCGAGCGCCGCAACGAGCTGACCCGTCAAATGGACGTTGCCGTTGTCCCAGAGCTCGGACACGGTCGCTTCGACCTTATCAGTCTGACAAGTCTGCTTGGCCGCTCGATGCTGACAGACGGTCCGCCCGAAGGCTTATATGTGCGCCGCGAAGAAGGCGGGCACTTGTTGCAACGGGCCAAGCTCGTGCGCGCTGAGTTCGTTCAGGCCATCGACGAACACTGGTCCAAGCGACCACTCACGGCGAATCAGCTCGCGAGGACGGCATCATGACTCTCATCCACGAACTGCTCGATCTCCCCGAGGCCGTCCGCAAAGGCGACTTCGTCCAAGACCTCACGGGCGGCATCGCGCACCCCGAACGCACGGTGAAGGACTACGCGATCACGCCGAAGATCGTGCAGACCTTCGAGCACGCGCTCTCGATCATCGGCAGCGCGCTGCGGGACGGGCGCAGTCAGGCCGCGTACCTCCACGGCTCCTTCGGCGCCGGCAAGAGCCATTTCATGGCGCTGCTCGACCTCATGCTCGCCAACCACCCGGCGCCGTGGAGCCGAGGCGAGCTGCACGCGCTGCGCGGCAAGAACGAGTGGATCGGCAAGAAGAAGCTGCTCCAGCTCCCGATCCACATGCTCGGCGCGCAGGACATGGAGTCGAAGATCCTCGGCGCCTACGTGACGTGGGTGGCCAAGAACCATCCCGACGCACCGACGCCAGCCGCGTACGCAGACCAAGGCCTCTTCGAGGACGCGCGGCGTCTGCGCGCTACGCTCGGCGACGACACGTTCTTCGGCAAGCTCAACGGCAGCGTGCAGCAGGCAGCGAGTGGTTGGGGCAAGCTCGCCGAGACGCGCAAGTGGGATGCGGCCTCCTTCGAGGCGGCGGCCTCGGCGACCTACATCGGAGAGAGCGACCGCGACGCCCAGAGCCCGCGCGCCAAGCTGTTCAGCGATCTGGTGCGGACCTTCTTCACGTCGTGGACCGCGCAGCAGGGGCGTTTCGTTGACCTGGATACCGGGCTCGGCGTCATGAGCCGCCATGCCAAGTCGCTGGGCTACGACGCCATCGTGCTCTACCTCGACGAGCTCGTGCTGTGGCTCGCTGGAAACTCGAGCGACCTGCCGTTCGTGGGACGCGAGGTCCAGAAGATGGTGAAGCTGAAGGAGGCGCAAGATGCCGACCGCGCCATTCCCATCGTCAGCTTCATCGCGCGCCAGCGCGACCTCTCACAGTTCCTCGGAGAGCAGGCTCAGGGCGCGGTGCGCACCGAATTGTCGCGCAACCTCTCGCACCACGATGGCCGCTTCGAGACGGTCACGCTGGCCGACAGCAACCTGCCGGCGATCGTCGCGCACCGCGTGGTGCGCCCGAAGGACGAGGCCTCGGCGCAGCGCCTCGCCGATGACTTCGCCAAGACGTGGCGAGCTGCCGGGCAAGCGCAAAGCGTGCTCATCGGGAGCGAAGGCGACGAGGCCGACTTCAAGAAGGTCTACCCGTTCTCGCCCGCGCTCGTCGAAGCGCTGGTCGCGCTGTCGGACTGCCTGCAGCGTGAGCGCACCGCGATCCGCATCCTGATGGAGCTGCTGGTCAACCACCTACCGGACCTCGAGCTCGGTCGCGTGGTGCCTGTGGGCGACGCCTTCGACGCGCTCGCCGAGGCCGAAGACCCGATCGACGACCCGGTGATGAAGGCGCGCTTCGACCGCGCCCGCGACATGTATCGCGAGAGCTTCCTGCCGATCATCCGGCGGCAGCACAACACGGACAACCCGACCGCGTGCCAGCGCCTGCGTGAGGACCACGACCGCCGTCTCGGCTGCAGCGGCTGCGCGCAGAAGATGTGCCGCAACGACAACCGCCTCGCCAAGACGGTGCTGATGGCGGCGCTCGTGCCCGAGGCCAAGCCGTTCAAAGGCCTGACCGTGAAGCGGTTGGCTCACTTGAACCACGGCACCATCGCGTCGCCCATCCCCGGCGCCGAGATGCAGGTAGTCGCGCAGCGTCTGCGGGACTGGGCGAGCCAGGTCGGGGCGCTCCGTCTCGGCGAGCAGGCCGACCCCGAGGTGAACCTCCACCTCGCAGGCGTCGATCTCCAGCCGATCCTCGCGCAGGCCGCCGAGGCCGACACCGCTGGCGCCCGCAAGAACGCGATGCGCCGCCTCCTGTTCCAGGCGCTCGAGCTCGACAGCGAAGGCACCGTCGTCGAGGCCGAGCTGCCCTTCCACGGCACGCGCCGCAGAGGCCGCGTCCGCTACGGCAACGTCCGCGAGATGGACGACACCACGCTGACCTGCCCGCGCGAGTTCGAGTGGCAGGTCATCGTCGACTATCCGTTCGACGAGCGTGGTCACGGGCCCGACGAGGACCTGCGCACGGTTGAGCGCTTCCGCGACTCGCGCCCCGCCGACGCGCCGGCGAATCCCACGGTGGTCTGGCTGCCGACGTTCTTCTCGCACGCGCTCGAACGCGAGCTCGGCGACCTCGTGGTGCTCGAGCACATCCTCGACGGAGAGCCGCGCAAGTACCTCGGTCACTTGCGTGTTGAAGACCAGTCGACGACGCGCGCCGACCTCGCGAGCCTCCGCGCTCAAAAGGAGGCCCTGGTGAAGCGCACGCTGGCGCAGGCCTACGGGCTCGCGATGGCGAACGACAGCGCGTACCTCGACCAGTCGCGCACGGTGGACGAACACTTCATCCCGCTGCTCGGCGACCTCGATATCCGCGCGGTGCTCGCAGGCACGATGAAGGATGGCTTCCGGCAGGTCATCGACACGATGCTGTCGAAGAAGTATCCGCACCACCCGCGTTTCGACGGGACGGTGTCGGCGACCCGCATGGAGAAGATCGGCGGTCTCGTCGAGAAGCTGCTCGATGAGCGTGACCGCCGCATGAACGTCGAGAAGGGTGAGCGCAACGACCTGCGCGCCTACGCCGATCCGCTCGGCATCACCGAGACCGGCGACGTCGCAGTGCTCCTGCGTGAACGGCCGTTCCAAGACATTGAACAGCACCGGCAGCAGGCCGGCATCGACACGCCGACGGTCGGGAGTGTGCGCAGCTGGCTCGATCCCCAGCGGACGCGCGGCCTCCCTGCCGAGGTGCAGGACGTGCTCATCTCGCTCTACGCCTCGTGGAGCGGTCGCACCTTCCGGCGCGACGGCAAGAGCTACGCGCTGCCGCGCCCAGGCCAGCTCCCGGACGACGTCGAGCTGCTTCGCCCCGAGCTGCCGACGCAGGCCGAGTGGACCGAAGCACTGAACCGCGCGGGCGACCTCTTCGGTGTGGCCATCGGCGGTCGCTCACTCGGTGCGCGCAACCTCTCGGCCTTCGCGGACAAGCTGAAGGAGAAGCTGAACGAGGTGCGCGACACCGCCGATCTGCCGGGCGCGCTCGAACCGAAGATCCGCGACTGGGCCACTGTCTCGTCTTCCGCTGGCTCCGCCAGCGAGGGCGACAACGCGCCCCGCCTGGCCACGGCTCGCGCTTCGGCGGCGCTGCTGTCGCAGCTTGGACGAGGTGACGGCGCTTCCATCGTGCGCGACCTCGCGAGCTTCACTCCGAAGACTTCCGTCGCCGCGATGGGACGGAACTTCACCACCGCGAGCGCGAGCAAGCGCCTTCTTCAGGAGGACGCGCGCTGGATCGTGCTGCGCCAGGTGAAGGGGCTGCTCGGCGACGCGGAGCGTGGCGAGCGTGCGAAGCTGCTGCTGCAAGACCTTGCTGCGTTGCTCGCCGCCGACGAGGTCAACAAGATGCTCGCCGATGGTCTCAGCGACCTGACCCGGCGCGCCGACGAGCTGCTGCGTGTGCCGACGAAGCCGCAGCCGCCCGTACAGGACGAAGAGGTGGTGCTCGAAGCGTCGACCGACCTCGCCGATGCGACCTCGGCGGCCAAGGCACTGCGTGAGCTCGCCGAGCGCCTCGAAGCGGAGGGCAAGGACGCCTCGCGCATCACCATCCGCATCACGGCTTGGAAGCGGAGGCCGGAGTGACCGACTCGCCGCTCCTCTCGGAGGCCGATGTTCGCTTGGAAGTGGAGCGGCTGTTTCGGCGCGACCATCGCTCCAAGCTGCTCGCGCTGTTCGGCCGAGGGCAGCCCGGGCGCTTCGAGCTGGACGGCCTCGCGTGGGAGATCGTCCCGACGTCGTGCGAGCTGGAGCTGCGCTCGAAGCTGCCGGCGCCAGGCGAGTCGACGCCCGCGGGCAGCGTCTACCTCGTCGACTGGGCCGAGGACGCGCTCCCGCTCGACGTGTCGTGTCGACTCGCAGGCGGGCGCATCTTCCACGTGGCGCGCGACGCCCGGCTCGCGGCGCTCTTCGGTGCGCGCCAGGTCGATCCTGGCCTCTCGTCCTCGGCGCTCGCTCGCCTCGCGCTCTCCGGTGCCGTCACGGGGCTGCGGAAGATCACGGGCCTTCGACTCACGCGCACCGACCTCTGGAAGCGAGTGCTCGAAGCGCGCTTTGGCATCCCTGAGCGCGCTCTCGAAGCGCCGAGCGACTGGCTGCTCTGGGCACGTGGCTCCGACGCGGGGCCCGCGTTCGTGCGCGCCTGCGAGTCTGACGACATCTTGCGGGCGGTGCGGCGCGAGCTGCTCGACTGGCTCGAGGAGCGCCTGCCTGCTGTAGGCGTGCTCGGCTTCCGCGCGTGGGAGCTGGGCCTCGTCGACCGTGCGCTGCAAGCGCTCTTGCTGCTGAGTGCTGTCGAGCAGAGCGACGATCCATACCTGCGCGGGCTCGTGAATGGACACATCGCGAGCATCGCTCCTGGACTTGCCAACGAAGTCCGGGGCGCGCACGCCAAAGGAGCCGGGCAAGCACTGCTCGAGACGGTGCTCTCGGTCGAGGATGCCGCGGACCGGCGGCTCATCGATGAGGCTCAGCAGCACGCGGTGAACGGTGGTGCCTCGGCGCTCGCCACCGCGAGCGACTGGCTGCCCGTCGGCCACGCCGCACGCGAGGCTGCGGTTGCCGCCGCCATCGTTACCTTCGTCGATGCGCCAAGCCCCGAGGCACTGGAAGCCTTGCTCACGGCCTTCGAACGCCTGAGCGCTCACCATCTCGATAAAGCGATCCGTCGCTCGGAGCACGTCGAGGCGCGAAAGATGGCGGCACGCCTAGCGGCCTGGCTGCTCGGGCGGAAGGTGCGGCCCCAGCTCGCGGAGCACGGCACCCCGTGGCAGGCCGCGATTGATCTCGCCCGCCGCTACACCGAGGAGGGCGGCTTCCTCGACTGGGCGCGCCAGAGCCTGCGCGGCATGCGCGGCGCGGGCGACGCGCTGATGGTCGCAGTGCGTCGGCTGTACGACGCGGTCGACGTCGTCGCACGCACCGACGACAAGCGTTTCGCCGAGGCCTACGTGGCATGGGTCAATGCCAGCAAGCCCTCGAGTGAGGTGCTTCCGATCGAGCACGTCACCAAGCGCGTCGTGGCCCAGTTCCTCAAGGGAGGCGAGCACCGTCGGTTGCTCCTCGTGCTGATGGACGGCATGAGCTACGCGGCAGCGGTGCAGGTTCTCCAGCGGCTGCGCGACCAGCGTCGGTGGAGCCCCATCGCGTGGCGCACGCCCGGTTGGAACGGCCAGCTTCCGATCCCGCCTGTCCTCGCGGCGGTGCCTACGCTGACCGAGGTGAGCCGCGCCGCACTCTTCGCGGGCGTGGCCGACCCGCGCTTCGGCGACCAGGGCACCGACAAGGACGAGTCGCGCTGGGCGTCGAACCCGCACATCCGCGACCTCGTGGGCGACGAGCCGCTCCAGGTGTTCTTCCGCCGAGACATTCACGCCGGTCACGAGCTCATCGATGAGGTCAAGCAGGCCGTCGCCGGTGACCGGCGCGTGGTCGCGGTCGTTGTGAACGCCATCGACGAACAGCTCAAGGGCAGCCTGCAGGTCGCCGTCGACTACAGCAAGACGCCGATCCTCCCGCTCGAAGCGCTGCTGAGCGCCGCCGACGGTGCGGAGCGCGCGGTGCTGCTCGTCGCGGACCATGGGCACGTCGCGGGTGACGCGATGCGCGTCGCGGGTGGACGCATTCCGGCAGGACGCGAAGGGGGTGCACGCTGGCGCGCGCTGGCTGAAGGCGAGCAGCCGCAGGATGGCGAAGTGCTTCTGCCTCCGACCTCGTGGAAGCCGCGCGGGGCGGCCGGCATTGCTGTGCTGTGGGACACCTCCCTCGCGAACCGTGCGCCGCACTACGGTGAGCACGGCGGCCTGTCGCTCGCCGAAGCGGTCGCGCCCGCGTTCCTGATTGGCCCCGAATGGCTCGACCGCGTGGCGGGCGAAGACGTCGAGCTGTCGTGCCGCGTGCTCCCGGAGCCCGATTGGTGGGCGCTCAAGATTGCCCGGCCAGCCGCGCCTCCCGTCGTGGTGCAGCCTCCAGAGCCGACCACGAAGGCGCAGCTCCAGCTCATTCCGGTAGGCCCCTCGAAGGCGCCGACGGCACCACCGCCTGCTCCGACCGAGCCCGCACTCGTCGCTCGCCTGCGAACGTCCAAGCTCTTCACGCAGCAAGTCGCGGGCGTGCCGAAGCCCGACGTCGAGCGCGTACTGACGTGGCTCGCCGTGCTTGTTGAGGGGGGCGGCAGCCTGACCTCCTCCGACTTCGCGCGCTTGTGCGGTGTGCGGTCCCACCAGGTCGGCGGCGTTGTTGCGCGCATGGGTGTTCTGAACGCAGACGGCTTCGCCATCGTCGAGCACGACGTCGCGGGCCGCCGAGTCGTTCTGCAGAAGGCGAGGCTCGTCTCGCAGTTTGGAGTATCGGAATGAGCGAGCCGAGCGTGCTGCTCCGCAAGGACGTCATCGAAGCACTCCGTCGAGGAACGGTGCCGCGCCGAGGACTCGACCTGTTTGCTGTTGGGACCGACCGCTTTGCGGTGTCGCTGCGCGAGGAGTTGGACCGCTGCGCGACCGGCGGCGCGGTGTTCAAGGCGCTGCGCGGCGACTTCGGCTGCGGCAAGAGCTTCACCGCGCGCTGGTACCAGCAGCAGGCGCTCGCACGCGGCTTCGCGGTCGCCGAAGTGCAGATCTCCGAGAACGACACGCCGCTGCATCGACTGGAGACGGTCTACCGGCGAGCCACCGAGAGCCTGCGCACCGCCGAGTGGGACACGGGTGCGTTTCGCGCGGTCATCTCCCAGTGGCTCATGGGTCTGGAAGAAGAGGTTTCGCGCACGCTACGCGACCCCGATGACTTGAAGGCGCTGGCGGCTGGCGTCGGCGATCTGCTCGAGGCGCGGCTCAAGGACGTGAGCGCGGTGCAGCCGCAGTACGCAGCGGTGTTGCGTGCGTACCATGCAGCAGAAGTCGCCGAGAACCACGCGCTCGCCGAGGGGCTTATCGCGTGGCTGATGGGGCAGCCGAACGTCAGCGCGGACATCAAGCGCCATGCGGGCATCAAGGGCGAGATCGATCACACGGGGGCCCTCGGGTTCCTGCGTGGCCTGCTCGCCGTGCTCCAGCAGTGCGGGCGACCGGGCCTGCTGCTCGTGCTCGACGAGGTGGAGACGATCCAGCGCGTTCGCTCCGACAGCCGCGACAGGAGCCTCGAGGCCATCCGCAAGCTGATCGACGACCTGTACGGCGGTCGCTTCGCGGGGCTCTACATCCTCATCACCGGGACGCCTGCGTTCTTCGACGGGCCCAACGGTGTGAAGCGACTGCCGCCGCTCGCCCAGCGTCTGCACGTCGACTTCTCCGGCGACGCCAAGTGGGACAACCCGCGCGACGTCCAAGTGCGTCTCTTCCCGTTCGACCAAGAGCGGTTGCTCGAGGTTGGTCGTCGCGTGCGTGACCTGTACCCGACGGACCACCCGGACCGCATGAAAGCCCGCGTGACCGACGCGGTGCTCTCGGGACTGGCGAACGAGGTCGCAGGGAAGCTTGGCGGGAAGGTTGGCGTGGCCCCGCGCATCTTCCTGCGGAAGCTCGTCGCTGCGATCCTCGACCGCGTTGACCTGTTTCCCGAGTTCGACCCGGCCAAGGACCTCGACATCCGCATCGATGCCGATGAGCTGACGCTCGAAGAAAAGGCAGCGGCCGCCGGCAAGAAGCCGGATGACATCGAGATCGACTTGTGACGATGCGCCCGGACGCCATCGACCGCCTGAGCCCCGCCGTTCGCTACCAGATTGCGAACGGCTTGGGTTGGAGCGGTCTGCGTCCGGTGCAGGCGCTCTCGACCGAGGCGATCCTCGACGGCGCGAACTGCGTCGTGCTCGCGCCCACGGCGGGAGGGAAGACTGAAGCGGCGTTCCTCCCGCTGCTCTCCAAGATGGACGTGGAGGATTGGCGTGGCGTCTCGGTCCTCTACGTCGCACCGATCCGCGCGCTCCTCAACAACCAGGAGGCGCGTCTCTCCACGCTCACGGGGCTGATCGGCAGGCGTGCCGGCAAGTGGCACGGGGACGTGAAGGGACCCGCGCGACGCCGCATGATCGACGACCCGCCCGACGTGCTGGCCATCACGCCCGAATCGCTCGAAGCGATGCTTCTCTCGACGCGCACGCCCGCGCGGCGCTTCCTCGCCCACGTTCGCGCGGTTGTCATCGACGAGGTTCACGCCTTCGCGGGGGATGATCGCGGCTCGCACCTGGTGGCGTTGCTCGAGCGCATCTCCCGAATCGCCGAGGCGGACGTGCAGCGCATCGGACTCTCGGCGACGGTCGGCGATCCTGAGACCATCGTCTCGTGGCTCAGCGGAAGCAGCCTGCGTCCACAGCGCATCGTCGACCCAGGCGGCGCGCGAAGGCCGCCGGAGCTAGCTCTCGACTTCGTGGGCACGCTCGACAACGCGGCGCTGCTCATTGAGCGGCTGTACCCGGGTACGCGGCGGCTCGTCTTCGTCGACAGCCGCAGGCGCGTCGAGGAGCTGGGGCATCGCCTCGCGCAGCGGGGCGTGGACGTCTACCTCTCGCACTCGTCGCTTGCCCTCTCGCAACGGACGGCCGCCGAGAAGGCCTTCGAGGAAGGGTCCAACTGCGTCATCGTCGCGACCAGCGCGCTCGAGCTCGGCATCGACGTCGGCGACCTCGACCACGTCATTCAGATCGACGCACCCAGCAGTGTGTCGTCCTTCCTTCAGCGCATGGGGCGTACGGGGCGCCGTGCCGGTACGACGGCGAACTGCACCTTCCTCGCGACAGACGACGACGCGCTCCTGCGCGCCGCCGCCATCATCGACTTGTTCCGGGGTGGCTACGTCGAGCCGGCCGGGCCGTCAGCGTGGTCGCCACACGTGCTGGCTCATCAGGCCATCGCACTCGCGATGCAGGAACAGGGCTCGGCTTCTCACTCGTGGTGGAACTGGATCGAAGGCTGTGCGGCGTTTCGCGACGTCTCGGCGACCGAGCGCGAAGCGATCGTTCGCCACATGGTCGACAACGACATCCTCGTCGAAGCCGACGCGCGGCTTGCGCTCGGCGCCCGAGGCGAGAAGCTCTACGGCGCGCGCAACTTCCTCGAGCTGTACGCCGTGTTCTCGACACCGCGCGTGCTGCGCGTGATGCACGGCCAGTCGGAGGTCGGCGTCGTCGACGCCTCGTTCCTTCAGGACAAGGAGCAGAAGGTCCCGAACTTCGTCCTCGCCGGTCGCCCTTGGCGCATTGTCGGGGTCGACTGGAAGGGCGGCACGTGTTCCGTCGAGCCCGCCGAGGCGGGCGGCTACCCTCGCTGGTTCGGCCTCCCCATGAGCCTCGACCGCTCGCTCTGCCACGCCATGCGCCGCGTCCTCGCGAGCAAGGACGCCGACCCCTCCTGGTCCAAGCGCGCCGTCACGCAGCTCGAGCTGCAGCGCGAGTCCCACGCATTCCTCGAGGACAGCTCGCTGCCCGTCGAAGAAGATCCCGACGGCCGCTGCCGCTGGTGGACCTTCGGCGGCGGTGCTGGCAACCGCGTCCTGGCGGGCCTCCTCGAGCTGGAGCTCGGCGAGCGCGTGTCGCCCGGCAACATCTTCATCACGTTCTCGAACGGCGCCGCCAACAGCGCCGTTGGCATCCGCCAGGCCATCGATGCGCTCGCTGCCCGCGCGCTCACGTGGGACGACGCCGCGCGCCTCGTCGATCCCGGCCAGCGCT
>Ga0209591_10004520_pt1 | contig 15723 bp, 11 predicted proteins | sample MAT01_FD_187207 | JGI IMG/M metagenome (GOLD analysis project Ga0209591, IMG submission 187207) | Freshwater microbial communities from Lake Fryxell liftoff mats and glacier meltwater in Antarctica - MAT-01 (SPAdes) (version 2) | ecosystem: Environmental > Aquatic > Freshwater > Ice > Liftoff... | reverse complement strand
GCAGGCACTTTGGCCGTCAGGCGGCTTTACACGACTTAAGGTAAAATAACTTGGGAATGCATTCGGTATGAGGCAAACCTGATTCAAAAAAATACTAAACCAGGCTCAGCACTGTCGAAAGGTCAGATGACTATGACGTTCTGATGCGATAGTGGACAAGTCTCGTTGTAGTAATAGGCTTCAAAATTGGCGAAGGTATTGATGATATTGACCCCGTTTAGTGGACAGGCAGCTATTGGACAGACGGCTGAGCGGCCCAAGCCTGCTCGACGGCGAGTGGCGTGGCGTGGCGTAGCTGAGGGTGGACGGTGTTTCCAAGCGTAATAGCCACTGCGGGCGACCTCCAGCACACGGCACAACACGGTGACGGGATACTGGCTCGCGTGGTCGGCCATAAACTGGTATAGAGCGCTCGTTGTGGCACCTGCTAGCGGCCCGAACAGGCTTCGCCCCAGCTTGCTCAAGTAGCTCACGCAGTATAGCGCGCATTCCCAGTAGTTGACAAAGTCGTTTAAGTAATATGTTGCGTTGAGGGCCCTCAAAATGCTTTTGCATATTGATGAAGTTGTACTTCCCATTATCCGCTGCGCTGCTTCTGATTAGGATAGAGATTTCCCCGAGAACACGAGTGCTTCAACGGTGGCCTCGTTTGGCACGGCGCGCCCTGTGACCCAAGCCCCTGAGAACGCTGATTCGCCCAGCCTATCCTTCACAACGGTCGCGATGCGCTCATCGGTGCCACGCTCCACTGGCGATGGCAGCAAACCAACTGAGTTCACGTCGCTCTTGCAGCGAGGTGCGTCAGGCGCTGTCGACGCCGTCGCGCCTTGCTACGGCACGCGCTCAGAGTTGCTCGGCTCTACCAAACCGCCCTGGTGAGCATCGCGCTTACTCGGCCGGTGGGGATAGGCATCGCCCATCGCGGTGGTGTGTTCGGTCACGCGGCCCGGCGACGCTGCCGGGCCGCGCTTCGTAACGCCCGGTGTGCCTACGGCGTGGCCCGCACCGTCCCGCCGTTGAGGACGAGGCGGTCGACCCGCAGCATCCCCTCCAGCCGTGAGCCGCCATTCAGCGTCACCGTGCTCGACGGCGCCCGCAGCATGCCGTAGAACGTGCTGCCGCTGTTGAGTGTCACCACGCCCGCCGCCACGTTCACCACCAGCCAGTCGGGTCGCGCGCTCATTCCCGCTGTGCTGTTCAAGCTCATCCCGTTGGCCAGGTTCAGCACGACCGGGCCGACCACCTCCAGCCGGCTCCCACTGTTCAGGGTGAGGCTTTGGAGGTTGTACACGCTCGGCTGCGGCGCCCCCGCAACACCAAGCACGAAGCTCGTGTTGCTGTTGGCGGTCCACTGGCTATACGTTCCTGGTGGCACGGCCACGGTACCCGCGTTGTTGTTGAGCGTCAGGTTGCGAATGGTTGCCGGGTTCCCGAGCGACTGGCCGGGCTGGTTAATCACCACGTCGCGTGTGCCGCTCGGCGCTAGTGGGGCGACCACCGCAGGCAGCGCGATTGGGTCGGTGCGGGTGACGAGGCGGCTCACGTTCGCGCCGCTATTGAGCGTGATGCGATAGCCCGAGGGCTGCGCGCTGCCGCTCCCGCTCACCGTCGCGCCGAGCGTCCCGCCGTTGCGGATCACGGTCGGGCTGCCCGGCACGAGCAGGTCGCCGGCGATGGTGGCGTTGCTGTTGAGTGTCGTGTCTTCGCCGGAGAGCAGCCAGAGCGGCCCTTCAACGCGGGCATTGTTGTTGAGCACCGGTGCATGGCGCACGAGGACAGCCGATGCCACCCGGTAGCTCACGCTCACCGCCGGGGCAGCGTTACTGGCCTTATCGGTCGCGCCGGCACAGGTAGCGGTGAAGCTGCCGGTTCCAGCCGACGTGCCGCCGGTGATGGTGAGGCTGGCCGAGGTCGCCACACCCGAAAGCGCGTCGGTGGTGGAGCAGGCGACAACCGGAACCGCACCCATGAGGTAGGTTGCGCCATTCGTCACGCCGGCCACGCTCACGGCTGGCGGCGTGCGGTCGATCTTGGCCGTCACGATGTTGGAGGGCAAGCTGGTGTTGCCGGCCGCGTCGCTCACCGTCTGCGCGGTCGAGCTGATGCTCGCGCGCTCGCCACCCAGGGTTTGGTCGGGCGGGCAGCTGGCGACACCCGAGAGCGCGTCAGCGCAGGTGAAATGGACCGTGACCGGGCCGTTGTACCAGCCGGCGGCGTTGGGGTTGCTGGTGGCCGCTGCGCTGATAGTCGGATTGGTCTTGTCGACCTTGACAGTGTAGGCGGCGTCACCCGTGTTGCCTGCCAGATCCTTGCAGTTGGTCGTCAGCAGGATCGTGCCCTCGCCGTCGGACGTGCTGTTGGTTGGGCAAATGCTGGTATTGAGGCCGCTGCCGCTGTCGCTCCAGTTCCAGGCTACGGTCACATCCCCGTTGTTCCAGCCTGCGGCGTTGGTAGCGGACGAGGCGACAGGAGCGGCAACCGGGGGTGCGACGTCTGCTGGGGTCGAGCCTGATTGCTGGATAACCAGGGTGTGATAGGCGCCACTGATCGCGCTGACGTGACTCAGGCCGGTTGGCACGTTGGTCTGCCCCACGTCGTTGCGACCCCAGGCGACCACCGTGCCGTCAGGCTGGAGGACGAGGAGGTGCCCAAAGCCGACGGCAATGGCAGCCACATCGTTTAGCCCGTTCGGCACATCGAGCTGACCGTTGGTGTTCTCGCCCCACACGACCAGCGTCCCATCGCCTTTGAGAACTATGGTGTTGTATCCGCCCGCCGCAATGGCGATCACGTCTCGTAGGCCATCGGGTGTATCGACTACGTCGAACGCGTTTGCGCCCCACGAAATCACGGTGCCGTCGCTCCTCAGCGCTACGGTATGATAGGCACCGGTAGCGATAGCTGTCACGTTGTCCAGCCCATCAGGTACCACCGTTACCTCAGGAGGATCGTTGGTACCCCAGGCAACGACAGTGCCATCACCCCTGAGGGCTACTGAGTGGGACAACCCAGCCGCAACCGCTACGACATCGCTCAGCCCGGCCGGCACGTCTACTTGCCCAAAGTCGTTTGCGCCCCATCCGATCACAGTGCCGTCGTTTTCGAGGGCCAGCGAATGGTAGCTGCCGGCAGCGAGCGCCAGCGCAAGACGGTGCGACCAGGCACGGACGGACAGGCCTGACTGTTTCATCAATTCGTTCCTCTAGAAGTAATCGGGGTTGTGGCAGACAAGGTTCAGGTGTCAGCACAGTCTTAAGAGCCCATCGCTCTTGGTGGCACCAGTTTAGGGCGCGGGGGGACGGGGCACATCGTTAGATCATGCTATTGGGGTTAACTATTGGGCAAGATGCACGAGAAAAACGCCCCAGCTGGGCGTCTCTACGTGTGACAGGCATTACCGCCGTTACGATCAGACCAGGCCGTGTTCGGTGGCCCAACGAGTGGCGACGGCGCGCGTGTTCACGCCGATCTTGCCGTAGATTGTGCGCAGATGGGCGTTGATCGTGTAGGGGCTGAGCACGAGCCGTTCGGCAATCTGACTGTTGGTGAAGCCCTGGGCGACCAGGCGCAACACCTCGGCCTCGCGCTCGGAGAGGCCGGCGGGAAGAGCAGACAAAACGACTGGTTGGGCTGAGGTGCCTGGCTCAGTGATTGAAAGCGTTTCCAAACCGTAGGTGATCGCCTCGTCTAGCGACATCGTGCGGCCCTCACGCGTCTCGTGGGACCAGCGGCCGAGGAGCCGGGCGCGAACATACAGCAGGACGGGCTGCACCCGCGACTTTGCAAGGGGGCTCAGGCGTGTGCCAATCGTTTCCCGCAGCTGCTCAGCCGCTGCCCACAGCCGAGCAGCACACGCGAGTTGACCGGTGCCGACCGCAGCCCCGGCAAAGCCCTCTAGGCAGTATGCAATCGACGCTCGGTCGCGTAGCCGGTAGGCCTGCTCCACCGCGCTGCTGTACAGGAATACTGCGCGAGGGTAATCACGCACCATAAGTGCTAGCGCGCCCAAGTTGATCAACGCCAATGTGATGCCCCAGCTGTCGCCTTGTTGCCGCCAGAGCTGCAAACATTCCTCGTGCAGCGACACGGCTTTCTTGATATCGCCGCGAGCACGGGCGATGCGCCCCAAGTTACCGAGCGCCAGGGCAGTCATCCAGGTGTCACCCTGCTGCCTGGCGAGCGCAGCCGCCTCTTCGGCAACGCCGCTCGCCTCGCTGTGGTCGCCGTAGCTCAGCAGCAGCCAACCGTAGCTGGAAAGGGCAAGTGCCAGGATTGAGTGGTCGTCGATGGCTCTGGCAGCGGCAACCGTCGCTTGGTTAAGCGGGAGGGCCGCCTCGTAATCGCCTTGAAATCCCTTGAGCGTCGCCAGGCCCAATAGAACCCGCACTCGTAGCAGCTCCTGCAGCGTATCCTGGTGGGTAAGCATTGCCTCCAACCAGCGGCTGCCCTCGCTATAGTGGCCGTGCAAGACCCAGAAGCGCCAGAGCGCGGCGCCGAGCCGTGCCGCCTGATCGACATGCCCGTGTTCCAGACACATCTGTAGCGCCGTGCGTAGGTTGTCGTGATCAGCTTCCAGTCTCTCGCACCAGGCCACCTGACCGGGTCCTTTAAGCTCAGGCTCCGCCCACTCGATGAGAGTCACAAAATAGTCAGTATACCTATGCCATAGCTGCCTGGCCTCACCGCTAGCTTCAAGCTTTTCGCGGGCGTACTCGTGGATAGTCTCAAGCATCACGAAGCGGGGCTCGCCATCAGGCCCCTCCTCCTGACGCAGCAAGCTCTTATCGAGTAGCGAGGCCACACCGCCGAGGGTGTCAAGCCCTACCTCGCCGGTCGGGTTGCACACCACGTCGATCGCCTCCAATGTACCCCCGCCGGCAAACACGGCAAGCCGGGTGAACAGTTGCTGCTCCCCGGCGTCGAGCAGGTTGTAGCTCCAGTCTAGCGTGTTGCGCAGGGTCTGCTGCCTTGCTGGCACATCCCGCGCTCCCCCCGTCAGCACGCTTAGCCGTTGCTGCAGACGCACGAGCAGGGCCGGCGGCGGCAGAAGTTTCACCCGTGTTGCGGCCAGCTCGATCGCCAGGGGCAGACCGTCCAGGCGCGCGCAGATCTCGCCGACGGTACGGATTGCGGCGCTCGTCAGGGCAAAATCGCGCTTGACGGCCCGGGCCCGTGCGACAAACAGGCGTACTGCCTCGGAGCCGGCCAGTTGTTCGACATCAGCCTGCTGCCAGCGGTCGGGCAGGCGCAGTGGCGATACAGCGTACTCATGCTCGCCCGATAGGTGCAGCGGCTCACGGCTTGTCACGAGGAGCTTGAGCCGTGGCGCCGTCGCCAGCAGCTCGACCAACACCGGCGCAGCCTTCTGCACATGCTCGAAGTTGTCGAGCAGCAGCAGAGCCTCGCGCGGTCGCAGCCAGCTCTTCAGCAACTCGGGGAGCGGTGTTCCGCCCGCTTCGACGATGGCGAGGGCCTGGGCGATGGCAGGAGTGACTAGCGTAGGATTTCCCACCGGAGCAAGATTCACGAACCAGACCCCGTCCGCGAAGCGGTCGAGCAGCCGGGCGGCGGCATGGAGGGCGAGGCGCGTCTTACCGGTGCCGCCCGGCCCGGTCAGTGTCACGAGGCGCACCGCAGGCTGGAGCAGCAACGCGGCTAGGGATGCCAGTTCGCTCTCGCGCCCAACCAGGGCCGTCGGCTGTACAGGCAGGTTTGTGGACAGCGTGTCGAGAGTCTTGAGGGGTGGGAAATCGGCCGGCAGGTTGGGCACGACGAGCTGGGCAATCTGCTCGGGTGGTAGCAGGTCGTTCAAGCGGTGTGGCCCAAGGTCGCGCAGATGCACATCTGGCGGCAGGGTGTCGCGCACCAGTCGCTGTGTCACCCCCGCGAGTAGAGTCTGGCCACCGTGACAAATATCGAGCAGGCGTGCGGCCCGGTCGAGGGTTGGCCCGGTGTACGCTTCATTGGGCAACTCAACCGGGCCGCTGTGTAGCACAAGACGAGTGCGCGGGGGTACGGGTGTTTGCCACTGCTCGCTGTGGAGCGCCCGTCGTACAGCGATAGCGGCGCGGAGTGCCGCAGGAGCCGTGGCGAAGGCAGCGCAAAACACACCGCCGGTCGAGAAACGATGCCCGCCCTCGGCCTCGACACATTGGTGTAACAGCGCCTGGTGACGGGCGAGAGCCGCCTTCATCTCGGCGAGGTACTGCGTCCAGTCGCGATTGCTTTCCGCAATGTTGCTCACGAGCAGTGTCGCGATATCGTCTGGACGCTCCAGCATATGAGCGCTCCTTCTTGCCCTGGCGTGAACCGTATTGTAGCAGAGCGATGGACGCCTCGCCGGGGCTCCCTCGCATCCCCTGGAATAGTTAACTCAATCGCATGGTTTAACGATGCGCCATGCCGCCACACGCCCTAAGCTGGTGCCAGCAAGAGCGATGGGCTCTTGAAGGAGTAGTGACAGGGGTGCACAACAATGGACGAGCTGACGAAACTCTTGGAGCGGATGCCGCGGCTCAAGCGAAAGAGCGCTAACGTCGCCGTAGTGGTCGGCTTTCTTTTTGGCGGTATTGGGCTGGCACTCTATTTCCGCTCGGTTCCTGACTTCTTCGCCCTGATTCTAGTTGTGCTCATCACCTTGTCGCTGGTCGCCTCACTCGGCCAGTTCGGCTGGCTCGCCGGGGCACCGATCGCTGCCCTGTACGGCTACCTACGCGTCGAGGAGTCGAACCGGCGCGCCGCGGGATCCAACGAGACGTCCTCGCGCCCGCAGTAGCTGTTGCCTTCAACCTGGCAGAGGGGCGCTGCGCTCACGGCCCCTCTGCGCCGACCCCGGCTCGCGCAAATCATTGGTTCAGAACGTGATGTCAACGAAGGAGAACAGCGATGCAGGCTACAGATACGCTGGCTGATCAGCTGCGCAGTGTCAGTATGCAGGTCGTCTGGGCGATTGTCTTCTGCGTCATCATCGTAGCGCTCGGCGTCTTTAGCCCGCTGGAGACGATTGAGTATTTGCTCATCAATCGGGGCATCGGCGATGAGGGCATAGGTGTGATTGCCTTTGTCGCCGGTTACACCTTGCCGCTTGCCTGTGGCTTCGGCGCGCTCGCCTTTCTGTATCTGACGGGCATCAATCGCGACTGGGGACTGAGCGGTCAGGTTGGATGCGCTACCCTGGTGCTCTTTGTGGCAGGCGAGCTGGCGCGTGCACTGAGCCTGGGATTGGCGCCTGATTATCACGGGGCGATTGACACGCATATATCCGGGTATTTCAAGCCGCTGGCGATCGTGCTTGCTGCGTACCTCAACGCGTACGGCCTGCCGCTAGTGGCGTGCGCCCTGGCGATCGGCACTGCCGGCGCGATGCACGTCGAGCGCTGGGTGAACCCGCTGCGATGATCGCTGGATAGCGATCGACGTTACACTCAGCAGGAAGAAGGATGAGTCTTTGCCGCGCTGGCAAACCCTGCTATACTAATGCTCCTCCATAGGACACCTTAGGACACCTTTCGAGGAGCAGACATGGTATGGCAGAGCCACCGCGCGGCACGATCACCCTGCTGTTCACCGATATCGCGGGCAGCACACGCCTCTGGCAGCAGCACGGTGCGGCTATGCACGAGGTCATCGCCGGCCACGATGCGCTCGTGAAGACCGCGGTTGAGGCGTATGGCGGCACGGTGTTCAAGACCGTCGGCGACGGTGTGTACACCGCCTTTGCCACCGCCCCCGACGCGCTCCAGGCTGCCCTCGCTATCCAGCGGGCGCTCGCCGCAGAATGGGGCGTGCTCGGTGAACTCCGCGTCCGCATGGCTCTGCATACCGGTGCAGTTGAGGCCCGCGACGGCGACTACTTCGGCCTCGCCCTCAGCCGCGCCGCCCGCCTGCTGGCCGCCGGCCACGGCGGGCAGATTTTGCTCTCGCTCGCCGCCCACGAGCTGACCTGCGATACCCTCCCACCTGAGGTCGCCCTGCGCGACCTGGGGCGCCACCAGCTCAAGGACCTGGCCCGCCCCGAGCAGATCTTCCAGGCCATCGCGCCCGACCTGCCTGCCGACTTCCCGACGCTCGCCACCCTTGACCGCCGCCCCCACAATCTGCCCGCGCAGGCCACGCCGCTGGTGGGGCGGGAGCGCGAGATCGCCCAGGGGTTGGCCCTGCTCGCCCGCCCCGAGGTGCGCCTCGCCACCCTTACGGGGCCGGGCGGGGTCGGCAAGACCCGGCTGGCGCTCCAGCTGGCAGCCGAGCTGGTCGACGTCTACCCCGACGGCGTCTGGTTCGTCAATCTCGCGCCCGTGACCGACCCGCGCCTGGTCGCCTCGACGATCGCGCAGACCCTCGACGTGCGCGAGGCGCGCGGCACGCCGCTGCTGGAGCTGCTGGCCGCCCGCCTACGGGAGCGCGAGCTGCTACTCATCCTCGACAACTTCGAGCAGGTGATCGCAGCGGCTGACGTCGTCGCCGAGCTGCTGGCCGCGGCGCCGCGCATCAAGATCCTCGTCACCAGCCGGATGACGCTGCGGCTCTACGGCGAGCACGAGTATGCCGTGCCGCCCCTGAGCCTGCCCGATCCAAAGCGCCTGCCGACCCTCGAGCGACTGAGCCAGTATGAGGCGGTGCGACTGTTCATCGAGCGGGCGCGGGCGGCAAAGGCCGATTTCGCCATCACCAGCACCAACGCCCCCGCTGTGGCCCAGATCTGCGCCAGGCTCGACGGTCTGCCCCTGGCGATCGAGCTGGCCGCGGCGCGCATCAAGCTCCTCACCCCCGAGGCGCTGCTCGCACGGCTGGAGCGCCGTCTGGGCGTGCTCACCGGCGGTGCCCGCGACCTGCCGGCCCGGCAGCAGACCCTGCGCAACACGATCGACTGGGGCTACAGCCTGCTCGATCCCGCCGAGCGGCGGCTCTTCGCGCGGCTCGCCGTGTTCGTGGGCGGGCGCACCCTGGAGGCGATCGAGGCGGTGTGCAACCCCGGCGGCGAATTGGGATTCGACTCCCTCGACGGCCTCGCCTCGCTGCTCGACAAGAGCCTGCTGCTCCAGGAGGAAGGGCCGGGGAACCAGCCGCGCTTCGTGATGCTGGAGACCCTTCACGAGTACGCCCGCGAGAAGCTGGAGGAGAGCGGCGAGGCGGAGGAGGTGCGACGGAGGCACGCTAAGTATTTTCTTGCGCTTGCACAGCGGGCCGAGCCTGAGCTGGTGGGCCAGGATCGTGTGCAATGGCTTGCTCGGCTGGTCGCAGAGCACGAGAATGTGCGTACCGCTGCCGAGACGCTCGCCCAGCAAGCCGAGGTCGAAGCACTCCTCCTGATTGGCAAGGCGCTCTGGCGGTTCTGGCTCGCACGTGGATACATCAGCGAGAACCGGCGCTGGCTTGAGACGGCGCTGATGTGGGAGTACACCGGGCCGGTTATGCTGCGAGCGCGAGCGCTGGCTGCAGCCGGACAACTGGCGCTCTACCAGGGTGACTTGCTGCCCGCCAGACGCTGGCACGAAGAGAGCCTGGCTTTGTTCCGCGAACTTGGGGATACACGTGGGATTTCCATGCTACTCTACGATCTCAGCGGTGTCGCTGTGCTGCAGGGCGACACCGACTATGCGCAACAGCTGGGCGAAGAGAGCCTGGCCCTCCGGCGCACACTCGGCCACTCCAGCCTGATCGCTCACGCACTCAGCGGCCTGGCTGATATCGCTCGCCACCGTGGAGAATACGCCCGGGCGCGAGAGCTGTTGGAGGAGGCGCTCACCTTAGAACGGGACAGCAGCCTTTACCCGCTCTACGACCAGCTCGCCCTCGCCATGGTGATCCTGGAAGCGGGTGACTACGAGGGCGCGGAGCCGCTGTTGGTCGCCAGCTTGCGCGCCTGGCAGACGGAGGGCGACTACTATAATATCGCGGCGGCGCTCGCCGGGCTCGCCGGTGTGGCTGCGGCGAAGCGCCACGGGGAGAGGGCGGCAGTGATCCTTGGCGTGGTCGAGCCGCTCCTTCAGCGTAGCCAGTGGACGTTAGAAGTGGCTGATCGCCGAAGCCTGGACCATACGACCACGCTTACTCGCACCCAGCTCGGCGATGTTGCCTTTGCCGCCGCCTACGCCGCCGGCCGCGCCTTGTCTCTCGACGAGGCACTTGCTCTCGCCCTTGAACCCCTGCCCGCATCCCCGGTCCCGCCCGTGCCGGCCCCCGCGCTTCCCAGCGGCCTCTCGGAGCGCGAGGCCGAGGTGCTGCGCCTGGTCGCCCAGGGGCTCACCAACGCCCAGATCGCCGAGCGGCTCGTGCTCAGCCCCTACACCGTCAACGCCCACCTGCGCACAATCTACGGCAAGATCGGCGTCAACTCCCGCGCTGCCGCCACCCGCTGGGCCGACGGCCATGGCCTGGTCTGATCCTCAGCCCGCCCCCTCTCAGGGAATCCCTCCGCTAAAGTTCAATAGTTAATCCCAATAGTGTATTCTAACGATGACCCGACACCCCCGGCGCTGTAAACTCGTGCCACGCAGAGCAGATGGCTCGCGTGAACCGCCTCCTCGTCGCGGTGCGGGCAGCGCTTCCCGGCGTCTGAGCCCCCGGCGCGGTCGAAAGGAACGGAAACAATGCGGAAGCTGGTACGCACGGGTGTTGCGACAGGGACTGGGTTGATGCTCCTTGGGCTCCTGGCCACCGCCCCTGTCGAGGTTGCGCACGTGAGTACCGATGGCGCCTATGACACGGTTGCCTGCGACGACGCGATTGCGCAGCGTGGGGCACGGCCGGTGATCGCGCCCGACAAGAACGTGGTTGATCACGCCACAGACGGAGCGCGTGACCACACGGTGCGCCGGGTTCACGAGATTGGCCGCAAAGCTTGGAAGGTGGAGCGTGGCGATCATCGTCGCTCCTTCGCCGAAACCGCCATGTTTCGCATGAAGCTGCTCGTTGGTCGTCATCTGTCCGCCCACAGCCTTGCCAACCAACAAACCGAGGCGGCGATACGCGGTCGTGCCCCCAATCGCATCACCAGACTCGGCATGCCTGATTTATATCCGGTTCAGGATAGAACGGCGTAATCCTTCTCCGAACACCAGGAACCTTGGTGATAGTGTGTGTACTGTGCCTTGAAAGGTAATGGATTATGCAACAAAGCCAATGTCGCTACCCCACCATGCGTATGCAGTCAGTTCTGTGCCAGCTTGAGGACGCACGGCTTCGCTTTCAGCTCCGCTCCGTCGAGGGCTACCTGCGGCGCAAAGAAGGCTCCGCCCTCACTGCTGACGCTGCGTCTGCGCGGCAGCAGCAGCTCGATCAGCTCCGCGCCTACTGGCAAGCGGGGCAGTTCCCACGTCGTCGCGGGGCTGCTGATCGCACCGCCCCGTGCTTTCTCGACCACGAGGGGCGCGTGTGTGCCGTCGGGCACCTGCTGATAACGTCGCAGCAACGCCAGCTCGCCTCCCGCATTGCGCAGACGGCGAACGAGGCGCGCATTCGCGACATGGCGGTCCCCGAATTGGCGCAATGGGCCGCGCAGGTTGGCCTGTCGGTCGATGACCTGGCGCTGATCCAGCCTGCGTACTGTCCGGTGGAGCTTGAGGAAGGCATACGCGCGCTGCTCCTTGCCGGGCTGTTGAGTGTCCTGGCGAGCGCGGTGGCGGTGGTCGCGCATCTGTGCCAGTGGCGCAGGCTGACGACGCACAACCTTGCAACGCCATTCGCGTGGGCACGGCGGATCGGTGTGGCGCTGGCGGGTGTGCTCGCCGGCGGGTTCGCGCTGTTTTTCCACCCCTTGCCGATTATTGGTCGGTGGCAAGTTTCCCCTGGACTCGATGGACCCGTCGCGCCGCCTAGACCTTGCGCTGCGGAGCTCGTCGCCTGGAACGAGTGGCTGCCCCTGACGAGCCTCGTGCATGTGTTGCTGGCGCTTGCCGCCATCGGCCTGAGCGGTGTCGCCCTCGTGATCCACGCGAAGCTGGCCCTCTCCCAGGAAACGCGAGACTAGGGGCAAGACTCGGTGAAGGATTGCACCACGTTTCGGCCCAACGCGTCGCAGAAAGCTGGTTCTGGCACGAGATCCTGCCTTCTGAGACAGGGACGTTCTGGAAGACTCGTCCCTGCTTACCGGCACTGATACCGCCTGCCGGGCCAAGGCTGGCAGATCACCTGCAAACCTTGGACTATCGGGCAGTATGCGGCGGCCGCCATCTTCCAGCGCGCGCCCATCACCGCGATCATTGGCACCTATCGCGGCCTCGACCTGGTGGTGCGCGCCCATCCCCTGTGGCAGCCGGATCTCGCGCTTCAGTCGCCCAGGGGACACCGCATCGGCGACATCAATGCCACCACCGCAAGCGGGATCTGGCAGAGCGCGACCCGGCTGATCAACGGGATTGCCAACGATACGGAGCGCACGGCGCGGAACATTTTTGCACGCCAGGCACGCATCGCGACGATCAACCAGGAGCTGGTACGGCTCGCAACCGGGGACGGGCAGGCCTCCTACGACGCGGCCGTCGCTGAGCTCGCGGCGATCACCACCGCGTTTGCCGTGGCAGATGAAGCAGCGCAGGCCGAGGCGCCAACAGCGGATGCAGGGCCGACCGCTGACGCCCACGGCACCGGCGCGACCGCGACGCTGCACGCCGCAACCATCGCCGCCGTGCTGGCGCTCAAGCGCGCCGACGAGGCAGGCCCTGCGCTCACCGTAACCCTCCCACCAGCACGCGCATCCCTCGCCTGGATGGAGGCCCAGGCGCAGGGTGCAGAAAGGCTCGAAGACACGTTGGCCCCCGAGTCGCCTACGGAGACTGCTGAGAACGACGAGCCCGCAGCACGCAGCTTTCGTATAGCAGTGCAGCGCGGGCAGCGCACCCCAACGCTGCAGTTCGGCACCGCCCTGGCAAAGCGGCGGGCGCTGTCACCACCGCACGCAGCGCCCGCTGGGGAGGAAGCCTTTGATCAGATCACGCTCTTGTAGGCGAAACTGGCGGATACCGCATCGCTGCGCCGCTATGCCGTCAGCCCACCTGACCCGACGTAGCAGCGGGCACATGCGCGCTCGGCGCGACCGCCAGACATGACCGATCAAACCCGCCACGTCACCGACCGGTGCACGCTTCACCTTTCGATCCATAGGCGTATACCACGTGCTTCGCTATCCTGCTTCCAGGTACAACGAAACGTGACCGACGAGGAGCACCCCCAATGAACGCCACACCCCAAAAGCCGTCTACCGCCTTTATGCTGGCGTCCTGGGCCGCCCTCTTCGCCGGGAGCATTGCCTACCTGGTCGGTTTATGGAATGCCGGGATGCCGCTGAGCGAGAAGGGCTACTACTTCACCGTCCTGCTGTACGGGCTGTTCGCGGCGGTCTCACTCCAGAAGAGTGTCCGCGACCAGCTCGAGGACATCCCGGTGACGCCGATCTATTTCGGGCTGAGTTGGGCCTCGGTGGCCCTGGCGATCACCCTGCTTGCTGTCGGGCTCTGGAACGCCTCGCTCCTGCTCAGCGAGAAGGGCTTCTACGCGATGGCCTTTGTGCTTGCCATGTTTGCCGCCGTGACGGTGCAGAAGAACACACGCGACCTCGCCAGCAGCGGCGGTGAAGCGCGTGAGCCGAGCCCACGCTTTCGCTGGCCCGCCTCAAGCAGCACGGCGAAGGACTAACCCCCAGCATCGCTCTTCTGAAGGTCGAAGCTGCGTAGTACGGCACGTTGCACACGCTCGGTTCCGGCAAGCGATAGGCGACCCACGACAACGCAACGGGAGCGGTGCATCAGCACCGCTCCCGTTGCGTTCATGCCACCACATGCTACCTGATTGCTGCTCGAGCAGAATGCGCATTCTCGAACGTAAGTCCTGAAATGGAGGGCGAGACGACGCCGCGAGGTCCTCGGCGCGGCCTTGACAGGCACGATATAATCGGCACACCCTCTTGTCTTCCACGCCTTACAACTGGCCGGCCGCAACGGGCGGGCCCCGAACTATGGCCGGAGGATCTACGACCACCCGTTCTACTAGTCACCACTTGTGTTTGTCGGTGACTGACAGTAAGTGCTAGGTGCAGCATGGCGAAGCAACCGACTGTTCGCGACCGAATGACGACCGACTACGATCAGCTTGACGAGCAACTACCGCTCGCGGAGGCCGCGAACCAGCTGGCAGACACGGCGCGGTGGGGCGTGGTGAGTAACGCGGCGGGCACCCAGCTCGCCCTGGTGAGCGCGGCCAGTCTCACGCGCGCGCTCCACACAGGCGAAGGCCAGCAGCCCGTCGGGGAGGCCAGAGGACATTTACCCCCCCTGCTGCTGATCAACAGCGACGCGCCTCTGTATCAGGTCGCCGCGCTCCCGCAGATTGTCCTGCTGACCAAGGGCGCCGAGGGCATAATTGTGCTCGACGGCCAGCAGGTCGTGGGCGTCCTCTCCGCCGAGGAGATGCAGAGGTACCTGGAGGCAGAGTACAATTTGTTCGGCGCCCCCTTGGGAGGATCAGGAAGCCTGCCGGGCGGGATCAGCACGCCGACGCTCAAGGTTGTGTGCGCCACATGCCAGATGGAGAACGAGCTCGACGAGATCGACCTGGACAACCTCCCGCCGTGCGTGAATATATATTGGCCCGCGGGTGTGCACACGCTGAAGGTTGGCTGGATGTAGGAGCGCACGATGTTTTCGACGGTGCTGAAGGAGTTCAGTGGGTTTCTCGACAAACGCTTCCTCGCGATGATCTTCGCCCCAAGCCTAGCGTTCTGGTCGCTGCTCGTGGGCCTCGTCACGATGACCCAGGGGATCGCGACGAGTCTGCGGCTATGGGAGCGCCAGCCTTTTGCATTCCAACTTTTCCTGATCGCAATCTTTCTCGGCTGGACGCTGTTCTTCGCCTATCTGCTGGCCAGCCTGCTGACCCCGCTCACAAAGCTCTTCGAGGGCTACTGGGATGATATCTGGCTCCTACGCTGGCTTGGTGAGAACCGGCGTAATCAGCGTCGCGCTGAGTTCGATTTCCTCGAGCAGGAGAGGAAGAGGCTGATTGACAGGGGGAAGAGCATCCAGCAGGATCTCGGTGCAGGAAGCCAGATCAGCACCGTGCAGCATGCCAAGCTTCATCGTGAGCTCAGGCAGGTCGAAGCCGAGCGCACAGCCGCCTACGAGAAGATCTACTACCACTTTCCTCCCACTTCACGGCCTGAAGCGATAATTCCGACGCGCTTCGGCAACATCTTCAAGAGCACAGAGCTCTATCCCGACGTTCACTACGGTATAGACGCGGTGCTGCTCTGGCCACGGCTCTACCACGTGCTGCCGACAAACGTCCTCGAAAGCCTGGGCGACGCGAAGAGCTCGATGGACTTTATGCTGGTGGTTTGCACGCTGAGTTGTGTTCACGCTATCGCCGGCGGGCTGATTGCCCTGATCGGTGGGCTTAACGCGCTGGTCTTCCTGGCCGTCTTCGCCGGAAGCCTGCTCATGTGCTGGCTCGCGTATCGCGGGGCGATCGAGGCCGCTCTAAGCTACGGGCAAATCATTCGAACCGCGTTCGATCTGCACCGGCGCGATCTGCTCGCGAGCCTCGGCCTTGACCCGCCACTCGACTTTATGTCCGAGCGTCGGCTGTGGAGTGACATCAATATGTGGCTGTTTCGTGGCTCCCCCGAGAAACTGTCCTGAGACCCAAGAACTGGCCAGGTCGATATGTTAGGATCCTCCCACCAGGAGGGCCCGATGAAGACCAGCCAGTTCAGCGCCGAGCAGATCATCA
>Ga0209591_10004517_pt1 | contig 15728 bp, 12 predicted proteins | sample MAT01_FD_187207 | JGI IMG/M metagenome (GOLD analysis project Ga0209591, IMG submission 187207) | Freshwater microbial communities from Lake Fryxell liftoff mats and glacier meltwater in Antarctica - MAT-01 (SPAdes) (version 2) | ecosystem: Environmental > Aquatic > Freshwater > Ice > Liftoff... | reverse complement strand
TGGGCAGTTGTTCACACGGAAGGGCCTCTACAAAGGCCCCGACCAAGAGCCAATGAACGCGCAATGGAACCTGAAGTCCATCGTTCTAGGCAACGTGGGATCGGCCACTTCCGTGATCCGCTTCCGTGGCTGGTCCGATGGTTTTGGCGGAGTGAAGGCGACCGATGACCTTTCCATCACAGGCTGCGTGGCACCCTCCCTTAACGCCATCGCTTCAGCAGATACGATCTGCGCTGGTAACACGGCAACATTGACGGCCAGCGGCGCCGATCAGTTCCTCTGGAGCACCGGAGCCACTGCACCAAGCATCACCGTTAGCCCTGCGGCTTCGACAACCTACACTGTTATCGGCACATCGAACGGTTGCTCCACATTGTCGCAAGTGTCGGTGGTCGTGGACCCTTGCCTTGGTCTGGACGAGAACAGTAGCTCCTTGATCACGATCGGCCCAGTCCCGACCATGGATCTCTGTTTTGTGGAATTCAATACGGACGCAACGCGTGTTCTTCGTTTGTTCGACCTTACCGGGCGCGAGGTGCAGCAAGTTCAGAGCGCAGTAAGGCGCGTCATCCTTGACCTGAGCGACCTTCCGCAAGGCATGTATATCATGAACGCACAGACTTTGGGCGAGGGTGTTCTCAGTCGCCGCATCTTCAAGAACTGAACGCACACTGGAGAACACGCTGTTCTATGAATGTGATGAAGACGTTACCTGTGAAGCACCAGTTCACTCCTGAACACCCGGTGCAGCGATGTAGATGGATATCGTTGTTTTTTGCCTTTGTTCTCTGTTCGGTGTCCAGTGCCCTCTTCGCCCAAGAGATCTGCGACAACGGCATCGATGACGACGCCGACGGCTTGGTGGATCTGAATGATAGTACGGACTGCAGATGCATCCAGCTAGGACCCGGAGGTGAGGTGCCTTCGTTCCTGCCAAACCCATCTTTCGAGGAGTACACTTTTTGCCCAAGCAGCTTCAGCGAGCTTTTTGCTCTGGTCGGGTGGTCGGAAGCCACAAGCGCTACTACGGACTACCTGAACACCTGCGGCTACACATCCAATACGGCTTCGGTCGGCCTGCAACCTTTCCCGGATGGGAACGGTGTGGTGGGGGGATTCTACACCGCCAGCTACAAGGAGTACATCGGAATGTGCTTGCCTACCACACTGCAAGCCGGCGTATCCTATTCGCTCACGATCGACATCGCCGGTACCTTGCAATCTCCGGGAACAGAGATCTGCGCAGCATCGATCGACGGCTTGTACCCACCGGTCAACGTTACCCTTTTCGGCGCACCGAGTTGCGCGAACCTTCCGTCCTACACCTTCGCGTGCCCGATCGCTGGAGATCCCGCATGGACGGTGTTGGGGTCCACGAGCTATGCACCGGTCACATCATGGGGTAGCATCACGATCACCTTCACTCCTGCGGTGGATATCGCTTCGGTCATGCTTGGATCGCCCTGTTTCCTTCCGCTTGAGTATCCTGATTCCAGTGAACCCGGAGGTGGTAATTGTTACGCCTATTTCTTCTACGACCGATTCATACTGAACGAAACCGAGGTCATGAACACCGTATTGATGTCCGTTTCCGGAACCAGGTGTTCGACCCCTACACTTCTTTCGGCTGAATTGAGCGGTTCCTTGCCTGCTGGTGCTGGCCTTCAATGGTACCTGAATGGCGCAGCGATACCGGGAGCAACGGGTGAGACCTATATAGTGCCTTTAGGAGCGCCGGGTTTCGGCGACTATCAAGTGGTGTTGACCAACGGAGGGGGGTGCCTTTCCAGCGCTGCTTATACTGTGAACACCACGCCACCGGTGGCAGCCATTCTCGGGGGCGGTGCAGGCCCCTATGCGGTAGGCAGTACTGTGCAACTCACGGATGTTAGCAGCGGCGCAGGCACGATCAGTTGGGTTTTATGCGATGGGACCAGCAACACCGACACCGTTGTACAGATCGTCCTTGACGAGGCCGGCGAATGCTGCGTGCAGCTGACCGTTGAGGATGGAACATGCAGCGATGTGGTCGAACTATGCCTTTCCGTGACGAATGGTGCGACGATCGTCGTTCCGAATGTTTTCACGCCGAATGGTGATGGATCCAACGATGTATTCCAGATCGAGTCTGAAGGTGTCACCATGTTGAGTTGCACGATCTACAACCGATGGGGTACCGTTGTGCATGAATGGAAGAACAACGTGAGCGGAACTTGGAATGGCCGTTCCAATGGGAGCCATGTGTCCAGTGGCACCTACTACTACGTCGTTGACTATGTGGACCTCAACAACATATCCAAGAGCTTGACGGGGAGCCTCACTCTTCTGGATCAGAGATGAACGCGATGTGCAATAGCACGTTTGCCCAAGGACTGCGCTTCTTTCAGAGGACGCTTGTCTTCTTGAGCCTGCTGTTCGTACAAGTGGCATGCATGGCGCAAGAGTTGTGTGCGAATGGGATCGATGATGATGGAGATGGCCTGATCGACCTGAATGATAGCACCGAATGCTCCTGTGACAACAGTGCCCTCCTTTCGCCGCTATCCTTGATACCGAACCCATCCTTCGAGGCATTCACGAATTGCCCATTCGGTCCCACACAGATCGACCAATCGACCAGCTGGACGAACGGTACCAATACTACCGCCGAATACCAGAACACCTGCGGATTCATCGCCCAAGCCGCCGTTACGCAAGGCTTGATGCCCTTCCCCCATGGCAATGGTGCGGCCGGGATCATCGCCAGTACGAACTGGAAGGAGTACATCAAGGCTTGCTTGACCTCTCCAATGATCGCGGGCACCGAATACCAACTCATGTTCTACGTGGCTTCCACACCGATCCAGGATAACGATGTGAACCTCTCCAGTTGTGGCAATGGCAGCATCTACTACGGACCCTTGGACCTGACCTTGTTCGGGTCTGCCATTTGCGATCCTCCACCGCTGCTCACGGAGGGATGCCCAACAGCATTCAGTCCCTTGTGGATGGAACTGGGTTCGGTCAACTATATACCCGGTACGGTCTGGTCGCAGTTGGTGATCACATTCACTCCCACGGTCAACATCTCTTCGATCATGCTGGGGCCTCCTTGCGTGGTAACGGCAGACTTTGGTTCGGTGAACAGCTGTTATCCGTACTTCTTCCTCGACGACCTTCAGCTGTTGCCCTCCGACCTTCCGGTGGAACCCACTGTGTCCCTGCTTTTCAACGGCGATCCATGTGCTGAAGACCTGGTGCTCTCCGCACAACCGGTACCGGTCGATCCGGGCACTTATCAATACCAGTGGTACCAGAACGGTGTTGCGCTCGTGGGCGAAACATCCGCCACACTGGCCGTTGCACCGGGCACCGCCGGAATGGGTGCGTATGAACTGTACCTGCTCGATGGACCACTTTGCGCGCTGAGCGATCCATGGAGCGTGAACACAGCATCATTCGACGTGGAAGCGGAAAATGGAACCATTTGCAATGGCGGGTCCATCGACCTGATAGCCAGCGGAGCCAGCACTTATTTATGGAACAACGGCAGCACCAATGCGTTCACCACTGTTGCACCGCTCGTATCCACCACCTATCAACTGGTCGGTTTCGCGAACGGTTGCACAGACACGATCGATGTGGAGGTCGTCGTGGAACCCGCACCTCAGCTATGGGTGAGTGATGATGTAAGCATCGCTCTTGGAACAGGCACACCGCTGATCGCAACGGTGGCCGATGGCAGCTTGCTTTGGTCGCCAGCGGAAGGACTTGGTTGTACCGCCTGCGACAGCACCTTTGCTCAACCCGCGTTCACCACTACATACTGCGTGGAAGCGCAACTGGGCGCTTGTTCAGAAGAACTGTGCGTTGTGGTGGATGTGTATGACCCGGACGCCGAGATCTGGGAAGCACTGGCTTACATGCCCAATGCGTTCACGCCGAACGATGATGGCATCAACGATGTATGGAGACCGTTGATCGGCAATTGGAAGACCGCCGATATCGCGGTGTTCGATCGCTGGGGAGCGCGCATCTATGCATCGGATAATGCCGATGCAGCGTGGAGCGGAGTCTCCGCCTCGGGCGCCTTGGTACCCGATGGCGTGTATCCGTACCTCCTCCGTCTTCGGTTCATCAACGGTTCTGTGCGCGAACTGCGCGGGCATATCACCCTTCTCCGATGACTGTGAACGAATGATCCGCCTTCCCAGTTCCATTAGCTATGTGCGCCATAACAATACACCGAGGAAGTTCATGGATAGCGCGTACTGCCTTGCACATCGAAGGGGAATATTCATTTTTCCGTGGAACGGAATGATGGCGCTGGGATGACACCGAAGACATGACCACGGCGGGAGACCTAACTTTCAGAACGATCCCAACTACTTGTGTGGAGCGCGGTCCAGACAAGGAACCATGCGTGAAAGCAACCGTAAGCCCGAGCACCTTGATGTCCAACCGCAACGCGAAGAGACGCCGCATGTGGCGACCCTGTAGAGCGCTCCTTGCGCTGTGCATACTTGTCCTGTCTGCGTTGGCGAACGCGGCAGATGGACTGCCCAACGCCCAAGACTCATTGCAACGAACGGCCAAGACCCAGGCGGACCAGAAGACGCGCACCTATGACAGCTTGGGAAGAGCGTACCTGCAACAGGAGTTGCTGGACAGTGCCATGGTCAATTTCCTGAATGCGCTGAGCGCTGCTGAAGAGATCGGAGCGAAACAGGCCATAGCGGTGAGCTACATCAACATCGCCAATGTGCTCATCGCCCAGAACGACAGATCCAGGGCCATGGTGTATTTACAGCAGGCCCTTGCGGTACATCGCGAACAAGCGGACCCCGTCAACATGGGTGCGTGCTATAACAACATTGCAGCTGTGTACCTCGGATCCGATAGCCTCCTACTGGCACGGAGTTATCTGGACAGCGCCTCAGCGATCTACGCCGCCACAGGCAAGCTTCAGGGTGTCGCCGCGTGCGAGCAGAATCTCGGGATCGTGGAGGGCAACTTGGGTGACCACAACAAGGCGTTCATGCATTTCAGTCGTGCACTTGAACTTAACCAAGGTCTCGGCGATGCCTATCGCATGGCGATCTCGCTGTCCAACATTGCATTCACGCATGTGAATTTGAGGCAGTATAGGGACGCCTTGGCATCGGGCTCCCGCGGGATCGCTCTCTGCGATAGTCTGGGCATTTCAGATACGAAGTTGGACCTGCTCGGGATCCTCGTCGCAGCGTCGGATAGTTTAGGAGATGTGCAACAGGCCTATCACTACCTCAAACTTCAGAAGGCCTTGGCCGATAGCCTCGGCCAGCAGGAACAACAGCAACGCATCCTTGACCTGGAGCGGCGGTATGATAGTGAGCGCAAAGCCGCCGAGATCACGGGCCTGCAAAAGGACCTGCGCTTGCAGGATTCCTGGTTGGAACGCAACCGTACCACCACGCGCTACCTCACCATTACCGCTTTGCTGGTATTGCTGCTGCTGGTGATCTACTGGCGATTGTATCGAGTAAGGACCAGTTCGGCGCGTGTGATCACGGAGAAGAACAGCGCATTGGAACGAGCGAACGCGGATCTGCGCAAGACCACGGAGCAGTTGCAGGCCTCATTGGCCACGAAGAACAGGTTCTTCACCGTGCTGGCACATGATCTGAAAGGCCCCATCGGCACCTACCGCAGTGTGTCTCGCGGCTTGGAGGATTCGATCAGCGAACTCACCAGACAACAAGTGCAGGAGCAGGTCCATTTCCTCAGCCGATCCGCTTCGCACGTGCATGAACTCTTGGAGAACCTGCTGCTCTGGGCCACATCGCAAACGGGCAATCTCATATTCACGCCGCGCGAAGTGGATATGGATGTACTGGTCCATCGCTCCATATCGCTCGCCGAGGACAGTGCGGCTCGCAAGCGTATCACGATCACCGTGAACTCCGATCCTGATGCCTACGCCTATAGCGACCAGAACATGGTCATGGTGGTATTGAACAACTTGCTTTCTAACGCGGTGCGCTTTTCGCTGCCCGACGGACGCATTGATGTGCGCGTAAGCGTTCAGCACCCCGTCATCCGGGTCGCAGTGACGGACTTTGGGATCGGTATCGAGGCGCACGATCTACCCAAGCTCTTTGATATCGGCATGGACCGCAAGACCATCGGCAGTTCCTTAGAGAAAGGCTCCGGCATCGGACTTATCCTGTGCCAGGAATTCGTTGCACGCAACAACGGCCGCATCGGTGTGGAAAGCGCACCGAGCCAAGGGAGCACGTTCTGGTTCACACTACCCGCATCGCCCATCTTTGAAGTACAACCCAATGGCCAAGGATCCTGAAACCGTTCAACCCGTGCGCGTTGCGCTCTTGGACGATCATCGCATCATACTCGATGGTGTATCCGCACTTCTTCAGCCACGCGCGGAAGTGCGTGTGATACACCAGACCACCAGCGCGCAGCAGTTGATGGCCTTGCTCCGGCAGGATCCAGTGGACGTGGTGCTCCTGGATCTCTTTCTCCCGGAGCCCATCGGGTTGGACGTGCTGGCCGACCTGGTGAGTAAGCACCCTGAATGTCGCGTGATCGTGTTGAGCGGCAACAGTGAAGAAGAACTGCTGGTCGGGGCTTTCCGCACCGGAGCGAAGGGTTATTTGACCAAGAACGTGGAACAGGAGGAACTGGTGAACGCCATCCTCACGGTACACCAAGGTGAGCAGTACTTGAGCCGTAAGCTCACGGGGGAACTCTCAAGTTCGTTCATTCGCAGGGCCATTGGTGGCGACCGCTTTGGCTCCCATAAGGTCAGGAATCTCTCTGGCCGCGAGCTGGAGATCATTCGAATGCTTTCCGAAGGCTTGAGCCAAAAGGAAGTGGCGCGTGACTTGGGCATAAGCGTCCGTACAGTGGAAGCGCATCGCTCCAACATCCTGGAAAAGTTAGAACTGCGCACCACGATCGATCTGGTGAAGTACGCGATCAAGAACAGGATCGTGGAGATCTAAAGCCGGTGAACTCAGTACGGTAGTTGGGTCCTACTTACGCACCCGTATCGGATGTGCAAGGCTGTGGTATCGGACAATGGCGCGCATGAAAAAGTTCGCCGTGCGGTTCAGCAGTGCGATCAAAACTCAGCCGACTTCGGCGTCCGCGGGAACGGGATCGCATCCCTGATATTCCCCATGCCCGTTACGAACAACACGAAGCGCTCCAGTCCCATGCCATAGCCCGCGTGCGGCACCGTGCCAAAGCCTTAAAATGGATCGTCCATCAAATACCCATCAACTGAACGACAAGGTCATTATGTCGCAGATATTGAGTGGTTTATGCGAAGCGGCCTCGCGTTATGAACATACAGGAACAAGTACCTGTCAAATACGCCCTTCGGGTTTGGGAACTGCCCAGTAGGGTACATAGCGCATAAGCTTGTTGGCCGCCAACGGATCATACGGCCCGATCATCTTTGCCTCGACCGCCTCTTTGATCAGTCGAGATGCTTCTCTTCCTCCTCCCTCCTTCCTCCCTTAGAACTCCACACTCGTCTTCGCCCGCCCGGCTCTCCAGCGGACGTGGGAAAGGGGTCACATCGCAAAGGTCAATTCCCTATTGGGTAGAGCGACCCTGGGATTCAAGCCGTCCTCCATCTCCAACGCACGACGCACACTGAGCGCGATCGTTCTGGCAAAGGACACAGGCACAGCATTGCCGATCTGCAATTGGAATTCCCGCTTGTTCGACCCCATGAATTCCCAAGCATCAGGGAAGGTCTGAAGCCGTGCATATTCACGAGCCGTGAACGTGCGCATATGCTTCGCGGTGATGCGCCATAGCGTGGCTTTTGACTTCGGGTTGCGAATGAACTTCTCTGTGCTGCGGTCCTTGACAACACGTTCTGCACTCACCTCGCCTTGGGCGGATCCCCATACGGTGGCGGTGTCCATGGCGGGGAATGGTTCCTCATAGGAGCGCAAGGGGTTGCCGTCAGAAGCCGTGCGGCTGATGCGGATCGGAATGATCGGGTCGTGCGTATCGACTCTGCCGCCAAGGGTTGTATGGACCTGGCTTTCGAACCCCCAGATCGGTTCATGGTTGGGCAATGGGGCATTCGACCCGGACACCAAGTCATTTAAAAAGGGTCCGCTGGCAGTCGTTCTTCCGGGTCGGGGGAATTCGAAATGTGCATTATGCTTTCCTCGGAAGGCTACAAAAACGAAACGCCTTCTCGTCTGTGGAACGCCATATCCACTCACCTTGAAGTACGCCCATTGCGTGTGGTAGCCGATGGCTTTAAGTTCCGCCTTGATCTGTTCGGCGAACGGTTGACCGGTCTCCGGATGGACCATCGTGCGCAGGTTCAGCACGTTCTCCATCACGATCGCCCGAGGCTTCATCAGCTTGGCAATGCGGAGCACTTCACGATATAATGTGTTGCGCTCATCGTTCGGATCCCGCTTCCCGCCCAAGGAAAATCCTTGACACGGAAAACCTGCGAGCAGAACATCGAGGTCTTTCCGGAACGAGGGCGTATACGTCCGCACATCCGAATGTGCCACGTGCCAATTGGGCCGGTTGTGCTTCAATGTAGCGGTCGCATAGTGAAGGATCTCATTTGCTTCCGTATGGATGAAGCCCGCAGATTCGAATCCGAGATCAAGACCGCCCGCACCGGCAAAAAGGCCGAGCGAGGTGTATGGCGAGCGTTCTTCGTAGGTTAAATGCAGCGCCATGTTCAACGGGTTTTGGCGTTCAATGAAACAGGAATGCCGCTGTGATCTTTCACCTTGTGCGCCGTGAATAAATGCTTGTGCCCGGCGTTCGGGTTCCGGTCTTTTTCCGATCGCAGTTCATTCTTTCGGAGATCAAAAGAGTACCCGGTCACTGCATCTTCCGCTTCTAGTCTTTGTAGCTGGCCGACTTCCTGCAGGACCGGCGGCAGCTGATATTTTTGCTTTTCCAATATGAGCGTTGCCTGCCCCTCCGTTCCGGTTGCCAGTGCAAAGGGCGTTGCGCAGACATACATGCGGCGATCGCGGATCAGGATATCCCCGTACGAACCAGCGCCACGGAAGCTTTGGTTCGTGTTGGTATTCTCGGTTTCCGCATTGAGGAAAGAAGCGGCACATAAGACAAGGTCATGGACCGGGAATTCATAGTCCCTCACCAGCGGGTAACGGCCGAAAATATAGTACACTTTCCGCCCTTCGTGTTCTGCAAGCGGCAATTGACTATTGCAGTCGAAGTCGGCCATTCTTCCGGGATGTGAAAGACCTTTCACTTCAAATCCACAGGGGTGTTCATCCAGAACGAAGTCCGGATAGCCATGTCTCCCTTGCTCTGTGAAAGCGAGTCCCGCCGACTGTATCCGTCGCTTCACCCAATTCTGGAAATGATACTCCTTGTCTTGCTGGCTGGCACGAACGATCGGCACGCCGTTGTGGAAGCCGTGCGCCAACGAGAGGAAGACTCTCACTTCAGGTGCGTAGTTCTGATATTCCGTTCCAGGTATGCCGAAAAACATGTCACTTTAGCTTTTGCCAAGATGAGGAATTGCGCGCCGTATTCCAAGCCAAGCTCGTGAAGATGTCAACAGCACGACCGTCGGCTGACCGTGCTCGGCTTGCGCACCCCTCAAAACTCCGCACTCCCCGGCGTCCGCGGAAAGGGGATCACATCGCGGATATTCCCCATGCCGGTAACGAACAGCACGAAGCGCTCCAGCCCAAGCCCAAAACCGGCATGCGGCACCGTGCCAAAGCGGCGCGTGTCGAGGTACCACCACAGTTCTTCGGCAGGCACGTGCATTTCTGCCATGCGTGCCTCCAACACATCCAACCGCTCCTCGCGCTGACTGCCACCAATGATCTCGCCGATGCCGGGAAAGAGCACGTCCATAGCGGCCACGGTCTTGCCTTTTTCGCTGTAGCCCAGATCGCCGGGGCCGTTGGTGCGCATGTAGAAAGCCTTGATCTGTGCGGGGTATCCCGTAACGATCACCGGCTTCTTGAAATGCTTCTCCACTAGGTAGCGCTCGTGCTCGCTCTGCAGGTCGATGCCCCACTCCACGGGGAACTGGAATTGCTTTTTCTGGTAGGGCTTGCTGCGCAGAAGGATGTTGATCGCATCATCGTAAGTGATCCGCTCGAAGGGATTTTCCAATACGAATTTCAAGCGTTCGATCAAGCTCATCTCGCTCCGTTGCTCCTTCGGCTTCTGCGCTTCCTCTTCGGTCAACCGCGCATCGAGGAACTGCAGATCGTCCATGCTGTTCTTCAGCACGCGGGAGATCAAGTGTTTGCATAAACCTTCAGCGAGGTCCATGTCGCCAAGCAGGTCCATGAAGGCGCACTCGGGCTCGATCATCCAGAACTCGGCGAGGTGGCGCGTGGTATTGCTGTTCTCCGCACGAAAGGTGGGGCCGAAGGTGTAGACCTTGCCGAGTGCGAGCGCGGCGAGTTCCGCTTGCAGTTGGCCGCTTACTGTAAGGCGACTTTCGGCACCGAAGAAGTCCTCCTTGAAGTCGACTTCACCGGCCTCGTTCAGTGGTGGGTTCTTGGCATCCAGTGTACTCACGCGGAACAATTCACCTGCTCCCTCTGCATCGCTCGCGGTTATGATCGGTGCATGGAAGTAGTTGTAGCCGTTCTGGTCGAAGTACTCGTGGATACCAAAACTCACTTGATGCCGCATGCGGAAGACCGCGCTGTAGGTGTTCGTGCGGAAGCGCAGGTGGGCGTTCTCGCGCAGGAATTCGAGACTGTGTTTCTTGGGTTGGATGGGGTACTTCTCCGCATCGCTATCGCCCAACACTTCTACGGAAGTCACCTGCATCTCCACGCGTTGTCCGCTGCCTTTGCTCTCCACGATCACGCCGGTGCATTTAACGGCTGCGCTGGTGGTGAAGCGCGCGCGCGTCTCCGGCCCCACTTGCTCCTGATCGATCACGCACTGCAGGTTGCGGATGGTGCTGCCGTCGTTGAGGGCGATGAAGCGGTCGTTGCGGAAGGTGCGTACCCAGCCGGCCACGGTTAGGGTGGTGTTGGTGAGGTCACTGTCGTCGAGGACTTGCTTGATCGGGGTCATGGAAGCGAAGGAGGTAAGGGAGATAAGGGAGGATGGGGAGCAGGAGCGGAGAGGTTCGCACCTCCGTGGTCTCATTCACCTTCCTCGCCTTCAGCACCACATTCTGCCGCAAAGGAACGAAGTGGAAGCGTTGGGCACACGGCATACTGGGCAAGCGGGTATGCTTGGACTGCGGACCGTACAGAAGCACTCGTGGTGAAGCCCAAGCGGCGTGGCCGCATCCACCGTCTCCTGATCGATCACGCTGCAGGTTGCTGATCGTGCTGCCGTCGTTCAGCGCGAAGAAGCGGTCGTTGCGGAAGGTGCGCACCCTGCCAGCTACGGTGATGGTGCTGCAGGTCAGGGCTTCGTTGTCGAGAGCGTCCTTGATGAAGGTTATGCGGGTCTGATGGACAGGACGCCGGATGATCGGGAAATGGACCGATCGTGGACCCTGAAGGGCTACAAAGATGCCACGGGTCCTGCACTATGCCTTTCCACAAAGAACATCTCCATTTCTCCTTTCCCTTTCGCCTGCACTTTCCCACGTGGCGTGAAGTGGAACAGGCTTCCAGCCTGTTCACGAACCTGCACATACGTTGCCTCGCTTACGTTCACCTGTCCCACGACACCGCTGCTCTCCATGCGTGACGCGGTGTTCACGGTGTCGCCCCAGATGTCGTAACTGAACTTCTTTACACCAACGATACCGGCGACCACCGGGCCTGTGTGTACGCCGATGCGGATCTCGAAGTAGGGTAGACCCGCCGCGATCTTCAGCGCCTTGCCTTCGGCGATGAAGTCGCGCATTTCGAATGCGGCCTTGATCACATCTGTGGCATGTGTGGTGTTCGGCGTTGGCAATCCGCCAGCAGCCATGTAGGCATCGCCGATGGTCTTGATCTTCTCGATACCGTACTTACCCGTGATGTGATCGAAGGCGCTGAAGCACTCGTTCAGGTCGCGCACCAGGTCGCGCGGGCTCAGGATCTCGCTCATGGCCGTAAAGCCCTTGAAGTCCGTGAAAAGGACGGTGACCTGATCGATCTGCACGGCATCCGCCGAACCCTTCGCTTTCAGCTCTTCGGCGACTTCCTCCGGCAGGATGTTCAAGAGGAGCTCCTCGCTGCGTTGCTTTTCCTTGCTGATCCGATTGCGCTGAAAGAAGAACACGGCAGCGAACAACGCAACGAGCGCGAATCCGCCCATGAAGCCGTTGCGCTGCATTTTCTGCCTACGCAGTTCCTGTTCCGCTAGTGCATCTTTCTTGTCCTGCTCGGCCTGCGCCATGGCCTCCTTCTTGTCGAAATCGTACTGCATGCGCTGCCGCAGGATCTCCTGCTGGTTTTCTTCACGCACGATGCTGTCACGGATAAGGATGAACTCTTCGTGCATGGCAAGCGCATCGGCATACCGGCCCATAGTCTGATAGGCTTTGTACAATGCGCGGCGGATCTCTCTCATCTCCGTCAGGAAACCATGTTCCTGTGCAATGGGCAGTGCCAGCAGGTTGTATTCGACCACTTTCTCCGGTACACCCTCATCGGCGTAGATGCTGGCGATATTGACCAAACTTCCGCACTCACCTTGGAGGTCGTCCACCTGACGACAGAAGTGGATGCTCTCATTCAGCTCACGGATGGCGACTTTCCGTTGTGTTGTTGCCAGCTCGGCATTCCCTGCCTTGGCGCTTATTAGTGCCATATCGGCGTGGATGAGGCCGATGTTGTTCAACGCTAATGCAATGCCTCGCACATCCTTCTTGGCCTTCCGGATCTTCAGCACCCGTTCATAACAGGCAAGTGCCTTTTCCGGCTCCTTGTTATCGGCATGTACGTTCCCGATGTTGTTCAAACAGAACGCGATACCAGGCTCATTGCCGATCGCCTCGTGGACCTCCAGTCCTTGCTTGTAATACTTCATGGCGTTCACAAGATCACCCTGGTAGTAGTAGATGCTACCGATGCCACTGAGGGCTACGCCCACTCCGCTTTTCTTGCCCAGTTCGTCATAGATGCGCAGGCAATCGGTGTAGTCCGCGATGGCTTTGCCATGATCGCCTTTGATGGAATGGAGATACCCCGACATGTTGTACGCTTCGGCCTCTGGCCCCCTGTAGCCTTTGGCCTTTGCCAGCACGAACCGTTGTTGGTTGAGCACAAGGGCACTGTCGGGGTCCTGATACATGAATCCCGCCCAGAGGAAGCTGTTCAATGCCGCAAGTCGGACGGTGTCGTGCCGGGCGTTGTCCTTCCAGATGCGGAACAGCGAGTCGGAGCCGCCCTGCTGTGCGTTGCACCTTGGAACCACCATCGTTCCGAACGCAATGGCGAGCAGGCAGGAAGCGGTTCGCAAGGTGGGTATTGTGCGGAATGACAACATCAGTTGATCCGATCCGTGGTCCTATTGCTTGCCGATCACCAACGCAGTTATGTTGCAGTTGTTGACCGAACCGGTACCGATTAGCACGCGCCAAAAAGCCCGGAAGGTGACATTGCCATTGGCGGTGGCCTGAAAAAGACCTGTGCTGTAGCCGCCGGTTGCTAGCAACCCAGTGGTTACGATCAGGTTCGGTAGCTGTATCCAAGTCCCAGTGCCAGCAAAATCGTCCGCACGCAATTGTGTAATGCCCCCGACCAAGCTGTTGGAGATATTACAAGCGCAATCCACCTTGATAATGTCATCCAGCTGCACGGTGATCGTGGCGGTGATGGCAGCATTGTATACGAAGATCGTGGACGTGGTGGTGCTGGCGGTGGTGGTTGATCCAACGCCGTAGATCGCAGTGCCCCGGATCTTGCCGTTCACATCCAGCTTAGCCGTTGGCGTGCTCGTGCCAATGCCGACGTCCCCTGCGTTGGTCAGCCAGATCTCCGCATTGTTCACTGGGGACGTCGCATCCACATCGAATTTGAGGCCGATGGCAGTTGTGGTCGAAGTGGTTCCATTCGCGGTGCGTAGGGCTTCTATGCCAAGAGATATCGGAACAAGCGGAGAGGTGAAGCCGATGCTGGCCAGCTTCAAGGTGTTCCCAGCTACAACCCCCAAAGGCCCTGCATTGCTTTTGAAAACAGTTGAGGCTGCAGCGCCCCCCAATTCCAACTGGCTACCGATCGTGCCTATTGAAAGTCTGGCCGTTGGGCCGGATGTACTGATGCCCACAAGCCCAGAGGAGTTCACCAACAGCCTGTTGTTCGCGCCCACATCGCGGACTTGAAGGATGTTCTCGTTCAACGCTCCGTCCACCGTCAGGGCCGGATTGCCCGCGATCGCATGTACGAAGGTGCTGTTGTCCACGAACACACGACCGACAACTTGGAGCTTGGAGTTCGGCGCTGCGGTGAGCCCAAGCCCAACATCGCCGCTGCGCCAAGTTGCGCCTGTGAAAAGCGCCGAGCCATCCCATGTCGGGTCGACCTCTGGGCCTGTGAAGAGAGAGACCCAAGCTGCACCGTCATAGTACCAGAAGCCGTTCAGGGAAGTGTCGAACACCAGAAGGCTGGTGGCTGGTGTAACGATGGCCGTCCGTTCGGCCGAGGTTACCCGGGGAATAAGCACACCGCGTTTGGTACCAACGATCGCACTGCCGTCGATGTCCAGTAGGGCCGACACATGCGGCATAGCGCCATTTGCGTTGATGCCGATGTTCTGGGCGGTGGCTTGCATGGACCCATAGGAGAGCAATGCGAACGACACTATCCGAAATGTGAACCGAGCAAAGTTGGAGCGGGCCATGACAGCCCAAAACAACCACGACGCGGCGCTGTGGGCAATAACCCTTGTGGGTTAAGGACTACACGCCCTTGGGATACACCTTGCGCACGGCTTCCATGCGCCCGCTCACTTGGAGCTTGCTGTAGATGCGGCGCACATGCACGCGCACGGTCTCGGTGCTGATGCCAGCCTTCGTCGCGATCTCCTTGTACTGAAGTCCGGCGGCCAATCCATCGAGCACTCCTTTTTCGCGATCGCTGAGCAGTTCGTCGTTGATGCGTTGCTGGCTTTCCTTCTGGAAGCTATTCACCACCATGCGCGCAATGGCGCTGTTCATGGGCGAGCCACCTTTGTGGATATCGCGAATGGCCTCCACCAGTTCCTCTGCACTGGTGCTCTTCAACAAGTAACCCGTCGCACCCGCGCAAAGCGCTTCGAAGATGTACGCCGGGTTCTCGAAGATGGTGAGCATGAGGTACTGCACCTCGGGTTTTATCGCCTTCGCTTCGCGCACACAATCGATACCGTTCTTACCCGGCATGTTGATGTCCATAAGCACCACATCCGCCTCCAGCTCCGTTAACTTTTCCAAATAGTGTTCGGCTTGCAGGTAGGTGCCAACCACACGTATGCCTTCCGCACGTTCCATTCGCTTTCGCAGCAGCTCCCGCAATTCCTTGTCGTCCTCGACAATGGCGATACGGATGGGGCTGGACGACATGCCTGCAAGATAACGAACCCATCAACGCCTCAGTTGGGTAGCTCCAACTTCAGGGATATCCGCGTGCCTTTGCCTATGCTGGAATCGACCAAAAAGCGTCCGCCGGTGCGCTGCAAGCGCGCCCGCATGCTGGACAGCCCATTACCCATGCGGCTCGCGCGGTCCAGGTCGAAACCAGCACCATCATCGGCTACGGCAAGCAGCAAGTGTCCGTTCGCGAGGATGCATTCCATATCCACATGGTCCGCATGGGCAT
>Ga0209591_10004516_pt1 | contig 15729 bp, 15 predicted proteins | sample MAT01_FD_187207 | JGI IMG/M metagenome (GOLD analysis project Ga0209591, IMG submission 187207) | Freshwater microbial communities from Lake Fryxell liftoff mats and glacier meltwater in Antarctica - MAT-01 (SPAdes) (version 2) | ecosystem: Environmental > Aquatic > Freshwater > Ice > Liftoff... | reverse complement strand
CGATCGCCTGTTTAAGCAGACGCTGCCTTACCGTTTCACCTGTCACCCGAATCCGGGCTTGTTCCGCCATGTAGTCAGCTAAGCGCTGCACCGTATTTTCATCGCAGCGCACCACTTCACGGATGAGGCTGGCTGTCCATCCCTTTTCAGCCGCCAGCAGGATCATGTGCGCCCGACTGCGTAAACGCACATCTTTCGTCGTCCGGTACATCGCCGCTAAGGCTTGAAGTTGCTCAGGGGTTTGAGGCGGTAACTGTATCGCTTTCATATTCTCCTCCTACCTCATTTTACACCCTGACCTTTCTTCTTGCTTGTACTTAGGTTTCTATCCGCCTCATCAGAGGCGGGTGTATTCGATTTCGCTTGTTCAGGAAGAGTGTATCATCATGTCTATTTCCAAAACCCATTTGATCCTTTAGGTTTCCACCTTCAACTCCGACGATTGATCGGTGATTTCGAACATTTCCCCATGCGGGATAATGGTGATTTGCCCGAAGGCTTCCAGTAGTTGGCGGTAGGCATCGGCTACCGGGCGGGGATTGCGCTCCAGGTCGTACAGACCACATGCGCACACGCTCCCCTTTTTCTCCGTCAACTGCGAGTCCCAATCAATCTGGTCGATCAGGCTGTACCAGGTGAAGCCGAGGACGGGGACACCGCTCTTGCGCATCTTGATCACGTTCATCCACTGTTTCCACAACCACGCGGGTGCAGCTTCGGGATCGAACGTGTTGGTCTCCGTATGCATCACAGGCTTACGATAGCGTTCGTAATACTCTTTCGTGATTTGATACCAGCCCAGCACATCTTCACCCTGATGCACCTGCCCATCGGGCGCGATGATGCGTTCGTTGCGCCCATAATAGTCGTTGCCCATCACCTGAAAGCCGGGCGGCTCGCCCACCATGAACCAATCATATTCCTCGCGCGTCAGTCCATTGTCCAGCATGTAAATATACATGTCCGCATCCGGGACATGGGCGTAAAGCAAATCGAGCGAGAGAAAGCGCGATTTGTTCGCTTGCGTGATTTCGGGCGAAGGGCTGGCGGTTGCCTCATGGATATATTCCGCGCTCTCGCTTTGCACGATGACCGCATCCGGGCGAAGCTGGGCGATCTCGTGCGCAGCGAGAATGGAGGCGGCGACCAGATGCTTAAGGGCAGTGATAAAACCGCGATCCGTTTTCAACTGCTCGTTCCACAAGCCATCCTTGCCGCTCACACGCGCCGTCACGTAAATCTCATTGACCGGGGTGTAATAACGCACCCAGGGATAACGCTGTACGACCGCTTTGGTGTAATCGGAGAAGAAGATGGGTAGTTCGGGATTTTGAAAATTGCCCATCCAGTCTGGCACGCCAAAATGCAGCAGGTCGAGAATGGGCGTGATGCCCAATCGCTGAATCTCGTTCATCACCTCGTCGGTGAAACTCCAATCGTATTTGCCCACGCCCTGATGCACTTTGTAATAGGGAAAGCCATAACGCAGCACCTTCAAACCCAGGTCTTTCACCAGGCGCAGATCGTCGCGCCAGCGGTCATAATGCCCGCACTCTTCCAACTCGTCGCGCCGCACCTTGCCATTTTCAATGGTCGGATACGAGCATTCGATGCCGGTGGCGAACATGAAATTGCGTGCGTCGCCTGAAGGCAAGCCGCTGCCGTCCTTGCCGCGCGCTCCACCATGCTGATCGCCTATGTAATCACCATCGCCGCGAACATCCTTGATGATGTCCAAAAAGCCCTGTGTCTTTGCCATCGCGTTAAACCTCGTTTCGTCGTAATGTTTCCAGATAGTGATCCGCGCAGCGTAACGATAACGCCATGATGGTCAGCGCCGGATTGACGCTCAACGCGCTGGGAAATACCGAGTTGTCGCAGATATAGAGATTAGGCACGTCGAACGAACGCCCATCGCTATCGACGACGGCATCGCGTGGGTCGTCGCCCATGCGGCAGGTGCCGATAATGTGGGCGCTGCGCTTGAACGACCAGACATCATGCGCACCCGCTTCCGCCCAAATAGCGCGCATAAGCCGTTCAGCGTGCGCGGAGAGACGTGTCTCGTTTTCGCCATAAGTGAAGTGGATACGTGGTTTGGGCAGCCCGCGCCTATCCAGCTCATCCGAAAGTTCCATAAAATTGTAGTCATAGGGCAGACACTCACCGAGGATATTGATGCCCGCCGTGTGGTTGTAGCCGCGCATGTGCGTATCCAACGCCTCACCCCACAAGCCGCGTCCACGCGCCAACTGTGTGGCGTAGGTCACGGGCATCACGCCGATGCTTTGCAGCAGGTAACCGCCCGCAAAATTGGCATCGGCGGGGCGATGCGTGTCTTCGGAGATGAGCGCGCCAGGAATACCTTTATACGGGCGCACATCCTGATCGAACTGCCCCCACACCTGCGTCCCCACATGCGCCATGAAATTGCGCCCGACCTGCCCGCTGGAATTGGCGATACCGTTGATCAGGAGCAAGCGCGGCGTTTCGACCGCACCGCCACATAAAAACACGGTTTTACAGGGCTGGCGCCGCTCAATGCCATCATGCGTATAAACGACCGCCGTGATTGCACCTTCGGCGTTCGTTTCCAAACGAGTGACGAAGCATTCCGGACGTATTTCCGCGCCCGCTGCCACCGCGCGCGGGATGAAGGTGACATCCATACTCGCCTTCGCGCCCGTCGAGCAGCCCGCCTGGCAAAACCCGCGATTAGTACAGGCGGGTCGCCAACCCACGCCTTTTTGATAATACGGCGCGCTCAAGGCGGCGTTGGCGGCGGGCGAGGTGCGAATGCCCAACGCCGCGCATCCCTTCTCCATCAATTGTCCCGCGCCGTTGACGGGCAGGGGCGGCAGCGGATACGGACGACGCGGTGCGCCCCAGGGATAGGGCGATGGACCGCTCACGCCGAGAAATGCTTCGATTTCATCGTAATACGGCTCTAAATCTGTATAGGGGATCGTCCAATCCATGCCCACGCCGAAATCACGATGAAGATGAAAATCATCCGCTTGCGCGCGCGGCACATAGGCGGTGTAATGCAGGGTAGAGCCGCCGACCCCGATGCCACTGTTATTGTTGCCAAACGCCAATGGATCGTCGCCCGCGCTCAATCGCTCGTCTGCCCAGAAAAGTTTCGATTGCGCGCGCTCGTCGGTGGCAAAATCGGAGGATGGAGTCCAGGCATTCCCCGCTTCCAAAGCGACAACATGCAAGCCCGCTTCCGCCAACCGTGCCAAAAGCGGCGCGCCGCCCGCCCCTGTACCGATAATCACCGCATCAACCGTTTCATTGAGTGGGTAACGGCGCATCGTCGGCGTGGGCGATTCATCCTGGTTCAGTGTCTCGCGCATGGGGGCGGGCGCTGCACGCAATATCGGGGGCGTGTACGTTTCGGTATTGGCGCGCGGCTCCCACGCTTCAAGTTGATCCAGTTGGATGCGCGTCCACCCGTGCGCATCCGCCATACCCACGTAACCGATTTGTTCCTGTACCAGTGGATCGCTGTAGTAAAGTTCGCTCACTGTCGCCAGCAAGTCTTCAAAGAAGCGCGCCGACGGCAGCCGTTTCCAGGTGTCACCGGGCGCATTCCCATCCTGCACCGCGCGCAAAATCGTATCCTGACTCGCGTCGGCAAGTTCCGTGAACGCACGTTGAAACTGATTCTGCGCGCTGGCTTCGATACCGCGTAAGCCGAGCGCAAACGCCTCTTCGTCGGGGGGGAGCGCGTCATAGCGCCAGCCATCGCCCTTCCCGCTTGCCAACTGCTCGTCGATCTGCGAGGCGATGCGGCGCGCATTGTCCATCGCAGGGGTGGGCGCATTCGGAAGAATACGCATAATGACCGCGCGCAGCGTCTTAAAAAGCGGCGCATCAAATACGACGGGGGGGTCATCAGCCGTTTGTCCCGCCTGGAGACGCGCATCCAATGCTGCGCGCGTTGCCGGGGTCACAAAGTCGGTTTCGAGCAGTGTTCGGATAGTATGAGAAGGATACGTATCGGTCATGGTTTAGCTGCTGGAGGTCTTTCCGCCCGTGACCTCGACGATGCTTCCGGTCATAAAGCTGGAGTCGCTGGAGGCAAGCAGCACATAAGCCGGGGCGAGTTCTTCCGGCTGCCCCGGTCGTCCCAATGCCACCTCGTAGCCAAAATTCTCGACTTCGTCTATCGGCATGGTGGCGGGGATGTTGGGAGTCCATACCGGACCGGGCGCGACGCAGTTGACGCGGATATTCTTCTCGCCTAAATGCAGCGCCAGCGATTTGGTGAAGGCGTGAATTGCCCCTTTCGTTGCCGTGTAATCGACTAGAATGGGATTGCCGACCAAGCCGACGATGCTGCCGGTATTGACGATGGCATCGCCCGCGTGCAAATGGGGTAACGCTGCCTGAGCCATGAAGAAGTAGCCGAAAATATTGGTCTCGAACGTGCGCCGAAGCTGTTCTTCGGTGATGTCCTCGAATTTTTCCTGCGCCATCTGATACGCCGCGTTGTTGACGAGAATATTCAACCCGCCATATTCCTTCACCGTCTGCACGACCGCATCCTTGCATTTTTGCCTATCGCGTACATCGCTCTTGATGACCAGGCAGCGCCCACCTTTCGCCTCGACCATTTGCCGCGTGGTTTGCGCGTCGTCGTCGTTTTCGTTGTAGACGATGGCGACGTGCGCCCCCTCCATTGCGAAGGCGATGGCGACGGCGCGCCCGATGCCACTGTCCGCCCCGGTGATGATAGCGACCTTGCCCTTTAATTTATCGGCGGGCTTGTAATTGGAAAGATCGCTGTCCGGTTGCGGATTCATATCGCTCTGACGGGCGGGATAGGGTAACTGTTGACCGGGGATTTCGCTGGATTTGGGACGAAACTCTTGTTCGCTCATCGACAACGCTCCTGAAAATGGGGGTCGTGAATAAAGGCATCTGCATTTTATTACACGTCAACAAAATGAATTTGCCGTGAGTACAAGTTTACAAGGCGAGTGTGCAAAATATCGCGCTCAAACCCTCGCATCCTATTGGCTATGCATTACCCACAAGTCGGATCGGGGTTGAACACGGGGTAAAATAGGCGGTGTTGAGGGAAGAACACGCATCAGAATCGGAGCCATACCCTACACCATTCCTGTATCCAATTGACCCCCTTGCTGCCAAGAGCGGGAGAATGCTGCCGTGTTCGGCGGTATTCGCCCCAGGTTGCTTCGTTCCGACAGGGCGATGCAGCCTCCTTTTGGGCGGCTTTCGCACGAGAAAAGCGCTTTGTTTCTCCCTATCCCCTTCCCCAAAAAGATGTGGGTAATGCATAGCATTCTATTGGAAGGGTTTGCATGTCTACAATATTAGGACTTTCGCTTTAAGCACTGGCAAGAGCGGGGATGCGCGGATCACGCAGTTCCGCCCGCAAATAATCGCTCAATAAATCGTGTTGGGCAGCATAGAGTGTTTTGCCCCATTGTTGCGCTTTGACTTTGAGGGATACCCACGCCAAGTAACAACACGCCAGATGATTGCGCTGCGAACGAGCCTTGCGGCATTCGCATTTTTCGCTGCCCGTCAGTTGCTTCAGTTCGCGGTGCAGTGGCTCGATCTGCCAACGCACGGCATTCTCGTTTTGAATGTCGGGCGTAGTGAACGTGCCTTGTGGATGATTGGTGATCACCCACTCAATGTCGCCGTTTGGGGCAACTACCTTGAATAACTGCACTCGGAAAGGCATCTCTTTGAGTTTGACCGACAGCCCGTGTTCTAAACGCTCAGGTGTCCAGTCAATGGCTTGCAGATGAATATAGCCACCTTCTGGACTTAAACTGACGAGGCGATTGTCCTTCAAGGTGGTGACGAAGAAGCGTTTCAGGCGCACAATCAGTTTCAGATTGTCAACTGAGGCATACCAACTGTCGAACAGCAGCGTGCGTGCCTGGATGTGCTTGTCACTCACAGCGTTCAACAGCATCTCGCGGAAGTGATCGTTTTTGGTCTTGCCATCCGCTTCGGGTGCATAGATACGGTAGTCTACTGGATAGAAATCTGCCACATCTGAATGCACGAGATTAATCACGCCAATCCCCCGTACTAGTCCATACGCTGCTCCACTATACTGCCGCTTCACCAGTTCAATCTTGCGCGAATACTGCTTGTTCTGCACACCCTGTGTGCCATAATGGATGAAACAACTTCACCCTCCAAGTTTAGGATAGAATTGCAGGGCGGAGAACAGGGACAAACAGCATGTCAGAAAATCGCAAAGCCAACCCGGAAGTGCAGCCCAAAGCCGAGCGTCGCCGCTTCAGTGCCGAGTACAAACGGCGGATGGTGGCGGAAGCGGAGCGGTGTCAGCATGGCGAGTTAGGCGCACTGCTGCGGCGTGAAGGCTTGACCTACGCGCAGATCGGCAAATGGCGCACTGCCGATGCCGAGGGGACATTGGGCAAGAAACGCGGTCCGGTTGCGAACCCGAATCGCGCCGAAATGCGGCGTCTGGAAGCAGAGAATGCGCGTTTGAAGCGCGAGTTGGAACGGGCGGGACACATCATTGCTGCCCAAAAAAAGTTAGCACGCCTGCTGGAGGAGGAGCAATCGTGAGCGAACTGGCACGCCAAATCGGAGTGAAAAGCGCTTGTGAAGTGCTGAATGTGCCGCGCAGTCAGTTATATCGCCACCGACAGCCGAAAGTCGAACCGTCGCCGCGCCCGACTCCCGCTCATGCGCTGTCGAGCGACGAGCGAGCGCAGGTGCGGGCGACCCTCAACAGTGCGCGGTTCATGGATCAAGCGCCGCGTCAGGTCTATGCCACCTTATTAGATGAAGGTCGCTATCTCTGCCACTGGCGCACGATGTACCGCATTCTGGCAGCGCATGGTGAAGTGTGCGAACGTCGCCTCATCCGTCGTCATCCCGCCTACAAAAAACCGGAATTGCTGGCTGAAGGTTCAAATGAGGTCTGGTCGTGGGACATCACCTGGCTGCGGGGAGCAGGCAAGTGGGAGAAGTACCCACTCTACACCGTGCTGGACATCTTCAGCCGCTACGTCGTCGGCTGGATGATCGCTGAGGAAGAAAGCAGCGATCTGGCAAAACAGCTGATCGCTGAAACGGCGCGTAAGCAAGGCATTCAACCTGACCAGCTGACGCTCCACGCTGACAACGGCAGTCCGATGAAGGGCAAACCGCTGAGCCACCTGCTGGTCGACCTAAGCATCACCAAAAGCCACAGCCGCCCACACACCTCCGACGACAACCCGTTCAGCGAGGCACAGTTCAAGACCATGAAGTATCGCCCGGATTATCCTGACCGCTTCGCCTCCATTGACGAAGCACGCGTCTGGGCGCGTACCTTCTTCGCCTGGTACAACGACCAACACTACCATTCAGGCTTGAGCCTGATGACCCCGGCGAGCGTTCATTATGGCGCGGCTGATGCAGTCCAGAAACAGCGGCAAAGCGTGATGACGGCAGCATTTGAGGCGGCACCTGAACGCTTTCGTGCGGGGCTCCCGACGGTGAAAGGCGCTCCGGCGGCGGTCTACATCAACCCGCCAAAACAAGCGGACAATCTTGCTTAATCTTTTTCACGAAGTTGTTTCAAAGTCCTTGACACATACCGGCACCTCCACTTGACTGGAGAATTTTCAATGAATGAGACACTGACTCTAAAAACCGCCGGTTATCGTATCGATTTTGATTTTCAGCCACATCCTAAAATAGAGGAGGGATTGCGAGGAAGGATTCGACTTATTGCAACACTCGACTTTGAACCCCACGAATTGGAAACGAAGGAATTCCTTTTGCTGATCAACGATTTACTTGGGCTAGCAACATATTTGGAGGATCACATAAGCAATTTAATGATTCGTCAAAGTAACCAGGACTATGCTGAAGCATACCTATTCCTCGATGATTCCTTAGCTTACCAGATACGTGCACTAAATGGATGGGTTGGGTCAAATATGCGAGGCAGTTTTTCAATTGAAGTGCTGGTAAAAGTTGGTTTCGATCGGTACATGAATAAGGCAGTTTATGCTGGGATCAAAACAACGGTAGATGTGGTTGAAGTCACTCGATTCATTAGACACATCCGTGAAAGTTTTTCAAAACAGGATTAAGAATGACACAAACTATTGACAATGGACTACGTGCAGGTGGATCCGATCCACTTGTCGATGCACAGAATGCGCTGCAAAGCGCTATTGCGGCGGCTTCAGCATTCAACAGCTTCAGTGTGCTGATCGAAATGTTTGCAGAGAAGTTGACGTTTCAGCAGGAGTCTACGCTCAAGCAAACTGCGCTTGAGACAACAAACGCTTTGGAAAAGATAGTCGCTGCTCGAAACGATGCCTTACGAGAAATTCAATCGGCGCAGCGGAACGCAGCACTGTATCGTCCAGCACAGCACAACCAAGAAACAGTAGTTAACCTTCAAAATAGGAGAGGGACACAGAGACCCCCTTACCCCCGATAGGTCATGCCGGCATCCGGTGAGCCAAATGGCGATTAACCAACCCGGCGACCGCACAGACCCGGGCGGTGTGGTTCTGGCGGTGTTGACGGTCGGTTTGGCTTAAACTCTGGTAACGGCGCAAGCGTCCAATGGTGTTTTCAACAAGGATGCGACGGCGGGAAAAGGCGGTGTTGTAGACGATATCCTCTGGGGGTCGCGGTTTGCCTCGCGGTTTACGGCGTGGACAGTCACCCAAGCCCTGCGGGTGGAGCTGGTCAATCCCGACGTAAGCCAGATCACCGATGCCACCCACGCCTTTGGGGAGACGTTCCATGAGTCCCGACTGCGCCAACAGCTTGATGTCGGCTGTCGGACCGGGCACACTCGCCGATACATCGACCAGCATCCCCGTCTCTTCATTAACCGCCACTTGGCTCTTGAGCGTGTGGGTCTTTTTTTTACCACTGTAGAACCCGTCGCGCTCGTTCGGGTCTTTGGGACGCTGGATTTTCTGCTCAAAGCTGTCAATCACAACCACTAATTCTGGCGTGTCATGCAGCAAATCATCCAGGTGTCGGCGGCGTTTCTTACCCGGATCAGGCATCCGCATCGTATCTCGTCCGGCTTGTTCCACTAGGGGCAGCACCCGCTTAATGATCCGTCCCACGGTAATCGCACTGACCCCGAACAGATAGCCCAACACATCGTGGGTTGGATACACGCGCAGCCAGATCACTGTCAACAACAACTGGTTGCGTGGGTCGAGTTCAGACCCACGTCCACCGCCGATCTCACGCTGGCGGTTCGGACGACTCAACCGCTGGATTTCGGCGTGGCTGAAGGCTGGCAAAACGTCACTGACCAATGCGTCAAATTCAGCAACGCGCAGTCCAGTCATTTTCACAAAGACGTTTGGATAGGAATTGAGGTAACTATAGCGCATTATCATATCTGCTATTTTAACTCATTCACCCCTATTGTGAAGGTTAACTACTCGCTTGCACATGCACCGAGTTCAGCCCGTAGTAGCGCGCTGCACAGATATTGACCCAGAAACCCTTCTCATCCGTCAGGCTTTCCAGCCCACCCGCCGTGCTGAGGTCAAAGTCCAGCGGCGTCACCTGAGCATCTCCATCCAGCGCGCGCAGTTGGGCATCCTGAGCATCCCACGCCACCGCATAACTCGTGTATTGCGGCGTCCAGCGCGCCTGCGCCACCACGATCCACAGCGCACTCAGACACGCCACGACACCGAGCACCACCACACCTTGCGGCATCCAGCCGCGCAGCCGCCCGCCCACCGCCCAGCCGAGCAGTCCGAGCGCTAGCGCAATCAGCCATTGGATGAGGATGAACGTGCGCGCAGGTGGCGGCTCACCCGTCGCATACAAGCCGGGAAACATGAACGTCATTACCAGCGCCAGCAGCGCCAGCATGATGACGGCGACCCCACGCAGTAGTCTACGCCGACGCCGCTCTACGACCTCGGTGGTGCGCGTCCCACCAATCAGCGCGCCCGCTGCCAGTGCCAGAAAGCTGGCGTAGGGTGCGAACACCGCCACCCCGCCCACCAGGTATAGACTGGCGTAGCTGACCGATTTCAGCACGGTGTCGAGCAGCGACGGCGCGGCGGAAAACGTAGCCTGGCGTACACTGTTGCCCGGCGCAAGCACGATGATCGCCAGCGCCGCCAACGCGAACGCTGTACACACGGCGAAAAACAGTATCCGGCGGTGGTCACGCAGGTTGTCGATGAGCGCGGCAAGCAGCAGCAAGCCGCTGAGCGCGACGATTAATGTGGCGGCAGGTTCGCTGTAGAGCGCGGCGCTGCCCAGCAGCGCGCCCGCCGTCAGCGCCGCGCCGATGCCATGCTGTCCGCGCCAAGCCCGCGCCGCCAGCGCGCCGCTGAGCGCGATGAACGGGATGGTAATGGGATAGGTAGTGATGCCCGTCAGCCAGAAAAACGACTGGACAAATTGGGGCGTCGCCGCCATCGCCGCAGCCAGCAGCGCCAGCCCGGCGGCACTGGCGCGCAGCCACGACGGACGCTCGCGCTCGAATGTCGTCAGCCCTTCCCGCGCCAGCAGGATGAACGACGCCGCCGTCACTACGATCAAAGCGGCGGGCGCCAGCCGCACCACCCACGAGCCGCCGCCGCCCGCGCCTTCTGCCGCGCCGAACGCCAGCAGCAGCGTGACGAACTGCGCCAGCCGTCCGCTGGCGTTGTCGTACCAAGCCAGCGCTTGACCGACCAGATCAGCGCCGCGTGCATCGGTGGCGATGCAGTAATCATCAGCGAGATAGCGCGTGAAGCTGCCATTGAGCACGTACACGCTCAGCGCCAACGCGCACACCAGCGTCACTGACCACAAAGCCAGTCGCGCATGGTTCATTGGGTTATTCCTTCGACGGCTGGCTCGGCGGCTGGCTTAAGAATAGAGCGGCTGAGGATGAAGGTGAGCGGCACGGTCAGCGCGATCACGATGAGCGGCGCGAGACTCTCCGACACGCGCAACTGTTCGACCAGAAAGACCACCGCCACGCTGCTGATCGCCAGTTGCACCAGGTACACCAGCGGGAATTGCAGCAGCTTGCGCCACGCCAGCGGCTGCCGGAACACACAGCGCGCGTTGAGCACATAGCTCAGCACGATACCCGCCACGTAGGTCAGCCAGTAAGCAGCAAGATATGGGATGAACAGGTTGAGCAGCAGATAGCCGAGCTGACCGACGGCGGTGTTGACCACGCCGATGCAGACATAGCGCACAAATTCGCGCTCCCAAAGTGTGTGTAGCGTATCGGTTGCCCACTGCATGGAGATCAATACACCTTTTCGATGACCGCTTCAGGGCGGCGTGTGACTTCGTCGAAGATGCGCCAGATGTACTCGCCAATCACACCGAGCATGATAATAATCAGTCCAAGCAGAAACGAGATCAACGCCGCCAGCGTCGGGAAGCCCGGTACTTCGCTGCCGACGTTAAGCGCGTAATAGAGCACGATATACACACCGTAGGCGAAGCTCAGCAGCGCCACCACCGCGCCGATGAGCGAGATGGCGCGAATCGGGATGATCGAGAAGCCGAGCATCGAGTCGACGAAGTAGTTGAACTTTTTGGCGAACGTCCAGCGCGAGCGACCATGTTCGCGTTCGGGGCGGTTATACTCCACCGTCACGGGCTGCACCCCCAGCCAGTAGCTCAGCAGCGACGTGTTGATATTCTTGCTGCTATCCCGAATGTAGGGCATCAGCGCGGCGTCCAGCAGGATGATGTCGAAGCCGGCGCGTGGGTAGTCGGGCAGCACGAACGCCCGCACCAGCCGATAGTACACGCTGGCGAACAGCTTGGTCAGCGCCGGGTCTTCGCGTGTGCGCCGCACCGCCACCACATACTGACTGCCGCTGAGCCAATGGTCGGTCATCTCGACGATGAGCTGCGGCGGGTCTTGCAGGTCGGCAGACAGCCACATAAAGCACCCGCCTGTGACGAAGAACAAGCCGACTTTGGACGAGTGAATCGCGCCGAAATTGCGCGTCAGCTTGACCACGCGCGTGGCCGGTCGGCGCGCCTTGAGCGCCAACAGCACCTCGACCGAGCGGTCGCCGCTGCCATCATCGACGAAGATTAATTCCAGCGTGCACGCGCGCTCAGCCAGTTCCGCCTCGACCTTGAGCAGTTCTTCGAACAGCAGCGGCAGCGACTCGGCGTTGTAGTACACGGGCACGACAACCGACACTATGCGCTTGAGCGGCGGTTTTTCGCCTTCGGGTTGCGGGATGTTGATGGGGATCATCATCGTCATGGGTGCGTGCGTCCTCCAGAAGTCGGCAGCGATACCAGCGGCAGGTGGTAAGTATCCAACAGGATTGCGGATGCTCCAAAGCCTTCTTTCTGCGCGATCAACCCACTGTTGAGCGCGAACGTCAGCCCTTGCGCCTCATCGGTGTGCGACGAGCCGAAGTCGAACCAGGGTTTGTCCGGGTAGCGCTCGCGCAGCAGGTGGGCGAACACCGCATCGAGCGCGCCGACCGTGCGCCCGTGCGCGTCACTGGCAATATACTGCGCGCGCGCCACCATGTCGCTCTCGTATACCAGCACGCCCGCGCACAGCACACCGGCGATCTCGGCGACGAACAGCCGGATGTGTCCGACGCACGCACGCGCCAGCCGCGTGATCTCGTCCAGGCTGTGCACCGGCGCGGCATCATGCCGTTCGCGCAGATTGGCACTGTTGAGCGCCCAGAAGCCCGCCCAGTCGTCGGCGTCGCCCGCGCCGTCGCTGCTACATTCGCGCACTGTCACGCCGGCTTTGGCAGCCTTCTTCGTCCCGCGCACGCGCAGTTCGCTCCAGCGCGGGGCGGCGGCGGGCTGCACCGCCAGCAGCACCTGCCGACGTACCAGCGTCGCGCCCAAGCGCGCCAGCGCGAACAGGTCTTCATCGGCGCGCGCTCGGTGATAGATCGACGGGATGGCTTTGTACAGCAGCGCGCTCATGCCTGCATCGGTCAGGTAGCCCACCAGCGCGTCGAAGCACGCCGCGACACCCAGCAGCCGCGCGTCTATCCGTACCAGCAGCCCACCATATGTCAGCCCGTTGTGGCTAGCCACGCCGTCACCGCGCACATGCGCGGGCAGCAGCGCGCACAACTGATCGTCCTGCCACAGCAGCAGCGAGTGATCGGCAAAACGGTCGGCGTGGTAATCCATGTAGCGCCGCTCATGCAGGAACGTCCCGTTCTTGCTGGCGCGCACGAACGCATCCCACGCCGCCGCGTTGTCCGGCTGGTAGCGCGTGACGCGCAGGCTGGACGCCGCCGCAGTCATGGCAGCAGGAACAGCAGGTCGTCGCGGCGATTAGCCATCGGCAGGTGCGGTGGCTGCGGCAGCCAGTAGGCGTCGAAGCCCGCCGCCCGCGCCCGCATGATCAACCCGACGATCAGCCCGTCGTCGAACTGCCCAAATTCCTGGGTATTGAACGTCACTTCGGGTGCGTCCTCGGTCTGCATAAAGTCTTTGTGGAAGGCAACGCCCGCTGCCGAAGCGAAGAATCGCTTGCGTTTGCTGACGTTGGGTACATCGCCGACCAGCAGCGCGCCGCCCGGCTTAAGCAGCGCCAGCGCGCTATCGAGAAAATGCGCCACGCTGCCTGTTTGCAGCAGGGTTTGCACCACGCTGTAGATCAACACGGCGTCGGCGCGTCCCTGCTGGCTCTGGATGAACGGCGTGCAGTCGTCGGGGAAATAGCCGGGTAGCTTCTCGATACCATCGCCATCGGGCAGCAGGTCGAGCATTTCAGGCGCGTCGATCAGCACGAGATGCTGCTGGTGCGCTCGCGTATGCTCGATCATCAGGCGCGGCAGGTCGGCGCAGCCGGGGCCGATATCGATCACCAGACCGCCATCCTGGTCGAGCGGGCGCAGCTTGGCGCAAATGTCGGCGAAGATGGCTTCGCCCTGGCCTTCACGATAGCTGTCGGGAAAGCCGATGCGTTCGTTGAGCGAGAGCGTCGGGTCGTTCGCCATGCGCCGGAAGTCGGCATAGGTGAGGTTCTTGAAACGCGAAAAGTCGATGGGTGTGGTGGAAGTCATCTCACGTCCAGTAGTACGTTTTGTGCTGACGGTAAAACTGCGCGGTGCGCGTCAGTCCTTCACGCAGAGAAGTGCTGGGCGTCCAGCCGATGATGCGGGTGATCTTGTCGATGTTCGCCCAGAAGTCGCCCGGTTCTTGCGCGGCGCGTTCGGGTGTGAAGGGCGCAAATTCCCACGCGCCGCTGCCCGTCGCGCTGATGAGCGTATCGGCTAGCTCGACAAAATCGACCGGGATGCCCGTAGCGACGTTGAATACCTCGCCATAGGCGGCGTCACACAGTGCGGCTTGCAGCATCGCGTGCACACAATCATCCACGTACAGAAAATCGCGCTTGATCTTTCCGTCGCCGAACACCTTAAGCGTGCCGCCATCGACCGCCAGGCGCACAAACCAGTTGACGACGCCGTAGCGCGAATGATGCATCTGCCCGCGTGGCCCATACACGTTCGTCAGGCGCAGCAGGATCGAGCGGATGTGATGGACGTGATCGTACATCTCGATGATCTTTTCGGCGGTCAGGTTGCTGATTTCCATCAGCCCCTTGGGGAAGGTCGCCGCATCTTCGCCCACCGGCAGGCTGACCGCCTCACCATATTCGCCGCGCGTGCCTGTGTAGATGACGCGCGCGCCGGGGTTGTGATGCTTGATCGCCTCCATCAACGTCGCCGTGCCGCGAATGTTGATATCGATGTCCGGATAGGGGTCGGTCATGCTGAGGACATGATCGACCTGCCCTGCCAGATGGAAGATGTACGCCTGATCGCGCACCAGATAGTTCATGACGTTGGCATCGCGCACATCGCTGTAGGTCACAGCCACGCGGTCGCGGATGGGCGCAATGTTGAACGGGTTTGCGCCGTGTTCGGGCAGCATACAATCGACGAGGGTCACATGCGCCCCGGCTTCGGTCAGGGCGATGGCGAGATTGCTGCCCAGAAAGCCGAGGCCGCCTGTGATGAGTACGGGCTGTCCACGAAAGGCACTGTAACGCGCATCGGTGATGTGGGTCAATTGAGGTTGCCTTGCATCGCCAGGACTTCCTCGCGCACAATCTGGGCGGTGGTTTCGGCCAGATCACCCATACCGATGTACAGCGGCAGCGACAGGATCGACCGCGCCGCCGCCTCGGTCACAGGCAGGCTGCCCTCCCCCCAGCCCAGATCGGCGTAGGCGACCTGGCGATGCACCGGGATCGGGTAGTGGATAAGCGTGCCGACACCGCGCGCCGTCAGCCGTGCCATTAGCGTGTCGCGGTCAGGGTGCTGCACCACATACAGATGATAGACATGCTGAGCACGTTCATCGGCGCACGGCAAACTCAACACATCCAGCCCGCTCAATGCCGCCGTGTACAGTGCAGCGACCATTTGCCGCTCGGTGTTATAGCTGTCGAGCTGTACCAGCTTGACACGCAGAATCGCCGCCTGCATTTCGTCTAGGCGGCTGTTGATGCCGCGCTCGTCGTGCACATAGCGCGCGCTCTGTCCGTAACTCCGCAGCCGCCGCAGCCGCGCCGCCAGCGCCGTATCATTGGTCAGCACGGCGCCGCCATCGCCGTAAGCGCCGAGGTTCTTGGTCGGGTAAAAGCTGAAGGCGGCCATCTGCCCGAACGTGCCGACCAGTCGTCCGCACCAGCGTGCGCCGTGCGCCTGCGCACAGTCCTCCACCAGCAGCAGATCGTGCTGCTCGGCGAAG
>Ga0209591_10004513_pt1 | contig 15733 bp, 16 predicted proteins | sample MAT01_FD_187207 | JGI IMG/M metagenome (GOLD analysis project Ga0209591, IMG submission 187207) | Freshwater microbial communities from Lake Fryxell liftoff mats and glacier meltwater in Antarctica - MAT-01 (SPAdes) (version 2) | ecosystem: Environmental > Aquatic > Freshwater > Ice > Liftoff... | reverse complement strand
ACACTCTCAATCCAGATGCGAAAATCGTTCGGAGTGACTTTGGGATCGTTCCGCTGCGGGAGTTGCTCAACACGGATCGATTCGACTTCGATCGAGCGCGCCAATCCCCCGGCTGGCTCAAAGAAGCCCGCGGCGAACACCTATCCGAGAGCGAAGAATACGGCATCTCCAGCTTCGTTTACGAAGCGCGCCGACCCTTTCATCCGGAACGATTCGGTCGGTTTCTGGAAGCGGCTGACTGGACCTCGGTTCTGCGAAGCAAGGGCTTTCTCTGGCTTGCGACTCGGCACGACGTGATCGGACAGTGGTCTCAGGCCGGCGGATCGAGCCGCCTGGAGCCGAGCGGAATGTGGTGGGCCGCCGTTCCTCCGGAAGAGTGGCCCGACGACCCCGAAGAGCGAGCCGAGGTCGAAAAGGACTGGTTGCCGGAGTTCGGCGATCGGATGCAGCAAATCGTTTTCATCGGCATCGGGATGGACCGCGACGTTCTCACCCAGCAACTCGATGCCTGCTTGCTGACGGATCGCGAAATGGATCTCGGACCGACGGGTTGGAGGGAACTGTCGGACCCGTTCGACGAATGGGAGATCGGCACCGCGGTCCAACACGACCCCAGCCACGACGAGTCCGCAGTGGAGGTTCCCGCGTGATTACCCTGTTCGGCCAACGCCCCGCGCCGGACCTGGAGGCCAACGCCCGGGTCAAAGGCTGGCTTCGCGAACTGCTCGGTCTTCCGGACGACGCGGTCGTGATGGTCAGCGAATTGCGCTGCCAGGACGACGACTGCCCCGATGTCGAGACGGTCATCGCGGTGATGGGCGAGCCCGGCAAAGCGCGCAAGCACAAGTTGTTCAAGCCGCTCGCGGACGTGACTCGCGAGGACATTGCGAGTCTCGCCGCGCGCGGCACGCACGGCTAATGGGCTCCGGGCTCAGGCCGTTTGTAGTTTGCCGTGGTTATCGCAGTGGTCGCCGTGCGGGTGGTGGAGGTGGCCACTCACGAGGTAATCCGTGTGGTCGCCGTGAGGGACCGCTTCGTGACCGCAGCCGGGGCCATGACGGTGGGTCTTCTCGTGAGCGCCGCAGTCGTGGTCCGGCGTGCACGCGGCCGGATTCGCACTGGAGACTTCGAGGGTATGCTCCTCGATCCCGTTCGCGGTGACGTGGTGAAGGTGGCCGTCGTGAAGGTAGTCGGTGTGGCCATCGTGCTGAACGGCCGGGTGGCCGCAGGCGGGGCCGTGGTTGTGCTCGTGACCTTCGTGGATGTGAGCCATGTTAATCGTCTCCTCGTTGAGAATCCTGCGCCGGTGCCGCGTCCAGTTCGGCGGCGTGAGCCAGCGCGTTCAGAATCAGATCGGCGACGTGCCGATCCGCAAGCGCGTAATACAGGTGGTTGCCGTCCCGCCGCCGGGCAATCAACCCCTCCTGGCGGAGGACGCGGAGCCGCTGGGATACGGTCGAGAACTTCTCCCCGACCGCCGCCACGATCTCCGTCACGCACAACTCCCGACCCTTCAGGATGTCGAGAACCCGGAGCCTCGGGGCGTCCGCCATCGCCCGGAACAGCCGGGCGGCACGTTCCAGCGAGGCCGGCGGAATGGCCGGATGGGTGTCGTTGTGATCGTCGGCCTTACAGGTCGGAAGCGGCTCCTTCACCGGTGCCTCCATTACGCTATTCGATGATTTAATGAAATAGAGGAATAGGGCAGCGGGGTCAAGCCGCCTGGACCGTCTCTTTGAGGAAAATGAGTTACCTTTTTGCCGCATCAGCGGCTGAACTTTCGGAGAAGCCCCATGTCTTGCATCTTCGGTTTGCTCGCTCTGATCATAGCCGGTGCCAGCGCGTGCGCCGCCGACGCCACCCCGACCCAGGAAGCCGCCGTGGTCGTCCCTTCGACCCTCCCCGGGCATCTGGCGGACGTGGAGGTAATCTGGAACGGCACCGCCCGACACGGGCGGCTCATCGTAACGGGCGACGGCGATGTCCACCTCGAACACCTCGATGAGGAGGTCCGCCGCTGGGTCTACGCGGCCATCCGTCGCGCGTCCTCTCCTTCGCGGGGGTGGGACGACCGAACTGACCCGGAGCGCTGCGTCTGGTGTCGGTTGGGAACGCGCACCGCCCTCGCCAAAATCCACGCCCCCGCCGCCTCGCTCACGATCACGCGGCACCAACTTCTTCCCGTCCGGTGATTCGCACCCCCGACACTCAGGAGATCAACGCGCCATGACCGCTACTACCGACCGCGTCCCCGTCACCGTGCTGACCGGCTTCCTCGGCTCGGGCAAGACGACCCTCTTGAACCACATCCTCACCGCCAACCACGGCAAGCGCATCGCCGTGATCGAGAACGAATTCGGCGAGGTCGGCGTCGATCAGGACCTCGTCATCAATGCCGAGGAAGAAATTTTCGAGATGAACAACGGCTGCATCTGCTGCACCGTCCGCGGCGACTTGATCCGCATCCTCGGCAACCTGATGAAGCGCCGCGACAAATTCGACTACATCCTGATCGAAACCACCGGCATGGCCGACCCCGGGCCGGTGGCTCAAACGTTCTTCGTCGACGACGAAATCAAGGCCAAGACGCAACTCGATGGTCTCGTCACCTTGGTCGATGCCAAGCACGTTCACCTGCACTGGGACTCGGCCGAAGTGCAGGAGCAGATCGCCTTCGCCGACGTCGTCATGCTGAACAAGACCGATTTGGTGACGCCCCGAGAGTTGGACGAGTTGGAACGGAAGATCAAAGGGATGAACGCGGCGGCGACGGTCTACCGAACGCAAAACAGCGTCATCGAAATGGACCGCATTTTGAACGTCGGCGGCTTCGACCTCGACCGGGCGATGGTGACCGACCCGCAGTTTCTCGAACCCGAATACCCGTTCGAGTGGGGCGGGGTGTACGACTTCGCGGCAGGGCGTTACGAACTGACACTTCAAGACGGCCCCGATCCGTCCATCAGCATCGCACTCTTCAAAACGGCTTCCGCCGACGAGGCGGGGCGAAAGTCCGTGGAGACGGACGCAGTCCTCGCGTTCTCCGATGCGGAATCGCTCACGCAGCCCGGTTCAACGATTGCGCCCGGCAAGACGCTGCACTGCCTGCAAATGCCCGGGGGCGAAGCGAAGTTCGCCATCGCGATTGCCGAGGCGGGCCATTACGCCCTGTTTACCGAACACGGCCCGGAGGAATTCGGGGCCGTATTAGCAGGACCGAGCGGACCGCTGACCGCGTCGGCCACGCACGAGTACAAGCCCGATCACGTCCACGACGAGGAGGTCACGTCGGTCGGCATCACCGAATCGGGCGACCTGGATAGCAAGAAATTGAACAAGTGGCTGAGCCATCTTTTGCAAACGAAAGGCACGGACATCTTCCGCATGAAGGGCGTCTTGAGCATTAAGGGCGACGCCCGGCGGTTCGTCTTCCAAGGCGTTCACATGCTCTTCGACGGCAAAGAAGACCGCCCCTGGAAGCCGGGCGAAAAGCGGTCGAACAAACTGATCTTCATCGGTCGGAACCTGGATCGCGAGGGCCTCACTCAAGGCTTCAAAAACTGCCTCGCTTAAGCAAAGGAAAGACCGCTTCTTCGTCACGACCGATCGAAATTGGGGGATGCGCTCATGTTTGGCACGACTCGCAAAATCGCAAATCGGGTGAAACGGGTTTGGTCCGGAACGCTACCCGATCATGTCATCGGCGTGAGTTGGAGTGCGGACGGCCGCTTTTTGGCCGCGGCCGCCAGTACCGGCCCCGTCACCGTTTTCGATGCCAAAGCCGGAACGGGCGACCGGACATTCGCCGGCCACGGGTACGGGACGCTCGCCCTGGCGTGGTCCCCGACGGCGAGCGTACTTGCCACGGCGGGGAAGGACCGCCGGGTGCGACTGTGGGAATCGAACGGGCGTGAAGTGGCCAGCCTCGAAACGAACGCCAAGTGGGTCGAACATTTGGCGTGGCACCCCAATGGTTCCAAGTTGGCCGCGGCGTCGGGTCGCACCGTTCACCTTTGGACGGCGGCCGGTCAGCTTTTGGAAGATCTCGCGGACCATGCGAGCACGATTGCCGACTTGGCCTGGAAGCCGAAGAGCGACACGCTGGCCGCGCTCATCTACGGCGGCGTAATGTTGTGGACCGTGCGGCCCGATGCTCCGCCGACCTTCCGACAGTTCCCCTGGAAGGGTTCGCCGCTGCGCATGACGTGGTCGCCCAACGGGACGATGCTGGCCCACGGCAACCAGGATTCGACGGTGCACTTCTGGTACGCGGAAACCGCCGAAGAACTGCAAATGTGGGGCTACGCGATGAAAGTGCGGGAACTGAGTTGGGATGCGACGAGCCGATACCTGGCCACGGGCGGCGGTCCGGTCGTGTGCATCTGGGATTGCAGAGGCACGGGTCCGCAAGGCTCGAAGCCGCAAATGCTCGATGGCCATGCCGAAGACGCCCCGTTGGCCGCGGTGCAGTTTCAGCACCGCGGGCACTTGCTCGCTTCGGCCGGGACTGATGGGCGAGTGTGCGTTTGGCAACCGCAGAACAAGAAGCAGCCGCTCCTCGGCAGCACCGACGAGGGACCGGAAGCGACCTGCCTCGCTTGGTCGCCAGACGACAAGCTCCTGGCCGTCGGCTACGAAAGTGGCGATCTGGCCGTCTTCAACGTTGCATAAACTCTCGAACTGCAGATCTCCCGGAGGCCGCAAAGTGAACCGTTGGATTTTCGTATTGGCGATCGTTCTCGGCGCGACGGCGCTCGGGTGTGTGGGGAAACCGCCAACGTCCGCGACTTCCGGAAAGCCGAAGGTCGTCGCCACGTTCAGCGTGCTCGGCGATTTCGTAACGCAGATCGCAGGCGACCACATCGAACTCGTCACCCTCGTCGGGGCCGATGGCGATGCGCACGAGTATCAACCGACTCCGCAGGACGTGGCCGCGATTGGCCGGGCTGATGTCGTCTTCGAGAACGGCGTCAAATTCGAAGCGGGCTGGTTCGACAAATCCTACGCCGCGTCCCAATCGAAGGCGAAGCGGGTGGCGACGACCGACGGCCTGAAATTGATCGAGGGCGATCCGGACCACAAGCACACGGATCCCGAACCGGACCACGAGCACGAACAGGATCCGCACGTCTGGCACGAGGTGAACAATGCAATCCACATGGTCGGAAAAATCCGCGATGGGCTCTGCGAGATCGACCCCGCAAATGCGGCCAACTATCGAGCGAATGCCGATGCCTACGTCGCGCGATTGAAGGCGCTCGACGGGTGGATCGTGCAAACCGTCGAGACGCTCCCGAAAGATCGCCGCAAACTGGTGACGAGCCACGATACCTTCGGCTATTTCGCGAAGCGCTACGGGTTCCAAGTTCTGGGGAGCGTGCTGCCGTCGTTCAGCACCGAAGTTGCCGACCCGAGTGCGGCGGACTTCGCCAAACTCGTGGAGCAAGTTCGCAAGGCGAACGTCAAAGCGATCTTCTGCGAAACGTCGCACAACAACAAGCTGGTCGAACGCCTGGCGCAGGCCGCGGGGGTCAACGTCGCACCGCCCCTCTACACCGATTCGCTCGGCGGGGCCGACACCCCCGCGGCGACTTACGAAGGGATGATGCGTTCCAACGTGACCACCATCGTCGGTGCCCTCAAACCGTGACCGCCTTCCACACGCATCGAAATCCGTACCTGCCGTACGGGGGCCGCGAGCATGCCCATCCGTACTTGTTCGCGGCGGCGCTCGCCGTCGAAAACCTGACGGCGGGCTACCCGAACGCTCCGAAACCGGCCGTTCGAAACGTATCGTTCGACATTCCGGAAGGAACGCTCGCCGCGCTCGTCGGTCCGAACGGGGCCGGGAAGAGCACGATCTTAAAGGCCGTGGCCGGTTTGATTCCGTTCCACTCGGGATCGATCAACGTATTCGGCTTACCCCCGGGCGGATGCCACCACCGCACGGCTTACCTTCCGCAACGCGGCGAGATCGACTGGCGATTCCCCGTCACGGTCGAGCGGCTGGTTCTCACCGGCCGGTACGTCCACCTCGGCTGGCTGCGCTGGCCGGGCCGCAAGGACTACGACGTGGTGCGCCGGACTTTGAATCGACTCGGCCTGGAGTCGCTGGCCCACCGGCAGATCGCGGAACTCTCCGGCGGACAGCAACAGCGTGCCTTGGTCGCCCGCGCCCTCGTGCAGGGGGCCGATTTGCTGCTGCTCGATGAACCGTTCAACAATTTGGACGCCGAGACACGGGCCGATTTGTTGACGCTCTTTGCCGAACTCCGCGACGCCAAAAAAACGCTCGTTATCGCGACTCACGACTTCGATCGGCCGAACGACGTGTTCGATCAAGTCGTTCGCCTGCACGGCGGTTGTCGGCAGATCGAACCGGTGCCAGAGTGAACTGGCTCTTGGAACCGTTTGCGTTGCCGTTCATGCAAACCGCCCTCGCCGCGGCCGTGCTGGTGGGCTTGGGATGCTCACTGCTCGGTGTCTACGTCGTCCATCGGCGCATGGCATTCGTCGGCGATGCGCTCGCGCACACCACGCTGCCAGGAGTGGCGGTCGCATACTTGAGCGGTGTAAGCCTTTCCTTGGGCGCGACAGTCGCGGGCGTGCTCACAGCCGTCCTCATCGGCTGGATGAGCCGGCGGCAACAGGTCCGCGAAGATACCGCCATCGGTATCGCCTTCACGGGCATGTTCGCCCTCGGCGTCGTGATCCTGAGCCGTGCAAAAACCACGCGGAACCTCACGGACATTCTGCTCGGCAACGTCCTGGCCGTAACGACGGACGATCTTTGGTCGATCGGCGGCGTCACCGGTGCGGTCGCGTTTGTACTCTTCCTTTTGCACAAGGAATTGGAACTCACCTCGTTCGATCCCACGCACGCCGCCGCGATCGGCCTCGGACCGGATCGACTCCGCTTCGTCTTGCTCGTGCTCTTGTCGCTGACGGTGGTCACGGCCATTCAAGTAATCGGGCTGATCCTCACCACGGCCCTCCTCGTTACGCCCGCGGCCACGGCGTCGCTCGTCACCCAGCGGCTAGCGCGGTCGATGGCGGTCGCCGCGGGACTGGCCGTGTTGGCCGCTGGGGCTGGGTTGTTGATGTCGTTCCACTTCCGCGTGCCCGCCGGAGCCGCCATCGTGCTCGCAGCCGCGGCTTTCTTCGTCGCCACCGCTTGTGCCAAACGATTGCTCCACTTCTCGGGCCGATAACGCAAACCGCTCGGGCGGAGACCGCATGGCAAGTACGCGAGTGTTTCGTGGATTTCCACGAACCGAATTGCTTTGGACTGCGTAGGCGATAGTATAAATTACGCGGTAATACATTTGCATACTCGGTAATCCCGTGCTCCATTCGACGACCGTCGCGAAGTTTTTTCGCCGTCTGTCCACCTACGATGTCGCGCCAGAGTTCAGTCGTCGCGTGCGGCGAGTTGCGCTCTCGCCGCTCGGCGTTTTGGTGATTGGCATCTCCGTGGCCGTGCTCGTGGGGTTAGTCGTCCACCCGCGGGTATTCGCATTGGCGGGCGGGCTCGGGTTGGTCGCGGCTGCGGGCGTTTGCTGGCCGTGGCTGACGATTCGCGGCGTCCGTGCGGTCGTTGCGTTCGATCGGCCGCGGACAAACGAAGGGACCGAAGTCGGGCTGTCGGCCTCCCTCACGAATCACCTCCCGTGGCCAGCCTGGGGCTTGACCGTTCGCGACCCGAAAGCGGATTCGACCGTGCGGTTGCCGACGGTCGCGGGGCGAACGAAAAGCGTTTATCGGTGGACTTTCGTGCCGCCCGTGCGGGGAGAATACCCGACCGAGACCCCGGTCATCGGAACCGCGTTTCCGTTCGGCTTGTCGATGGCCCGGCGCACGGCGACGGTCGCCGGGACGTTGCTCGTTTGGCCCAAGACGTTTCCCGTCGGCCCGGTGCCCTCGATGGAGGGGGACGACGTGACGGAGGGGGCCGTCGCGCGCAATAAAGTCGGCACTACGGGCGATATCCTCGGCTTGCGGCCCTATCGACGCGGCGATTCTCCGCGGCGCATTCACTGGTCGCAAACGGCGAAGCACGACCGGCTCGTCGTCTGCGAAGTGCAGTCGAACTCGCGGCCCGTGGTGCTGCTCGTTCTCGATCACGACGCCGGCGTTCACACGGCCGGGGCCGACGGCACGCACGAATGGGCGATCCGCACACTCGCGAGCTTGACGAAAGGCTGGATCGAAGCGGGGGCTCAGGTCGGAGCCGTTTGGGGCGAGCGGTTCATTGCTCCGCAAGCTGGCGGCGATCAGATCGTGCGCATCCTCGATGAGTTGGCCCGCGTCGGCAGCGGTGGTCGACCGCTCCGCGAAGTCCTCGCCGAGAAGCGCGTTCGGGCCGTTCGATCGGCCATCCGCGTGGTCGTCACGTCTGACGTGGGATTCCACCAATCGCCGAACTCGGAGGGGCTCGGGAGCATCCGCTGGGTCGTCCTCCACCGGGAAGGGTTCGGCAATTCCGCTGATCGGGAATCGTTGCGAACTTCCGCGTGCGACGGAGGACCGCCTCGGCGCCGCTCGGGAATATGGCTGGAGATTCCCTCGGCCGACGAACTCCCGCACCGCCTGCGGCACGGCACCGCGGAGGCGTCGCATGGTTCCTGAGAACGGTCGCGCCGCGCGCATCGCCACGATCGTGCTGATGGCCGTGGCTTATTCCGTGTGCGAAGTCGCCGCGCATGCGGACGGTCGACCGCGCGCGTTCGGAATCGCTTTTGGCCTCGGCGTGCTGGTCGCTTCCGTGTTGCTCAGTTACCTCGTACCCATTCCCAGGCCGGGCCAGCGACTTTCCACGCGGCTAGCAGTCCTCCTCGCTGCCGGGCTCGTACTGCCGCTGGCCGTCGAACCGCTGGTACGCTCTTTGACCGGAGACGGTTCCCCGCTGGAAATGCAATTGGTGAACGGCTTGCGCACGCTCGGGATGCTCTTGGCCGGGTTCGCGGCGTGGCCGAAGTATCGACGATTGGCCGGCGTGGTGGCTCTGTTTCTCGCCTTGTTCGCCTCCGCAATGGGGGATCAACCGGCAATTCCCTATTTGCTCGCAATCCTCGCGGTCGTCGGCGGGCTCTGGCTAATCCTCGATCACCGGGCCGCGCACGCGACGACTGCGATCGGCACGCAAAGCAGCGAAGTCGAGCGCGTCGCGTTGAAGTTGCCGTACCGCGAAGCGATCGTCTTCGGCGGGCTCGCCGTGATGGCGGCGACCGTGGCGTTTGCGGGGCCTAAGAAGGTGATGCTTTCCCTCGGCGAACTGATGCCGACCTCGGGGGGCACCGGGGAGACCGATCCGTTCGCGCGCTACGGCGTTGGTGACGGCCCGGAAGAAACGGCGGGCGACAACGCGCAGGCCGCGGGGATGGTCGAGTCCGACAAGATGATCGAGGACAACAAGAACTCGCTGATCGATGCGGTGAGCGACATGTACGGCACGCCGCACAAGCCGCCGAAAAACAAAGACCAAGAGCGTTTGGTCGCGGCGGGACTCGTGGACGTTATCCAAAATCACAAGAAACTTCCGGACAACCGCCGGCCCAGCCGGGACTTCGACACCGGACGGAAAGGTCCGAAGTCGGAAAAGAAGCCGGGAAGCAGTTCGGCTCGCGGGTTGTTCGAAGTGGAAGGCCGGACGCCGTTGCACATCCGCGTCGTGGTCTACGACCGGTACGACGCCCAGCAGTTCTGGGAAGAAGCGAAGAAGCCCGGGAGCAAACTGCTCGACCCCGAAGGCGGCGACTGGATGAAGATCGGCCATTTCCGGGATGTCGGCGATTGGTATGCCGAGACCGATCGCCACCGCCTCAAGGTTGCGGACCTGAAAGAAAACCTCGTTCCGACACCGTCGATGACGATGCGGTTCCGCATTCACCGCGTGGACAAGCCGGCCTACTACGAATGGGATTACGAAGGGGTGTTGGCCCTGACCGGCCGCAAGACCACGCCGCCGGGCGTGGTGGTGACAACGGAGTGTCGCACGCTCGATCCCGAGCGACTTCCCGAGTCGGCGTTCGCGGGTCTCGATTCGGGAATCGGCTATGCGCCCGTGCTCGTCGAAGTGCCCGAAGACCAGCGCGATCGCTTGGCCGAGTTGGCCCGAGCTTGGGCGGGCGACCTCGCCCCGGGCTGGCCGCAAATCGAGGCGATCCTGGCGAACTTGCGAACCGCTTACACTCTGGACCCGAACGCGGTCTGTCCGAAGGATCACCCGACGCCGGTGCTGTGGTTCTTGGACGAATCGCACCGCGGGCCGGATTACCTCTTCGCCTCCGCCGCCGTGCTGATGCTCCGCTCGCTCGGGTATCCGGCCCGGCTTTGCTTGGGTTACTACGCGGACCCGACCGCCTACGATCCGGAAACGGACCACACGCCCGTTCGCGCAACCGACTTGCACTTCTGGCCGGAAGTCTACCTCCGCGATGGCCACTGGCTCGTGGTCGAACCGACCCCGGGGTACGCGGTCCTTCCCTCGAAAAAATCGCATCTCGAACGGATTCTCGAAGTCGCTCGAGCGGTTGGGGGATGGGCGGCTCGCAATGCAGTCCTACTCGCCGCGATCGCGCTCGCGATTGCGCTTTTGACCTGGAAGCGAAAAGCGGCGATCGACGCCGCGTTCACGTTCGTTTGGCGCCTTGCCCCCGGTCGCTCGTGGCAACAGATCGTCTTGCGGTCGCTGCGACTGCTGGAACGCCGCACGCGCTTCGCCGGGCGACAGCGCGCTGTCACGGAAACGATTTCGACCTGGACGGATCGACTCGCGGGAGGAACGAACGACGCCGCGCTCGCGCGACTGACGCTGTTGGCCGAATCCGCGGCGTATGCTCCGAACCTTCCGCCGCCTATGCCGGATTCGGCCGTATTCGCGGAGTGCCGCACGGTCTTGAACGTGTGGACATTGAAACGGCTGCGGCAAACGAAATCGACCGTCACCACAGGAGGAACAGCCCGATGACGGCGACCGCGACGATCTCGAAACCGCCCGTCCTCGGGTCCAACCACGACGCGGTGCAAGCCCTTCGCATCGCTTTGAACGCGGCGCTCCGCGGCAAACCCGAAGTGAACGAACGGGTCATCGCCTGCCTGCTCGCCCGGGGGCACATCCTGCTCGAAGACAAGCCGGGCCTCGGCAAGACCACGCTGGCGAAGGCCTTGGCGGCCGCCGTCGGCGGGACGTTCGCCCGCGTGCAATGCACCCCCGACTTGCTCCCGGGCGACATCACGGGCTTCAGCATTTTCAACCAGAAATCGCGCGAATTTGAGTTCCAACCCGGCCCGGTCTTCGCCGATGTGCTGCTGGCCGACGAGATCAATCGCACGACGCCACGCACGCAGTCGGCGCTCCTGGAAGCGATGGCGGAACGCCAGGTCACGGTGGACAACACCCGCCACCGCTTGAGCGAAGCGTTCTTCGTGATTGCGACTCAAAACCCCGTGGAACACCACGGCACCTACCCGCTGCCCGAGGCGCAACTCGATCGCTTCGCCATGAAGTTGAGCATCGGCTATCCGGGTAGAGCCGACGAGCAAGCGATGCTGGCGGCCGCGGTTGGCACGGCCGGCGGGCGAGAACCGGAACCGATGCAGGGGCTGTTCCCGCGCGTGCTGGCGTCCCTGCAAGACCAAGTCGCTGCAATCGCCGTCAGTCCGCCGGTGCAAGGGTATTTGATCGACCTCGCTCGCGAGACGCGCCACCACAGCAAGGTCTCGCTCGGCCTCAGCCCCCGCGGCGCACTGATCTGGCAGCGCGTGAGCCAAGCCTGGGCGTTTCTCCAAGGCCGGGCATTCGTCACGCCCGACGATCTGAAAGCCGTCGCCGAACCCGTCTTGAGCGTGCGGCTCGTCGCGGACGGCGACTTGCTCGCCGTGATCCGGGACCTCTTCGCCACCGTGCCCGTGCCCGTCTATCCAAACTGAGCGGAGAAATCCCGATGTCCGCGATGCTTTTCAGCTTTCTGCTCCGCTTCGGCCAGGCCTGCATCGAAGCGTCGCTCACACTCGTAATCGGCGTCGTCGTGGCGGGTTTGCTGCGGCGCATGGTCAGCCCCGCCGGCACGCGCACGCTCTTCGGCGCGGGCTGGAAGGGGCTCTTTCGCGGCTGGCTGGCCGGCATGCTCCTGCCCGTCTGTTCCCTGGGCGTCATCCCCATCGCCCGCGAAATGCGGCGCGCCGGCGTCCCCGGCGGCACGGTCCTCGCCTTCGTCCTCGCGGCCCCGCTGCTCAATCCGCTCTCGTTCCTCTACGGGCTCACCCTCGCCGAACCGAAAGTGATCCTCTGCTTCGCCGCTTTTTCGCTGATCCTCTCCACGGCCGCGGGCTACCTGTGGGATAAAGTCTTTGCCGGTTCCGGCGATCGGGCCGCTTCGGAAGAGCGCGCGCGAATCGCCGACGCCGAACCGGCCCCGGCCGAAGGCCCGCGGCGTATCCTGGCCGTGTTCGTCACCGCCAGTCGCGAACTCGCGGGGCGCGACCTCGCGTTCTACGCCATCGGGCTCGTCGGTTCCTCCCTGCTGTCCGCCGCGCTCCCGGCGGGGAGCTTGCAGCACACGATGCACCACTCGGATAAAACGTCCCCCCTGCTCATGACCGCCCTCGCCGTGCCGATCTACACCTCGCCCTTGCCCGGCATGATGAAGATCGGTCTGATGTTCGAACACGGCAACTCGATCGGCGCGGCCTTCGTACTGTTCGCACTGGGAATCGGAACCAGTCTCGGCACCCTCGCCTGGCTGTTCGTCGACTTCGGCTGGCGGCGCGCAGCCGCATGGTTCCTCGCCTACGTCGCCATCATCCTCGCGATGGGCTTTGCCTGCGAACCGCTCTTGTACGACAGCCGCAAAGCCGAAGCCGACCACACGCACGCCTTCGACGATTACTCGTCGCCGTTTCCGGCAGGCACGCCCAACGGATTGGAACTCGCGCAATTCAAACTTGCCGAAAAGTTCGGCCCGCTCGAACGACCGGCCGTGTATGGATTTCTCGGGCTCCTCGGCGTCGGCCTACTCGTGCGACGAATCGACCGCAATGGCCGGCTGGAAATGTGGTTGACCGCTCGTCCCGGCGAATCCACTCGCGTGCGTCCGAAGTGGGATGTCACGATCCCCGGTCCGGTGCTCGGAGGGATTGCGCTCCTCGGTTTGATCGCGTTCAGCGGAATCGGGGCGTACGTTTATTACCCCGACCGCGAGCAGTGCCAGGACGAAATGGCGAGCATTTACGCGGAAGCGTTCGTCGCCGTTAAAACGGGTAAGAAGGACGAGGCGATTCGCCAGCTCGAACACTTGGATTTACTCACCCGCAAACTGCAAGTCGGCGAATACATCCGCACGTTCCACCTGACCGACGAGCAAAGCCGCACGCCCGACGACCTGCGCGAAGCCCTGGAAGAAGTCCGCGACCACCTCATCGCGGGCGACTCCGAAGCCGCCAAACTGGCGTTGAAAGACGTCGAAGTCAAATATCGAGCCTGCAAGGCCGCGTTTCCACGAACTCCGCGGTGAGGGATTCGCGTGGGAAATGGTTCCCGAGGAGATGGACCGGTTAGCGATTTAGGGGCAAGGTGGTCGTCGGGCGAAACCGATCCAAGCGACGATCCACTCAACGCATCTCGGGGGCTTTTTGTCGGTCGTCGTGTCTGAGAATCAATGTCGATGAGCTTGGCCGAGCGTTCTGGATCTTCAAATCTATCCCCACCGTGCACGGGTTCCGGAACTCCTTTGCAATTCCACGTGCCTACCGACTCGCAAGACCGCCCCGGCGTTCTGGGTTTCTCTCGAGCGAACATGGCTTCATTGCCAACGCCGTGACCCCACTCACGGCTGGGAGGACAAATACTTCCCGTTCCAGCAAAGGAACGAGCAGGTTTTCTTGGCCTCGTCGTGGACTAGCGTGAACGTCTCCCACTTGCCCAAGCCCTCGCGATCGACGGTCACTTTCTTGCCGTCCTCGTTCACGCAGAGATAGTGTCCGCTCTTGCTCCGCAGGCCGAACTTCTTGCCATCCTGAAGGTCGATGAGGTTCCACCGCTCCCATTCGCCGATCGTCTTGCGGTTCGCGATAGCGATGCCCCCGCCTCCCGATTCGGCCGATAAAAACCCGGTATGCCCGGCGAAGCTGAGCGTCTTGTCCTCGTTCACGTAGAGCCGGAACATTTCCCATTCCCCCACCTTGTCGCGGTCCGCCCGCAAACGACCGTAAGGCTTTTCCACGGCTCCGGGAGCCGTTCCGGGTGCGGGGCGAATCCAGTCGTTCAACTCTTTCAACAATTCCGGACCATGCTCTTTAGCCAGATCGTAGGCGAGTTCCAGGAGGAGGTGTGCCAGCGGCGAAAGCAGCGGATTGGTCGACTTCTTCACTTTGACGGGTTGCGGCCACAGCAGAGCCGGAAACGTCCAGCGAGGTGAACACGGCGAGTCGCACAACCGGTCCAGCCGCGAGGGGTTCACGAAAAGGGCCATCAACAACGAACCGACGACTGCCAGAGAAGACATGGGAGGCTACCTCGGGTTGAGGGAACGCAGTGAGCGACCGAGCCAAAAAGGATACTTAAACGCATCATCGGGTTTGGCACAGTGGCCGTCCATGCCAAACTTGGACGACCGGCGGTTTTTGCAGGACTTCGGACACCGCGTTCGCGAGCGGCGGCTCGCCCTGAAATTGACCCAGTCCGCGCTGGCGGACCTCTGCGATCTCCACCGCACGTTCATCGGGAGCGTCGAACGGGGCGAACGCAACCTTTCGCTTCTGAACCTGCGAAGAATTGCCCGCCACCTCCGCCTGCCACCCGCGGCCCTGTTAGACGCTTCGGGCGAGGCTACCGTGCCCGATCGGCCCTCCCGGGAAACGCCCGGCGGCCGTGAGCCGTCGAAGCGGTCCTGACCGCGGTCGGGTTTTGCCGCAGTGGATGCGTATCTCTCGCGGCTTGAACTCCGATCCGTCGATCGCCGGCGCCGAAACCTTTTCTGCGCCGCGGCCGGCCGAGCGTTTCAAAGTCCTTTCCCGTCGCGACGCCTAAATATTGCCCCGAAATGGGGCATAACCGATGAGCGAGGTCCCTTCGCCGTCAGCGAGCGTCGTTACGCGCCGTCGCTCGGTGGTTTTCGTACCGCCCGCGTATGCCCGAGAGCAATTGCCCGTTCCCCCTCGACCCGCTCGTGGCCCACTTACCCCGGAGCCATCGATGCCCGACGATGTCCTGCTCGACGAGTTCCAAGTCTCCCTGTTCGTCCCGGCCGACCTCGGCGAATCGCAGGTTGCAGCCGCCCGCCAAGTCCTCGACCGCCCGGCCTTCCGAGCCCGCCTCCGGCGGATCCTCCGTCGATTGCTCGACCGCCACGAGCCACTGCGGCCCCTCCGCGTCGAGGTCTCCCGGTAGCGGACCCGTCCCTCGTTTCGACCCCCCACCGAACTCGACCCGCTGCGACGGTCGGCCCCGCCCGGCGTTCGCGACGGATCTCACCACACCCCGGAGGTCTACACCCCTATTCCCGAAAGGTTCCCCATGCCCGACCCGATCGAGACCGCAGCCGCCGCCAAGCAGGCGGCCGGCAACTGGCTAACCTTCGACCACTTCGTCTGGTGGCGGCAGTCCGAACTCGTCGATGCGCCGCACTGGACGATCGTCTCCACCCACCACCGCGACAGCGACCTGCTCGAAGAGTCGAACGCCGCAGCCTTCGCGAAGGCCCTCGAACCGTTCGCCGCGGGCGACGACCCCGAC
>Ga0209591_10004512_pt1 | contig 15736 bp, 11 predicted proteins | sample MAT01_FD_187207 | JGI IMG/M metagenome (GOLD analysis project Ga0209591, IMG submission 187207) | Freshwater microbial communities from Lake Fryxell liftoff mats and glacier meltwater in Antarctica - MAT-01 (SPAdes) (version 2) | ecosystem: Environmental > Aquatic > Freshwater > Ice > Liftoff... | reverse complement strand
ACATATTGCACCAGACACGAACTCAATAGAGTTATTGTAGCAAGAAGCCTAATATTTGATCTGCATTAAGTCAGTGAAACGATCGCATCGTCGTTAAGGATAATGTAATCATTCTTGTAATAAGTTTCAGCAGCAGGAGTTTATCCCCAAGATTGGTGGTGTGGCATCGCAAAGAAAAACCTCAAGGCTCTTGGCATGATAAAAAAAACAAAACCGTAGCGTGTGTTAGCGTCAGCGTAACGCACCGATTTATCAATTACCGTCTACAGGTGCGTTACATTTCATTAACGCACCCTACGAGATTTGCGATCGCACTGTCGTTACACCATAGCGCCAACTAAGGCGAATGTTATAGCGTCACTTGGGTTTCATCTGTGCCAAGAGTTGATTGGTCGTCAGTGGTAATTGTCAAATTTTTCAAGGCGCGTTCTAGTCGATACTTGCGTCAAGAATTTCCACACCTTCTTAAGTTACCTTCTTTGTGGGCTAGCAGCTATTTTGTAAGCACGGCTGGTAATATTAGTTCAGAGTCTGTTCGCCGCTATATTGAAGATCCTCACCACGCTTCAATATAGCAAAAAGACTAAAGGGAATAAATTCCCTCGTTCGCTTACCTCTCAGGGCTGAACCGCCTGAGTTTCATGTGTTCTTATGATTACCCCACTCAAGCGCAAAAATTTTGATGAGCTTATCCCTGCTGTTCCTACATCTGAGCAGTATCAGTACTATTGGGGTGACGGACAGAGCGTGTTTCGCCGCGTTGCTATTTCCATCGCTTGCGTAATTGTCTTCACACTCCTTTATAACCGAGTTCACGAAAATAACCCTAGCAGTTTTGCGGCTTTGGCAATGTTTGTCTTCGCAGCTTTGGGTGGCTTGTATTGGATGTTGGAGCCAATTGCGCTGGCAAGCATTCGTAATGCCAAACTGCGGCGCTTTGCTTATTGTGGGTTCTGGCAAGCGGAAGTGTTAGATGTGTATGTCTCTCAAGAAGTGCTTGCCCGTGCCGAAAAGGTCAATTCGCGAGGTCGAATGGACGTTAGTTATGATGCGGAAAGTTTTTTAAATATTGAGCTTGGAGATGAGACAGAGTTTGTGACGACTTTGCGCTTGCCGATGAAGCGCGAACTGAAGCGTATCAAACCAGAGCAGACGGTTTATATGTTGCTGTTTTCTAATGATCGCCGCTTTGGTCGAGTTAGTCGTTTAACTTCTGATGCTTATATTCCGCAATATAATTTTTGGATTGGTGACTATCCTTATTTGCGTCGGGATACTTTCGTTGATCTGACAAAATACATGGTGAAGCGATCGCAAAAAATAGCAAATTAGGTAAAAAAGTAAAGGGAGGTGCAAAGTGCCTCCTTTTACTTTTTTAGGTTGTAATCAAGCGATCCCAAAGATTAAGAAACTTGGAATATGTGAGCTACATCACCACTAGTCATGAGACGATCCCTTACGCTGAAATCATCGGGTTGACAAAGTTCGTGACTACACACAGGTTTAAAAAATGTTTAATATTCAAACGCACAGGATTAATCACCAAGCTTTAGAAAATCAGCTTAATCGATTAACTTGCATATATTGTAACGAAAGCGAATATATCCAAATCATTCGTATATCTCAGCCTAAATCCGCTTTTTTTGAGAAAACTGTATTTCCTAATCAATGTATTCAGTTTGCAGCATCGGGGGATGATTTGCTAGAAGTTTTGGAATCCGCAATGGCTAGTTCAGTTCATGCTGATACGATCCCTTGCTCTCAACTTTCAGTTACAAAGAGTATAGACAGAAACCTAAATCTCACAATTTTAAAAGAAGCCGACAGGGTTTTACAAGAAGTATTTGCCATAGCCGCATAATTTTTTTAGATAACCAAAAAGAAAGGGAGCTTTCAGCTCCCTTTCTTTTTTTGTGGCGATCGCACCCATCAAAAACCACAAGAAAAAAACTACAATAAAAGCTAATAGGTAGGTAGGCAAAAGAAAACTTAAAACCCAAAAAGCTGTGGCGCACGCTCAGCGTGCGTCACAGCTTTTTGGGTTTTATTATGCCTATCTACCTAGAAATCGACGATAAACTAAGACAAATTAAGACTGTGACATATAAAGTTGGACTTCTCGGATTAGGAACTGTTGGTACTGGTGTTGCCAAAATTTTCCAAGACCCTGCGGGTCGTCATCCCTTGCTGCCTGATATCGAAATCGCGCGGGTTGGTGTGCGATCGCTAAATAAGCAGCGTGATGTGGCGATCGCTTCCAGTATTGTCACAGATGATTTAGAAGCAATTATTAGCGATCCTGCGATCGATATCGTGGTTGAGGTCATTGGCGGCATCGAGCCAGCTAAGAGTCTAATTTTAAAGGCGATCGCAAATGGTAAGCACGTTGTCACTGCCAATAAAGCTGTGATCGCTAGGCATGGCAATGAAATTTTTACCGCCGCCAAACAAACAGGCGTATATGTAATGCTGGAAGCCGCCGCTTGCGGCGGCATTCCTGTCATCCAAGCACTGAAACAAAGTCTCGGAGGCAATCGCATCAGTGAATTGACAGGTATTGTCAATGGCACGACTAATTACATTTTGAGCCGTATGTATTTTGAGGGTGCAGATTTTGAGGCTACTCTTGCTGAAGCCCAACAATTAGGCTATGCCGAAGCCGATCCCACTGCCGATGTCGATGGCTATGATGCGGCGGACAAGATGGCGATTTTGGCGAGTCTTGCTTTTGGCGATCGCATCAAACTTGAAGACATTTATCGCGAAGGTATTCGCTCGATTACTAGTGCCGATATTGGCTATGCCAAGGAGCTTGGATTCACAATTAAGCTATTAGGAATTGCGCGACGTACAGAAAGCAAGGATGACAGAAATCTCGAAATTCGCGTACATCCCACATTAATTCCGATTCAACATCCGCTTGCCAATATTAATGGCGTAACTAATGCCGTTCGCATTGAAGGCGATCCGATTGGTGAAGTTGTATTTTCAGGACCTGGAGCAGGTGCGGGCGCAACTGCTAGCGCCGTAGTTGCCGACATTATCAATGTTGTTGCCGCAATGAAATCCATGCCCAATCAAGTTAATCAACTAATGGGATGTTCTCACGAGCATTACGCTAAAATTGCCCCAATTGAAAATACGGTGACGCAGTTCTATGCACGACTACTGACCCATGACAAACCAGGAGTAATTGGTGATCTTGGTACTGCTTTTGGCAAGCACTGTGTTAGCTTGAACGCAATTTTACAAAAAAATACCAGTCACGATGGTTTGGCTGAAATCGTGGTGGTAACCCAAAAAGTGAGTGAGTACAACTTCCAAAATGCGATCGCTACCATCCGTAATTTACCTACTTTACATAGTATTCCTACTGTTCTGAGAGTTTTGTAAGTAGATTGAGAACAAACCCAGATTTCCTATAAAAGCCCCGCGAAGCGGGGCTTTTATAGGAAATCTGGGTTTGGCTTGATCGGGATTTACTGTAGCGATCGCAGCAATTAAAAATTGATGTAAACCCAAAAATAAAAGTCGGGAAAATCCCCGAATTTTATTTTTTTGAGTGTGTATAACGAGAACTTAAACTAAAAAAACGCTTACTAACAAACCAGCTAAATGCTCTAACAAAATCTCGGCTAGAGGACAACAAGCGTTTTTTTCCAAACTTACTATATCCAGAATGTCGAGGAAACCAAGGAGTCGGAATCTCCGTAATGCGATATCCCAAACCAGACAAAACAGCCAACATGTAGCGGTGAGTAACAGTATCCATCGGAAGACTGGCAACTAGTTCTCTCCGAACAAGCTTAATCCAGTTCATATCATGGATTTTTAGACCAAAGAGCAGGCTGCAAGTCATGTTCGCTATTTTAGAAGCTAAGGTTTTGCCGTCACCGCGATTTTGTCGCCACCCGGCCACTCCATCAACTCCACTGGTACAAGCTTCTAACAATAAGGGAAAATCTAACTCAGGGTTGGATTCCAAGTCAGCTTGTCCCCACAGGATCCAATCGTTGCTTGTATTAGCGATCGCTGTTTTCCATACACCTGTTACTCCAAGGCGTTGAGGGTGAGTAATTACAGTCAAAAAATCATATTTTTGCTGTAATACAACTAAAATTTTAGGGCTTTCGTCAGTACTGCCATCATCAATTAGGACGACAGGTAAAGTAAATCCAAGGCGCAAAAAAGCTTTATCAATTAAATGAAGAAGCCTCTCAAGGTTTCCTTCTTCATTCAGAGAAGGAATTACAATATCTACTGATCGACTCTCTAAGGGAATTTGCTGAGGCAGATTAGATATAAGCGAAGAAGATTCTGTCATAGAATTAAAAGCCCATGAAAATTCTAGGATTGAACAACAATATTTCTAGTGTTTATGTAAATTTTTTCTTAAACTGTTTCTAAAAATGATATTGTTTTTTAGATACTTTTTTTAGATACTTTAGCTTGAAAAACACTTAATCACAGCAAATCCTGAACAAATCCATTACTAGATTTTTTGTAAAAGCTCCGCTTCGCGGGGCTTTTACAAAAAATGGCAACGCCATTTTTTGATTTGGTATAAGTTGTTCTTGGAAGACTCAAATAAAACTTCGTGTGAATTTACTGCAACTTAAATTCTTAAGCAACTCTTTAGAATAATTTCAAGTACCTAACTAATGTCTATCGACCTTCGTGACAAACATGTTCTTGTAATCTCATCTGTTTATCCCACAACACCTGATAGTAACCATGGTGCTTTTATCCGCGAAACCGTCTTGCAAATGCGATCATTAGGTATCAGATTTACAATTTTCGCCCCAGCGTACGAAGGGTCACAGACTCATAACTTAGATAATATTGAAGTTTATCGGTTTCGATACTTTCTTAAGCGTTTTGAAAACCTAGTTCGCGACGGCGCACCAACAAAACTACAAAAGCAACCTTTGTATATATTGGTTGCATTTTTATATGTTGTCCTTGGTGCATGGCAACTATTTTGGTTATGTAAGAAACAAAAACCCGATCTAATTCATGTCAACTGGCCATTTCCCCATGGGCTAATGGCTTATCCTATAAACAAATTGCTGGATATTCCTATGCTGTTTAGCTTTCATGGAGCCGAACTGCTGTTAGCTAAAAAATTTAACTTTGTCGGGTCAATCTTACGCTGGCAAACGCCAATGGCTAAAAATGTAACTGCCAATTCTTCGTTTACAAAAGCTCTAATTCAAAAGTTATATAGTGGTGAAGTGACCGTGATTCCCTATGGTCTGACAATTGAGCCAAAAGTACCATCTCCAAGACATCCTGAGGAAGACACAAAGCTTTTGTTTGTTGGTAGAATCGATGAACGTAAGGGATTACGATATCTTCTTGAAGCTTTACCACTAGTTCTCAGCAAATATCCAGTGCGTCTACGTATTGTTGGTAAAGGAATTTTGGAAAACGAGATCAAGCAGCAATGCCAAGAACTCAAACTTGATGGTTTAGTCGATTTCTTGGGGTTTGTTAGCAAGGAAGAATTAGCAAATGAGTATGCCTCTTGCGATATTTTTGTTTTACCAGCTATTGTGGATAGCAAAGGAGACACCGAAGGTTTGGGAATTGTTATGATTGAGGCTCTAGCTCATGAAAAGCCCGTAATTGCCAGTGCAGTTGGCGGTATTGTTGATGTTATTCAATCTGGTGTTACAGGGATACTTGTTAATGAAAAAGATCCCGACGCACTCTCCCAAGCAATTATTGAGTTAATTGCTGATCCAGATCGAGCAAAACAATTAGGTCAACAAGGGCTACAAGATATTCAAGTGCGTTTTGGATGGTCACGTCTGGTTATGTTGTGGCAGGATGCTTTTGCAAAAGCTCTAACATAATTTGATTGATTAGATGTTTAAAAAACTAGATTCTACTCATCTGTGTAATATGGCATTTCCTCGTCCACTCCCTAGATTTGTGTTAATCCTACTAGTCGTCGTTCCCCTAGGAATAATTGGCGTACTATCGGTAACTATTTTATTGCCAGCTCTCAAAGATCCTCTATCTCGGAGCTATTCATCCGACATTGGCTATCCAGCCCAACAGCGTAAAGCGGGTAAGCCGATCAAGGTCGAGACCGCACTAGTGAGTAATCAACCTATAGATGATGCCGTCGCGGCTCCTGGTGAGTCAGTAGCCTTGCAGGAAGTTGATCTTCAGCCACTAGTGTCTGGCTCTGTTGCAAAAGTATATGTCCAAGAAGGCGATCGCGTAATTAAAGGTCAACCACTAGTAGAGCTAGATAAAAGACTTTTTGAAAATGCTGTAGAAATAGCCCGAAATAATATTGCGATCTCTGAGGTTGGACTCCAAAGCATAGAGCAAACCACCAGTGATCAGATCGCTTCTCTGGAGGCAAATGTTAAGAGTCTGAAAGGTAGGGTTTCTATTTTTGATACTAAACTCAGTCAATCAGAAACTTTAGTTAAAGAAGGGGCGCTATCAAGGTTTCAACTAGCAGATACTGAGGATTTATACTTGATTCGCAAGCGCGATCTTTATACTGCTGAAAGAGAACTAGATCGCACAAGTAACGATCTTGCTCGTCAAGCAGAGAGTCTTCAGTTCACGCTGAGAAACAATCAAATTTCTCTGCAAAACGCACTTACTAACTTAGAACGCGCAGTGATTTATGCGCCAAACGACGCATTAGTAAGCCAAATCAATATCCATAGTGGTGAGGTTGCCAACCTAAATACTAAGCTAATGACTTTGACTCAAGATATTGTCTTTAAGGCTTATATCGATCAAGCTCGTCTAAATACGGTCAAAGTTGGGGATAAAGCAACGGTAAGATTTGTAGCTTATCCAGGCAAGACTTATACAGGGCAAGTAATTCGCCTGAATCCCACAGTTGAGACCAGTCCTACTCAAGGCAAGGTTGGGGTCAATCGTCAGTTTACTTACTCGGTTTGGATTAGAGTCCAAGAGTTACAGATGGCTCCAGGGCTACAGGGCTATGTGCAGTTTGATCAGGGCAGAACGAGCATGGTGATCCCTGAAAGTGCGGTGACTCATCTATCTGCTGGTGAAGGTATGGTAATGGTTTCTGAAGCAGGTAAAGCTGTAGTCAAAAAAGTTAAACTAGGCCGAACTTTCGATACTCAGCGCGAGGTCTTAGGGGGATTAGCTTTAGGCGATCGCGTTGTTCTTTCTCCTCGAGCTTTAGAGCCTGGCGATAAGCTGGAAAGCTAGTTCCGATTTTTCACTGCTTTAGTTAACAACTTTTTCTTGCAGGTAAAAAAGCCTGAAATCTTTGATTTGGTGTGTTAGTGTTAAGAAAATCGAAACCCAACAGCAGCAATGTCAAAGTTAATCCTCATTGAATTCAACCAAGCCTACTGAAAAAAATTTATCAGTAAATCAGTTCTCAATTTACCCACTCGGTTTGGATTAGATTTCAAACGTTATAAATGTTTCTCGGTTTATAAACCTATGAACATCTTGATCAAAATAGAAAGAGTATGGTGATTACTGAAATTGAGGTCTGCTGGTGAAGGGATGGTAATGTTTTCCGAAGTAGGTAAAGCCTGAGTAAAAAAAGTTAAACTAGACAAAGAATGACTTTGATTTTCAAGAGTCAGTATGAGGTTTTAGGGAGATAACTTTAGGCAATCGCATTGTGCTTTCTGCTAGAGCTCTAGAGCTATTTGACTAGCAAAGCTCCTTAAACTTCTGATTTCTAGTAGGTTGGGTTTTAGTAGGGGCTTCTGGGTTTGCGGGGACAAACAAAGCTAATAGGAGCTAAAAGCCTTACTAGGAAAGGCTTCTAATAACGAAGATTCGCTATTATTGTATCATATAATACAATTTTCGCCCTAAACCCAGAAGCCCCTTTTAGTAAAGCAAAACCCTACCTACTAAAAAAAATTGGTCAGGTCAGTTAATCAAACTTTTGAGCATGGCGGGAAGCTGGAAATTTAACCTTGAGGTTTTCAATGCTTTAGTTAATAAATTTTTTAATTTTTTCTTATTGTTTAAGGATAAAAAATGTTGAAAGTAATCGATATAGATGTCTGTAAAGACACCGAAAATCTAAGTTGCCAATTTCTTAATGCAAAGCCATTTCCTCACATTGTCATTGACAATTTCCTCTGTCAGGATTTAGCAGAAAAATTACTTGCGGAATTTCCTGCTCTCTCGCTCATGCATTCCTCTCATCATTACTTGTTTTCAAAGAAGCATGAGTTGTCATTCTGGTCAAATATATCTGATTTATTTTCCCAATTGCATCAAGACTTACTCTCGGATGAATTTAGAACATTTATTAGCCAAGTTGCTGGTAAGCAAGTATTTATGGATGCCGACTATTGTGGCGAACTTCATCAAAGCCGCGATGGTGGATACTTAGATATGCATGTTGATTTTAATTTGCATCCTAAAAATGATAGTTGGGTACATGAGCTAACTCTCTTGATTTACCTCAATAAAGACTGGCAAGACAATTATGGAGGTCAGTTACTGATGCAGCATCATGAAAACCCAAAAATGTATGAGGTTTCTCCAATATTCAATCGTTGTACGATTATACGTTCAGACGAAACAACATTTCATGGCTATCGACGGCTAAACTTACCTGAGGATATAACTCGTAAATCAATTTTAGTGAATTTCTATAGAGAGGTTACACCTGAACAAATACCATCTCGCAGACCAACTATTTGGGCAGCCGAGAAAATGTCACCACTAAAATCTTTTCTAGCAAAGATCTATAATCCAATCAGTACGCTTAAACATCGGCTATTTGGACTAACGACTGCCGGCAGTCGCCAAGAAGTTAAAAAAGTTGGAAATCGTAATAAAAATAAGTGTTAGAGATCTTGATGAGCTAAATTTGGATACCCATGAAAACAGTATTGCGATTGTTGGATAGTGCTTCGGCTCAAGTAAGTAGGCAAAGAATCATTATTCTTGTTGGTTCTATTACATTATTTTTGAGTGCTAGATCGTCTTGGTATCAGTTACCACCTGATACTTTAGAGTCTTTTGGAGTAAGTCTTACAATCGCTAATTACTATAGATTAGTACCAATTCTATTTGGGTTACTAGGAATATTTATTGCTATTTGGCAATTAAGAATAAAAGCGCTAAGATTAATTTTCTGGAGCGGTTTATTTATAGTTTTACTCTTTCCTTACTTTCAAGCTACTTGGACACCATCGATTACATTTTTAGCTAACAATTTTTATAGCCAAAACGATAGAGTTGGGAGCAATGTAGAGAGAAGTTTCTCAGATAACCAAGCACAATGGAAGCAAAATATAAGCCTAAATGAACCAAGTGTCCCAGATTCTAGTTTAAATGCGTTAATCAAAGATAGTAGCTTTTTACAAGTGTCTTCTGTAGAGAAGTTTATTAATAATATTCTTGCCTATGATGTTAGTTTTTTTAGATATATAAGCTTAAATTGGGCGATCGCAATTCTTGGCTTTGTGATTAGTTTATTTGGAATATATCTAGAGCAAAGTCATAGGGCAATAAAGTTACTAAATAGAGACATAGGTGACTTTCTCCCATGGGTGGCAATAGGCTTAAGTCTTTTGTTCATATCAGTACTAGTACCAAATATTATTAATTATCAATTGAACATAGCCTATACAAAAGGAGAATATCGCTTTGTTCAAAGTATGAGTAAAACTCTGGCGACTGTATACCCTCCTTTGCAAGGTGACAATTTCTTTTGGGAACGAATAGCAAAATCTGATTATTACAATGAACAACCAGACCACTCTTTAGTTTCACTAGCAAGGGGTTTGGAAAACTACCGCCATAAGGATTGGGTGAACGCTGAAAGCCATTTTCAGGAATCACTTAACCTCAGTCCAAAAAACTTCTTAGTAAGGGGATACTTAGCTTCTGCAATCTTAAATCAGGGTATTAGTAATTTTAACAATCCAATTAATCGTAATGCAGCAACTGCGGCTAACACTTTTGAAAGAGTACTAACCGTCTTTCCAAATCATACAGAAGCTTTATATAACTTAATGTTAGCTAGAGCAGTTAATGGTGAGTTTGATAAGTCCGCAGATACTGCGATGAAGATTATAGAGAACCAAAAATACTCGCAGCGTCCACGTTCTTCTTTGTTAGGACAAGCATATTTACATCTTGCTTGGAAAGGTTTTAAAGATAATAATTATCAGAAAGCTTGGCAACGCTACCGCCAATCAGTTGATGATGGCGCATGGAAAACTGTTATTGAGGAAGAGCCGTGAAGCGACTTAGTCATTCTCTAGTAACGATGATTTTAGTTCTAACTCTTGGCTGTTTGCTAGGAATGTTGGGATTTATGATATGGGATAAACCTCCCACACCATTAACTTCAGTCTTATGGTCTCCTAAGGCACAATGGATTGAAGCTACTCAACCAAGTTATCGACTATATGCTCGTCATACAATCAATTTACCGAATAAGGCGCAAGCAGGATGGTTGAGACTAAGTGCTGACAATAGTTTTATTCTTTATGTTAATGGTAAACAATTGGGACGACAATTAGCAACGTCAAATAGTTCTTTGTCTTTTGCCAGCCGTAATACTTTAGTCAATCAAAATATCAATGATGCCGAACCCTATGATATTCGTCTTGAGAATCGCTTCATAGGATATCAAAATAATTGGAAACAAACCTTTTATGTGGATTTATCTAAGGTTTTGACTACTGGCAAGAATGTAATTGCTTTAGAAGTCCAAAAGCAACTGAAAGATGCCCGTGTGGTAGTTGAAGGATATATTTATCCTGTTAATGGAGCAAATCCTCTCAGTATTACAACTGGAGAGTCTGATTGGAAAGTTTCTTCACTTGCAGAAAACAACCAAGGTACTGGTTGGTTTGAGCTAGACTTTTCAGATAAAAACTGGTCATCGGCGAAGCTAGCAGGTGTAATCCAAGAAAAAACTTTTAGTAGATTGAGTCAAAATATTTATGATCGATTTTTAGAAGGCTATTGGATTACAGGAACTGAAAGTACAAAACATGAGCTTTGGTTACAAGGAATTTGGGATGTTCCAAAACTTCAAGGGCGTTCTTTTATTCGATTTTCTGGGGATGGAGAATATTCATTATTATTGAATGGACGCATGGTTAGTACTTATGAAAGCGATGATAGTAAAACCCTCCACCTATTTGAAGTTACTGATTTGCTACAAAAGGATGAAAACTATTTGACAGCAAGGTTAGCAAGATCGCTAATTGATAGTTCAAATGATTCTCAGGCAATCCCTTTAGGGTTTTTCTTGGATGGTTGGCGAGAAACTCTGAGCGGTGAGGTTATTGATAAATTCGCCAGTGATTCAAAATGGAAAACGTCATCACAGCCCAGTTTCGATGATTCTAATCAGAATGCGATCTCAATTAGGTTTCCAGATCCTCAAGAATTCAACCGTCAATTAGAAGGTAATGCCTATTTACTAAACTATCCTGATTTTCTAGTCCACAATATATTTTGGCAATTATTAGGTATGGGAGTAGCCATAGTTAATACCTTTTTAATTGGGAGATTTGGCTTTAATTCTTTGGGTATTTTGAATTCTTTGAATGCTGGATCTGGAATGATCCTGCCAGGTACGTTATTCCTGATCGGAATGGGATTGCTTAAACACCGCTACGCTGAGTCAGAGATTGGTCTGTTATTTGCTCAGCCTTCGAGCAATATTCTGATATTGCTGGGATTTATATGCATTCAGATCATTACTCTACTAAGTTGTATTTGGAACAACTCACAATACTCAGTCAATAATAGTCAAGCGCTTAAAGTCTCATTAGCAGATCCTCAAAATTCTGAAACTTTGCCAACAAATTGGAGGTATTTATTCACTAAGTTTCAGTCATCTAAGTTTCAATTATCTAAGTGGGGACAATGGATTGCATTGGCGATGATTGTTGCCGTAGGGTTTGGCTTGAGAGCATACGATCTAGCGGCGACAGATAGAGATTCTGATGAAAACACCTCTCTTGACGCAATTAGAGGAATTTTAAATACAGGTGCACCTATTGCAACTTCAGGTATTTGGTATACTCGTGGTCCTCTCTATCACTATGCTGTTGCGCTTTGGCTAAAGATAGTTGGCTATTCTTCTGAAAATGCGAGATTTACATCTGTTGTTTTTGGGACAATTACTCTAATTGTAGTCTTTTTTCTAGCACGTAAATTTACTGGAAAGATATGGCTCGCACTTCTGGTTACGGCCATTTTAGCGATCGATCCATGGGAATTAGCGATTTCGCGCAACACAAGATTTTACCAGTTTCTCCAAATGAATGTCTTGTTTACCTTTTGGTTTTTTGCTAAGGGATTTATTTTTAAGGAAGGAAAAACTTATCAGCATCTATTTTTTGTTTCGACAATGGCTTTTTTGCTGACCCAAGAAGGCTATTTAACGCTTTCACCATGTTTTCTGATAGGGGTTCTCTGCTTTTATAGACCATTTTCTTTAAAGAAGGATTGGTCAATTATTTTGAGCACTGCCATGGTAATAGTAATATTTGGCTTTAATGGTATCTTCTTTCTTATTCGTTGTTTGACTCCACCAGTAGGTATATCGGGTGGATCATCTGTACAAGTTAAACTACAACTTGGAGATGTTACTGGTTTTGTGGAAGGTTTGCTAGTAGGTAATAGTAGAATTAATGTAATTTACAGTCTGTTTTTTTTGTTGGGATTTGGATACTTTCTAATCAAAAGAAATACTAAATTAGTCTTCTTGTTTAGTAGTATCTGCATTTTTCTATTGTCAATTACGATTTTAGTAGTTCAGATTTCTCCACGTTATACTTTTGCCATTTATCCACTTTTTGTAATTTTATCTGTTTACAGTGCATTTTGTATTTTAGGTAGCTTAGGAAAATTTCTCGAAAATGGGATTAACAACTTATTGCCTTTGAGAATGTTCTCCTTATTTTGTGTTGCCTTGCTTCTCATTGGTAATCTTGAACCGAGTAGAGTACTAGCAGGATATACAGATGCGCTCGCTAGACAAAATCCGCAACTCTTTGATTATGTTAAAGAGCATTTACAGCCTGATGATGTTGTGATCGCTAACTTACCTGCGGCGGCGGCTATTTCATTAGGTAAGCTCGATTATTTTTTGCCATCTCAAGGCGTTTTAAGTCTTGATGGATTTTACTTAAAGAATGGACAAATGATTGATCGATGGGCAGGTGGTAAGGTAATAAATAGTGTTGATCAATTCTCTGAAGTCTTAAATAAATCCAATCGTGTCTGGATTCAGCTAGATGACAATCCACGTCCTAATTCGCCAAATCAACAACAGCTATATGACTATGTGCGATCGCTCGGAAAATCTGTGTTTGAGCCTTATGGTGTCCGTCTACGCTTGTGGCAAAAAACGGATGGTATACTCCCCAGAGAAATAAATCAAGGAAAAGATTTAGGAAATTATTAAATTTTGTTCAAGCAGCCAGAAACTATCTATGAAAGATAAATTACCAATTTTCTTAAAGACAACGGTTAGTTTAGGTCTGCTCATCTTTATATTTACGCGCATTGATATCAGCCAAGTTTTGAGCCGTCTGCAATATCTTTCGTTCCCTTTTGTCGTTTTTGCTTTGCTTTTTTACACTGGCTGTCAATGGCTTAGTTGCTTGAGATGGCAAGTTGTACTTAAGTCTGCGGGTTACCATATCCCAATTAACTATTTACTTAGCAGTTATTTTGCTGGGATGTTTGTCAGTATATTTTTACCGAGTTCAGTTGGGGGAGATGTTTATCGTGTTTATCGAATTACTAAATCGATCGATACTCCCGAGACAGCTTTTGCTTCAGTCTTTTTGGAGAGATTTACAGGGTTAGCAGCCGTGTTTGCGCTTGCCCTTATCGGTATACCACCAGCAATCAAAATTATTGGTAGTTGGGATATTGTTCTGCTATTCCTTGTCTGTGCTTGCGTCATTTGGGGGGGATTTCTGTTAATTGCTAGCCCTGTGCTACTGCGTTGGAGTAGACCTTGGCTAGTAAAAATAAGACTGGGAGGACTTTGCGATCGCCTTGACAAAGTTCAGCTTATCGTTATTCAATACCTTAAACATCGTCAGTCGCTAGGAATTGCGATCGCAATATCTTTTGTTATTCAGCTATCTATAATTTTCTATCAATATCTACTAGCCCAACAGTTAAAAATCCCAATCTCGTATCTGGAACTTTTAGTGTTTACCCCCATCTCTATAGTGGTGACTTTGATGCCGATTTCCTTAGGCGGTTTAGGGATACAAGAAGGATTATGGGTCTATTTATTTACGAGAATTGGTTTAACTGCCGAGCAAGCTGTGCTGTTATCTCTTACTTTTACAATACTTGGATGGATTCTTGCGCTTCCTGGAGCCATCATTTTGTTACTAGATTCCAAAGGCTTGAAAGCTACAAAATAACTGGATCAATCAAAACAATTAGGATCAAAACTGATGAGCGGAAAATATTTATTGGCTATAACCGCAGTATGTGCATCTTTTTTTCTCTGGTCAGACAGTTTACTATTATCTACGGCGGTAAACAATCAAACGGCTGATGCTCAAACTCCTGCGGATTCACAATGGGATATTCTTAGAAAAATTGATCTTAAGTTATTAGACTTTTTGATGAGAGCTGTTGTTGTTGATAAACAGAATGGTGCGATCGGACGCAATCGAGATCGTTTTATGACAGTTGGCTTTCAACGATACTCAAGTCGATTTATTACCTATGGTATTTTGACTAAAAATTTACAATTGGTTGATATTGGTATCAAAATCATCGAATATCCTTTGTCTTTTCAGAAAATAGATGGAAGCTTTGAGGATTATGATCCTAATAATAAGGGTACGAGTTCTGCAAGCAGCGTTGCGTTTTACTTAAATGACTTGGGTGAAAGTTTATTGTTATGTAAAAATTCTAGATGGTTTCAAGAAAGTAAGGAAACTAGTTCTCTGCGAACAAAAATCACCGAAATGAAGCCAGCCATCTCAAAGTCTCTAACTTGGTTAATTTCACAAGAATCTAAACTAATCAAAGGAGATGGGAATGGAAGAGCTACAAATCGTCTATGGAAAGATGCTAATGCTTACTATCTTACAGGCAAAGCATTAGATCGAAAAGATGCGGTCATGCTAGGTGAGAAATTTGCAACTATGTCATTAAAGCAACAGACTGCGGAAGGAGCATTTTTAGAGAAATCTGGTTTTGACAGCAGTTACCAAGGAGTTTCTTTGAATGAGGCGTTGTTGTTTTACACAAATCTATCTTCTCAAGCCAGCTTAAGACCTATTGTATGGGAGGCTATTCGACGAGCAGCTATTCTAGAATTAAAGTATATTTTACCTAGCGGCGAAGTCGTCACAGAGGGCAATACAAGGGTTTTTGTGAGGGGAGAGACTTACTTTGGTAAGCAGAAAATAGTAGATTATTTGGCATTGTTGAAGGGACTAAGCTACTATCATCATCTGACACAGGATCAAGGAATTAAAAACACTTTAGATAAAGTATTCAATTTTTATTCCAAAAAGTAATGCTTTCATTAAAATAGCTTAATGACCTTATATTTTTTGCCAACAAATTTTCTGGAAATCATGAGGGTATATTATTTAGGTGATCTATAACTACCCCTGTTAAGGTGAGATTTAGTGAAAATGTAATGAATGAAAGCAGAATTCAAGTATAATCCGAGTCCAGAGCTAAAAGTAATCGTTAAGAGTGAATAGAAAATGATTAGTGCAATTTTTGAAAG
>Ga0209591_10004511_pt1 | contig 15745 bp, 11 predicted proteins | sample MAT01_FD_187207 | JGI IMG/M metagenome (GOLD analysis project Ga0209591, IMG submission 187207) | Freshwater microbial communities from Lake Fryxell liftoff mats and glacier meltwater in Antarctica - MAT-01 (SPAdes) (version 2) | ecosystem: Environmental > Aquatic > Freshwater > Ice > Liftoff... | reverse complement strand
AGGCGCAAACATAATTAGTACTACGGGTGCGGCAACTTTTTCAGGTGGCACATTTACAGGTGGATCTGCTGACATTACTGTGGGAGGCGCCTTCAGTCTGCTCGGTACTACCTTCACATCAACCACAACTCTTCTCGACCTAAAAAACAATTTCATATTCAATAGTGGTACCTTCAATCATAACAATGGTACTGTAAGATTCTCAGGAACAGTAACCCAAGATGTGAGTGGTGCCGAGGTAACCGATTTTAAAAATATAGCGGCTACCAATACAACAGTCAATCCAGGAGTTCGCATTCAGAGCGATCAAAATCTGAATGGCATTTTGACCTTGAGCAGCAATGCAGTTGTAGATGCCGATGGTGGCAGCAATACTTCCGTATTGAAATTAATTTCTCTGGGCGATGATCCAACACAGGATGCTGCAATTGGCATTTTACCCACTGGGGCACAGATTACAGGAAATCTAACGGTGCAACGGTTCATGACCAAAGAAGGCCGAGATAATAATCGGATTTATCGATACATTTCTTCTCCCGTGCAGAATGCTTCGGTGGCTGATATACAAAATGAAATTCCCGTCACAGGGCCGTTTACAGGTAGCAGCAGTTGCTCCGGTTGTACGACAAGTCAAAGCATGTTTTCTTATAACGAAAGTATAACCACTGGCGATTTAAACGCTGGGTATATCAATTTCCCCAACGCATCAAATACAGAAACCCTTACACCAGGAAGAGGATATGCGTTATATGTTCGGGGAGACATTCTAAGTTCAACATCGTGGGATGTGCGCGGGCCGGCAAATGCAGGCAATGTAGTGGCTATTTCGTTGCCAGTGTCGTTCACTTCTTCAGGCATTTCGAATAATGATGGATGGAATTTTGTAGGAAATCCTTTTCCTTCCACTATCGACTGGAATGCTGCAAGCGGATGGACTAAATCTAATCTAGATGGTTCTATCTATATCACGGGTAATGGAAATGCTTCTTTGCAATACGCTACTTGGAACGGTACAACCGGAACGAATGGAGGATCTCGTTACATCGCTCTCGGCCAGGGATATTGGGTGAAGGCTAATGGAGTGGGTACGCCTACGTTACAGGCTGATGAGAATATAAAAGCAGCGGGCACACAAACTACTTTCTTACGCGAAGGAAGTGTTGATAATTTGCTACGCATTACTATGAAGCAAGGTGGACTAGCTGATGAGACCGTTATCCATTTCAGAAATGATGCTACACCTGCTTTTGATCATCAAGCAGATGCATGGAAACGTAAGAATGGATACTTTAATCTTTCTTCTTTAGCAGAAACCAATGAACAGCTTGCAATCAATTCATGGTCGGCATTCCAATGCAACACAACGATCAAGCTGAATGTAACCGATGGCCCTCCCGGTCTCTACACATTTTTATTTTCAAATCTCGATTCGTTTGATGCAACTCCGGATTTTCAACTGAAAGACATTTTCCTCAACCAAACTTTTGCGGTCACCAATAATCTAGCATATAATTTTACTATTACCACCGATCAGCGCTCTTCAGGAAGTGGCCGATTTCAATTATTGTTTAATAAGATTTCCCCACCACTTGTTGTCCAGTTTGCTAATGGAACACTAACGGTCGACAAACTAACAAATATTCAATGGTATTTCAATGATCAACTTATAGGAGGCGCCACCAACACGAGTATCACTCCGGAAAAGTCGGGCATCTATCGTGTGGTTGCAAACAATAATGGATGTGAATCAAAGGGCTCATTTGAATTTATTCAGACAGCCACGGAGACACCCCCGATTGATGAAATAAGAGTTTTTCCAAATCCAGCTAGCGATGAAGTATTTATAGCATCCGGCCAACAGTCTATTGAGTCTGCAACGCTGATTAACTCAATCGGACAGGTTAAAGAAGTTCAGTTGACAGGTACAAAGGAAGATCATCAACGAAGCTTCAATATAGAAAATAGCAGCCCGGGTATCTATCTTCTTTACATCTATTCCGACAAAGATCTTTGGATTAGAAAGCTAATTAAAAATTAATGCGACTTTCTACTCATCTATCCATAACGGCAGTTCTGTTCTTGGTAATGTTTCCGGCTTGTGCGCAACCTGGCGATCCTCGTATTGACCTGGATGTACCGATTACCGGAATAGAAATCTTAATCTCTACAGGTGTTGTTGTAGGCTTAAGAAACCTACGCAAAAAAAATTGTGAGTAACACGTGTTTAATAGTCATTTCAAAAATTGGAGATAATCAGTTGACCCAATTTATTGGTCATAATGTGTAGTACTTTTTCTGGCGGCTTCAATGAACTTCCCAAACCCGCCTCCATGGTCTCCGCATGCCCTAACAAATGAATTGACATGTCATTGATTTTCGTCACTCGGTGTAAAAAGAAAGTTGTGGTGGTAGGAATGGGCTTGGAAAAGATCAAGACGCCCCGTTCGCTCAATTTTATTAAGTAAGGGCTGCACTCTCCACTGCTGATTTTGGTTCTTACCTCTTTGCCATTTTGATCATTTAAGGAAAAATAATTTCCGGCTAACAAGTATCCATCAGAAAGACTAATCACGTCATTCAGTGTTCCGGTTAAAACGAGCCCTTCTTTTTTCCACGTGATTTCCCCTAATACATTCACACCAATCGCGTCAAGTGGCTCTGGTGAATTGTATTTTTCCATTGCTTCAGTGCCTTTTAGAAACAGGGCAAATGAGTTGCTTTTTTCTGCGTACAGCAATTCCCTCGGGTACGATTTGTTCTCCAATCTTTTTTTCAACTTCTCTTCTCCCTTTTCATTTAAATACACAAATGTGTTGACTACATCCCCGCGCGTGAGGTGCACGGAATGGATCACAAATGCACTACCTTCTTGTGTCAACACAATTGGACCTAAAAATGAATTGGCGTCCGCTTGAACAGTACTGTCAATGGAAATATTGATTACTTTAAACCAACCAGGTTTGCCGTCAGGGTTTACTTTTACCAAATATGTACTAACTAAGTTTTTCTTTTTGTCTGGCTTGAAAATACCAGCCACATAGGCGCTGCCGTCTGGATTTTTGCGGTTGAACTTAGTAATCAATACCCCCTGATCTAGCGCTTCTGGCGTGGTCGTTTGTAGGATCAGTGGGATGGAAAAACGACCACTTTTTATTGCGCCTTCTTTATTTGTTAGGATTTGATCTGCGGTATTCAGGTTAACCACGTTGTTCTGCAGTATTTGTTGATCCTCTGCAAAGTTGTTATTGACGACCTGTTGCTGAGCGATTGCGTATTTTTCAAGACCGGGCAAACCGCCATAAAATTTCTCTACAAAATCTTTGTGCTTATTCACCTTCGAAGTAGTGACACGGTCTTTAAACTCCCTCACCAAAGTATCTGCCTTCCGATTCGAATAGATCAATTGGCTGATCACCGCTGCGTTGTGGTTAGTAAAGGTGGTGTCTAAAGATTTTGCCTTGTTTTGAATATCAAGCTCTTGTTTGAACGACTTGTACTCCAGTAATGAAAGTGCCACTGACTGGCGATCTAAATTGTTTAAAGTAAAAGCTAATTGCTTGTCCACTTTTACAACCGGTGGAAACGTAGGGCCAAATGAATTTCCAATCTTGATAGAGGCGTCATCCATTTTCTCGTTCGCGCTGATCAGTTTTTTGCGTAAATCTGTTACATCAATATTTACTTTTTTGCGAACCTGATGTACCCATTCGTTGTAATCCCACAATTCTATGTTATCTGTTAAAAAATTGATGTTGGTCAGTAGTCCGTCCAAACGATAGGTAACGATGGGCTTTACTTTGTAAGATGGTTTATGGCCGTTGATTGGGTATTCCTTTATCAATGCCAAATACTTATTCAAATAAATAATGCAAGAGTCATAATTCTGCTTGAGTTTTGAGAATCGCATATCCACCAACTCATTGGACACCAGGTACAGGTCTTCGGAAGAAGTAAATTCTTTCGTAATGGCGGAAAATATAATTACTGATTGATCATAAAAGTTTACGCTTTTTGTAAATGAGCTGTAAATCGGGGGGATTTTGGTGAGAAACAAATTTGCTGAATCGTAGCCATCGTTCATTTTGGCTGCAATAACGGGAAACTCAATTGCGGGTTTACCCTTGGCATCAAACATCTTATAAAGTGGTGCATAGTACTCTTCATTTCGGTTTGCCTCGCGCGCATCCACGACTTGCCTCGCTTTCAGATAACGAATTTTTGCTTGGTTTGCATTTGCCAGTGCATAAGAATACTCAGTTAAAGGATCGGCATTTTTGTAGTTGTTAGAATATAAAATTGCAAGGCGCAAATTGGCATTCGGATGATCGAGTTCCGCCATGATGAACTCTTTAAGTTCATTTTTTTGCCGATCGGGCGAATAAGTGGCAAGCAACGGAAAGAGATCTCTGAACTTTATACGTTGAGCTGAAACGTATTCAGGTAATAACAGCACGATAATTAAAACGAAGCGCCTCATAGGTTTCAAATACTTAGGATTTTCAATTCAACTCTGCGATTTGCGGCACGGTTTTCTTCCGTATCATTTTTAAGTTTGAATTGTGTTTCACCGTGTCCTTTTGGAGTAAATCGATCTAGCGAAATTTGATTTTGAATGAGGTGGTTCATAACACTTTTTGCACGCTTATTAGAAAGTATTAAGTTGTAAGTCTCTGACCCCACATCATCGGTGTGAGCGGCAATTTCAACTTTTAGCGAAAGGTTTTGTTTCATCAAATCAACTACGCGCTGCAATTCAGTAAAAGATACATCTGAAAGCTTATCAGAGTTTGACTCGAAATTTATATCCTTCAATGCCAGTTGCGCGTTCAACTCTAGTTTCATCAACTTTACATCAATACTATTGACTTTACCCGAGGTAAGGTCAATTGCTGTAGAGTTAAAGGCATAGCCTTGATCGGAGGTTACTTCCACTTCGTACCGATCTCCCGCCCGCAATGACACCATTTGGTTCCCCTCTACTTCAATAACTTCCCCTTCTCTACTTTTATTCCGAATCAATACTTTAGACTTTACCTTGGAGTTATTGACCAAGTCAGCCACGTTCAAAGCAACGCTTATTTTTTCTGGCTGCAATTCCACGTACTTTTCAAAGTCTCGATAAATCACCAGACTTGAAACATTGAATTCTATTATTTCGCTTTTAAAGTGCATTGAGCTTACAATTACTTCATAATCCTTGCCCAACGGCAAATCTACCGTTAACCTACCTGTCTTAACATTTGTCTTTTTGTCTTCAATAAAATTGCTCTGTCCCTTTTCCTTTATTTTCACTTCCGCCAAGAGAGGCTCAAAAAGCTCTCGGTCATTTACATTGACGGAAAAACGAACCGTTTTAAATAGACTAATATTTACAGTAAACTCCTCGTATTTTTTCTTCGATCGGATGTCTAATGGATAGGTGTAACTGGAAAAACCTGGTTTTCGAAACTCTAGGTTAAAACTTCTGCCAACCGGCAACACCACCGTATACCGCCCATCGTCCGGGTTGCTTTCTGTTTTCATCACCACTTCTGAAGTAAGCGCATCCGTCACTACAATTTCGGCACCCAGTCCGCTTTTAGAATCGGCATCAGTGATAAAGCCTTGAACAATATTATTCATAAACTGCCTCAGCGAGGGGGGTATTACCACAGAATAAATATCAGTATTGTTGTACGTGTAGTACATCAAATCGCCTTCGGCAGAAATGCAGGGCAGTTGATCGTCTTTATCTGTATTCACAAATGCCAAGCTTTGGGGAAAGCCCCACTCGCCAAGATCTGTCAACTTGGATTGATACATGTCATAACCACCTTTTCCGCCTGGGCGGTTCGAACTAAAAATGAGCGTTCGGCCATCGGCCATAATCCGTGGGGCTTTTTCACAGTCTTGATTGATCGGCCACGGAAGTTTTTCTGGATTGTTCCATTTCCCAAACGCGTCCTTAGTCGCCTTGAAAATGCTCAAACAAAAATTATTTTCTTTTTTCAATTCTTTGGAAGAAGGGCCCTCATCATTTACTCTTACAAAATAAAGGCTGTTGCCATCTGCGCTGATGGAAGGAAAAGCCTCATACCCACTGGTATTGATCGGTAGTCCCAATGGTTCGGGCTTACTCCAACCGCTTTTTTGGCGAGTTGATAAAAATATCTCTGAGTTGGACTGTGCACCAACGGTTCTGAAAAAGTAAAGTTCATTGCCGTCAAAACTAAGACTCGGGCCTCCAATTAATAATGCCGAATCACTCGCCTCGTTAATTTTTGTAAGCGATTGCGGCTTGCCCCATTTGCCTGCTTCGATAGTTGTTTGAAATAGGTTGAACGCCTTTCCGTTTTGAGCTTCAAAAATAAGTACCCGCCCATCTGCCTGAATAGTGGGCGCATATTCAACTACGCTCGGATCACTAATTGCTGGCTTTTTGGTGTTGCCGTAGTAGACCATGGAATCTACTGGGGCAGGTGCAGCGGGAGTGGTACCTGGATTTGTTTGCCCCTCCGCACTCAAATAACAGAGACTTGCGGCTACCAATACGCAGTAAGTTCTATAATTCATAAAATCTTAATCAATTAAGTTCAATTTGTAGTTTAATTTCCAATCAACACAAACGCTCCCCAATAAAAGGGTAGTGTATATTTTTCTTTGATTTCCAATTGAGCCGCCCTAAATGCTTGAAACTTATCTACACCGCTGATCCACTTGGTGTAGAAACTACTCATCAGTTCTTGCGTAGCATCATCATCTACTTGCCATAAGCTCATAATCACTGTACGTGCCCCGGCTACCAAGAAGGAACGCTGTAGTCCGTATACCCCTTCACCATTCCGCACTTCACCTAACCCTGTTTCGCAGGCAGACAAGGCCACCAATTCTGTATTGTCCAAAGCAAGATTCATGGCTTCGTAGGCAGTTAGCACTCCATCTTCTGGCGAGCTGTTTTGTTGGACGCCCGCACCCGCTAGTAATATACCCGAACGAAATAATGGATTTTTTACCAGTTGAGATTCTTCATTACTTTCCAGTTCATCACTTAAATCAACGTCATTCAAAAAGAACCCGTGAGTTGCAATGTGAAGAACTTGCGGGTTATTAACTTTTTTTAAATTTTCTTCTGAGGCATCTTGCAGCATAAAGGCATCGATTTTCCAACTTTTGGTAGACAACAGATCATTCAAAAGAGTGACTTCCTTTTTGGTGGCCGGCAACATGGGTATTTCTTCCCCTTGAAAACCAAAACGGGAAGCACGCTTTCCTCCGCTGGTTACTGCTACGCTGGCTAGATTGGAGCCGGGCAAATTAAAATCGGCATACCCAAAAATGCTCGCTTGCGCGGAAGGGTTCTTCATGCTCGGATGGGCTTCTGTCAGCTCTCTGGTATTGCTCACTAAACGGATATTGTACTCATCCAGCGTGTACCTGCCGTTGGCTGGGTTTTGGATACAGTTCAAATTAATTTTATTGAATACGCCATCGCAGCTGATGTAAAGAGTTTGTGACGTGGGCAGCTCTCTCAACAGCGGTGCCCAGATATGCTTGAAGGAGAGTGTGTCATGTTGCTGAAACTTAATCATGTTTCGCAGGTAACGATACCACCTCGTCTCTAGCTTGCTGCCCTCGGGCCAAATAAGCAACTTTGGTTTTGTGCTTTCAGAGTTTAAAACCAGCGCTGCGTAGTAAACGGAGTCCGTTACGAATTTCTTTTTTACCCTGATAATTTCAATAGCGGTTTCGTTCGGTTTAAGGCTCGCCTGCACATCTTTCCAAGTAATAATCTTCTTGCCTATGTTGCCAAACTGCGCGGATCGCTCGCTCAGTTTTTTCTCTAAGTCATTGGCCTGTTCTTCCACTTTAGCCAAGTCTATTTTTAAACGAGCGCGCTCTTCGGTGGTAAAACTATAATAGCGTACGAGTTCTTCTTTTGTTTGCTGCCAGTGTTGAAACATTTTTTGTAGCTCCACATCTCCACTGGTCATAATGGCATTGCGCACTTTATTGGAAGCATTCAATAGAATTGCCTTGGTGGAAAGTTGCAAGTCGTATAGCCTCTCGGCAATTCCTTCGCCCGATTGTTTGGCAAGGCGTTGTACGCAAAAATCTTGGAACGATTCAAAAACAGGCTGGATGCGATTATAAAAGGCACCCTTCTCCTTTTCGCTCATGGCCCCGAAATAATTGACAATTTGTTTTTCGTACTTTTCAACAACCTTAGAAAAGTAGGGACCGGCCTGTTCTAATTTTCCGGTGGCAAAATAGACACCCGCCAGGCCGTAAAGCGACCGCGCATAATCGGGGTGATCTTCGCCCAGCAACGACTGCCTCAGGTTCACGCTCTCCTGCCAGAAACTTTCGGCCTGCGCGTATTTTCCTTGATCTTGGTAGAGTGAAGCTAAATTGCTTATTACGGTGGCGTAAGATGGATGGCTTTTGCCGAGGGTTTTTTCTGTTAAAGAGCGAACCGTTTCCATCATGAAAGCTGCTTTGTCTAGCTCCTTTTTCTTTTGATATAAAGTGGCCAGGTTTTGCAACGACACTAGGTATTGCGGGTGGTTCGTGCCAAGTATTTCTTGGTCAATTTTGTTGGCTTCTTGTAATAGTGGTTCTGCCTTTGCGTAATTTTCTTGAAGCTGATAAAGGGCTGCTAGGTTTTGCAGAACCGTGGCGTACTCAGAATTTACTTTTCCGTTGGTCGTCTCACGAATGGCCAAAGCCTTTTTAAGCAATGGCTCGGCCTCGCCAAAATTGCCCATCGTTTGGTAATATAGAGCCAGCGAGTTAATTCCGTAGGCGTAAAGTTCACTCGCGTCTCCGCTTACCTTCTCAAGCAACTCCGCACCTTTTCGGAGATTTTGCTCTGCTTGTTGATAATCGCCAATGACCTGAAAGTACCGGCCTTTGTTTAATAGTAGCAACCCATACGGTTCGGTCGATTTCTTTTTGCCAGAGTCATAATAGAGCTCGGCAGAATCCAATTCTTGTTTCGCCCGTTCGCGAAAACCCATCTTTAAATTGAGCATGGACAAATCGCTCATTAATAACGCAAAATTTTCAGAACCACTCCCCTTTGATTTTTTTACCTGATCGCTCGCTTGGCTTACTAGAGAGATCGCTTCTCTCCATTTTCCTTGATCCTGAAGCGTGGAGGCATAATTTACCAATGTTGATACAAACTGATCGTCCCGATTTAATCTGCCGGATTGGTAATGCGACAAAACCAATTGATAGACTGAATCAGAACGCGCGAAGTTTTTTTCTTTTTGATAGCATTGTGCAAGACCGGTAAGGGCAATTGCCGTTTCACTTGTAATGGCGGCACCGATCGAAAACTGTATGGCCAATGATTTTTGATAATCGGTTTTAGCTTTTGCTAGTTGCCTGGCTTTAAAATAGATGGAAGCTTTTTTATTTAATGAATTAATAGCTCGATGGTGCTTTTCCCCCAGAGATTGTTCCACTATTTTATGTGATTCTTCAATGGCTTCGATGGCTTTTTCAGTTTGTTTTTTCTCAATCAACAGCAACGCAAAATTTTGGAGCGTTTCGGCATAGACCAACACTTCCTCGGGCTTTGTTTTGTTGAGTTTGGAAAGAGCTTGCTCGTAAAGTGCTTGCGATTTGTCATAATCACCTTTTGATTGTTTCATAGCGGCCCGGTTATTCAGTGCCGTGGCGTATGCCAAATTTCCATTTGGGTGGTTAGCTACAATTGCGAAAAGAGATTCCGCTTGATCATCCTTTCCAAGCAATTCTAAATTGATGGCTCTAACGTTTAATAGATGGAGATAATCTTCATCATTTATCATCTGAAGCTTTTCAAAAAGTGACTGACTCTCCTGATAATAAATTTCAGCCTTTTCAAATTGGCGAAGGCGATGAAGCGCTTCCGCGTATCCTTTTAAAATCAGCGGGTAATCGGGCCCCCCGGTTAATTGATTCGTTTCATACTTGTTTTTTGTGTCCAAAAAAATTGAAAGGGCGTTGTCTACGTTGCCCATCTCAAGATTAAGAAGCCCGAAATAGTAATAGGCGAGGAGGGTTTCAGGAGTTTCTTCTTTCAACTTTTTGAACGAATCAGAAAAAAGAGCGTACGCTTTTTGGCTGTCGTTGGCCAGGTAATAATTGATGGCCATTTCTAGATGACAGTCCACAATCTGGCTTTCTTCCACCGAATAAAAATTCAAAAGAATTTCTTTCGAACGCACTAGTTGTTCTAACGCTTTTTCATAGCTGCCCAAACTTCGGTGAAACTGGGCGGCATTTTCATACGCGGTGGACAAAACCAAATCTTTTTTTCCCTCGCGTATTTGAATTTCCTTTTGGGCGAACTCCAAGCCTTCCTGCAACTTATTTTGTTGAAAACAAACGTTGACAAGTAATCTTAAGATGGAGGCATAACTGTCGTTCGTTTCGCCACTTTCTGCTTGGTATTTCTTGAGCGTTTCAGTGGCCTCTTGATAAGCCGTTTCAAATTGATTATTACCAAAGCTGGTCTCAGCTTTTTGATAGAGAGCCACCCACTCTTGCGACAGGGCAACAGACGGAAGTAAAAGGGCACAAAGAACGAACACTAAGCGCATGCCATAGACTTTGGGGTTTCGTAAAGATACATTGTTACCTCTTATTCCACCAATACCACAAAAGGGGTATATCTGGGTTAACTGATCTGGTTAAAATATATAAAACTGAAACTGTTTTATGTCCGTTTAATCAAGAAATTTGTGCGTTTGTTTAGGTATGAAAACAAGGCACAAGATTTTTTTAATTATAGAAGTTGTTACTAGCATTATTGTTTTGCTGGTCGGCTTAATGTGAGAAATTATGACAATTCAACTGGAATTATTTTCATTTGCACAGCAGGTCTTTCAATCACAAGTTAAATCAGAGGTACAGGACTTTGCTTGTTGTTTTCCGGTGAAGGCTGGAGTTATTGTAGCAACGCAAAAGAAAAAAATTGAACGCATTCCCTTTCGGTTTTAAAAGATGGAAAAGAATAAAAATTTGCTGGCGTACTTGGCGCTAGGTGCAGTCTGTGTGATTTGGGGAACTACTTATCTCGGTTTGCGCATTGGTGTCAGTCAATTTCCGCCATTCTTGTTTTCAATTATTCGCTTTCTCACAGCCGGCCCAATATTGATTATAATAATGCTCACTATTGGCAAGGCAACATGGCCAGATAGAAAGACATTGTTCAACCAAGCAGTGGGAGGATTATTCATGGTCACGCTCGGAATTAGTGTAGTTGGGTGGGCGGAAGTCTATATTTCTAGTGGCGTGGCTGCCATCATTTGTTCGATGATGCCGATCTGGACGGTATTAATAAATGTGTTTGTGACCAAAGATGAAAAACCAAATTGGCTAATTGTGTTGGGCTTAATAACCGGCCTTACGGGAATAGTGTTGATTTTTGGTGAGCACTTAACTGAGTTTTCAAATGCAAACTACCTTACGGGAATCATTCTCACCTTTGCAGCTAACTTGTGTTGGGCAATTGGCAGCATTTGGATCAAGAAAAAAAATTCGACCAGCAACCCATTTCTCAACGCAGGATTACAAATGCTGTTTGGTGGATTGTTTTTAATTCCAATCAGTTTATTGTTAGATGATTACGCTCGAATTCAATGGGCCAATTCTTTGATCTACTCGCTCATTTACATGTCATTAGTTGGATCGGTAGCTGCGTATGCTTGCTATTCGTATGCGATCAAAAAATTACCCATGACGATTGCCTCGCTGTATGCTTATATCAATCCCATTGTGGCAGTAATCTTGGGGTGGCTAGTGTTAAATGAAAAATTGAATTGGCAAATCGCTGTCGCCATTTTTATTACAGTGGCCGGAATTTACATTGTCAATAGAGGTTATCAACTAAAGACTTTACAATCTTCAGATTCTAATTTGACCTTTAAGAACATGCTAAAAGTCTTCCTTTTGGGGAGAGCCAATTGAGAGTTTATATGACAGTTATTAGAAAAGCTTCGTTGAATGATATTGGTCAACTTGTAAAACTGTTCGATGCTTACCGCGTATTCTACAAAAAAGATACTGATGTTACTGGCGCTAAAAAGTTTTTGAGTGAACGAATTAAAAACAACGAATCTGAGATTTTTGTGGCTGAGATCGATAACTCATTAGTTGGGTTCGTTCAATTGTATCCACTCTTTTCGTCTACACGAATGAAACGGCTTTGGCTACTCAATGATTTATTTGTTGCTGACAGCCACCGAGGGAGAGGTATTTCTGTTTTGCTGATGGAGAAAGCCAAAGAGTTTGCAATCCAAACAAATTCATGTGGACTGATTTTGGAAACGGCTAAAACAAATGACATTGGAAATAGCTTATATCCAAGAACGGGTTTCGCCCTAGACAACGATCACAATTACTACAGCTGGGATGTTTAAACCAACCAATCTATGAGTTTGCAGATTAAACGCTATCAAGTTGACGCTTTCGCTGAAAAATTATTTACCGGTAATCCTGCAGTGGTTTGCCCGTTGGGTTCCTGGCTTTCGGATGACCAAATGCAATCTATCGCCATGGAAAATAATTTAGCGGAAACGGCATTCTACGTAAAAGAAAAGGAAGGATTTCGAATACGCTGGTTTACGCCCACTGTTGAAGTGGATTTGTGTGGCCATGCCACGCTGGCAACAGCCTACGTCCTGTTTTTCCATGAGAATTATTCGGACGATAAGATCGTGTTCAACTCGAGAAGTGGACCTTTAACAGTCGCTAAGTCTGGTGAATTGCTCACCTTAAATTTTCCGGTAGATGTGTTTAAAGAAGTAAGTGCCATTCCTGAATTGGAAGAGGGACTTGCCGCAAAACCGCTAAAAACATTTAAGGGAAAAACAGACTACCTGCTTGTTTTTGAGAAAGAGGAAACCATTCGAAAGATGAATCCTGATTTTAAAAAAATAGCTCAAGTGCAGGCGAGAGGAATTATCGTTACCGCGAAGGGAGATACACTTGATTTTGTTTCGCGTTTTTTTGGTCCTCAGTCGGGTGGAGATGAAGATGCAGTAACCGGTTCAGCCCATACTACGCTTACGCCTTATTGGGCTTCCGTGCTGAATAAAACAGAATTCCAAGCGGCACAACTGTCGGCAAGAGGAGGAAGGCTTCGTTGCAAACTCATCGGAGATCGTGTGGCCATCAGCGGACAAGGAAAACTGTTTTCAACTGGTCTGATTTATTTGGATTGATCTGGATACATGACCACGAATCGGAAGAATGGCGCACAAATAAATTCGTTTTCGCGCATTCATGGCGACATTACCCAACGACAAGAAAATGAATTTAACACTATCAATAGTCAATAGCACGCAAGAAGACATCGAGGCAATATTTTCTTTATATGATACTGCAACGGCCTATCAAAAGATGTTTACCAAAAAACATTGGAAAGGCTTTGAACGCACTCTAGTAGAAACCGAAATCTCAGAGCATCGGCAATTTAAAATTGTTATGCACGATCAAATTGTATGCGCGTTTGTAATTACTTTCAGTGACCCTTATATCTGGCAGGAGAAAGGGATCGAACCTGCCATTTACATTCACCGAATCGCAACCCATCCGGATTACCATGGAAATGGTTTTGTAAAGGAAATTGTCAATTGGGCCACCCAATATGCCACTAAAATCAGAATAAAATATATTCGGTTAGATACGACCAGTGGGAATGATAAACTGACTAATTACTACATTCGCTGTGGCTTCACCTATTTGGGCAACCAAGAGTGCATACTAACCGATGATCTGCCTGCCCATTATAAAGATGGACTCTTTAGCCTGTTTGAAATTAAACTTTAGTAGAAAGTATTAGCTATGTATGTATCTAAATTAAACCGAAACGAGAAAGTAGAAGAGTTGAATGAATTTATTCGGCAAAATAGTTTTGGAATGTTAGTTAGCGTGGTAAATGGAAGCGCCATGGCTACCCACATTCCAATGTATTTATCTGAAGATGGCAAGACACTGACGGGGCATATCGCTCGCGCGAATAGTCAATGGAAAAATTGGGAGTCATCTTCGGAGGTGCTTGCGGTTTTTCAAGGATCGCATGCCTATATATCTTCTTCTTGGTATGATCATGAGAACGTGCCAACGTGGAATTACATGGCAGTGCATGTATATGGAAAAATCCGAATTATTGAAAATGAAGAACTGCTCGAGTCGCTGAAGAACCTGGTACATAAACACGAAAGAAGTTCAGTTAAACCTGTTTCAGTGGAGGGTATGTCAGAAACGTATGTGACGGAACAGATGCGCGGAATAGTTGGGTTGGAAATCCGCATTTCAAAAATGGAAGCTGCCTACAAACTATCTCAAAATCGTGACACAAAAAATCATGCAAATATCGTTTCGGAATTAGAAAAACGAGGTGATGAAAATTCTGTAGCGATTGCTGAACAGATGAGAAAGTATGGCATCACAAAAAAGGAGTGACTTTGAACGACTCTTGATAGAAATAAATTTTTAATTCGTAATAACTACTGTAATTTTACCATCAATTAAATTAAACTACCATGGCCGTACTAACTGATTCTATTCACGTTGAGCGAGTTGCAAAATCACGACTCTCAACGATTGATTTCGATAATCTTGGTTTTGGTGTTCATATCTCCGACCACATGTTGGTGATTGATTACAAAGACGGTAAATGGCATGAACCTGTTATTGTTCCTTACGGGAATTTGGAATTGTCGCCTGCTATGTTGGCATTACACTATGGACAGTCGGTGTTTGAGGGTATGAAAGCTTTTAAAAACGACAAAGGAGTAATAACTATTTTCCGGCCTGAGCGCCATCACAAAAGATTGTTGAAGTCGCTGGAGCGGATGTGTATGCCTGCGATAAGCGAAGAGTTGTTCATCAACAGTTTAAGTGCATTGATTGAAGTAGATGCGGACTGGATTCCTACTACAGAAGGATCGTCATTATATTTAAGACCATTTGTATTTGCATCGGAAGCAAAATTGGGTGTAAAGATAGCAGACGAATACAAGTTCATTATTTTAACAAGCCCCGTTGGCCCTTACTTTGTAAAGCCGATTCGTGTAAAAGTAGAAGAAGAATTTGTGCGTGCAGCAGAGGGGGGAACGGGTTTTGCAAAATGTGCTGGGAATTATGGTGGCGCCTTTTACCCAACTATGTTAGCACAAAAGCAAGGCTTCGACCAAGTATTGTGGACGGATGCTAAAGATCACGCCTACATTGATGAGTCGGGTGCGATGAATGTGATGTTTGTTTTGAATGGCAAATTGGTCACGCCTAAACTTTCTACTTCATTGTTGGATGGCGTTACCCGCAATTCAATTTTAGCATTGGCCGAAAGTTTGCAAATTGAAAAAGAAGAGAGAATAGTAAGCGTTGCCGAAATTCAAGAAGCATTTAAAAAGGGAACGATCACGGAGGCGTTTGGTGTAGGCACGGCTGCGGTGGTATCGCAGATTGCTATGATTCATATTCATGGTGTGGATAATAATTTGCCAGCGATAGATGCAAACAGTTTTCAACAACGTGTGAAGAAAAAATTGAACGACATCCGCATGGGGATTTCTCCAGATACACACGGTTGGAATTATTTGGTGAGAGGCTAGGTAACCATGAGCAGAATTTTCTTTACAAAGGATCGAAAAATTTCCCCCGATCAATTCATTGACGTGCTGCAACGCTCTACCCTTGCCGAAAGAAGGCCTGTGTATAGCCGAAGTCGCATTGAAAAAATGTTGGAGCACGGAAATATTTTAAT
>Ga0209591_10004509_pt1 | contig 15750 bp, 13 predicted proteins | sample MAT01_FD_187207 | JGI IMG/M metagenome (GOLD analysis project Ga0209591, IMG submission 187207) | Freshwater microbial communities from Lake Fryxell liftoff mats and glacier meltwater in Antarctica - MAT-01 (SPAdes) (version 2) | ecosystem: Environmental > Aquatic > Freshwater > Ice > Liftoff... | reverse complement strand
CGGCGCAGGCGGGTGTCGGGCGGGCCTATCGAGATCGGCACCTCGGGCAGGTCGGGCAGGTGCAGCTCGACACTCACCGCAGCGCCCTCATGCGCCGTCCAGCGTCTTCAGCTGGCTTTGAAGCAGCGCGTCGTAGCGGCCCGCAGCCGTCAGCAACAGATCGCAGAACTCGCGGGCCGCGCCGTGCCCCCCGGTGGCCGATGTGACGTGATGGGCCACCGCTCTCACTTCCGCATGGGCATTGGCCGGGGCACAGGCAAAGGCCGCGCGCGTGAGCAGCGGCAGGTCGGGCCAGTCGTCGCCCATGGCGGCCACTTCATGCCAGCCCAGACCCAGCGTTGCCAGCAATGCCGCAGCCGCCACGGCTTTGTCCTGTACCCCGTAGATGGCGTGGGGCAGGCCCAGATCAGCCACACGCCGACGCACCGCGGGTGAATCGCGGCCGGTAATCACCAAAGGCAGGACGCCGCCCTGCATCAGCAGCTTCAGACCATGACCATCCAGGGCATGAAAAGCCTTCACGGTCTCGCCGTGTTCGCTGATGTACAGGCTGCCGTCGGTGAGCACGCCGTCCACGTCGAAGATGGCTGCCCGCATCCCGATGCCGCCGCTGCAGCCCGCACCGCCGCCTTGCGCACGCAGCAAAGTTTCTGCAGAGAAGCGCAAGCTCGGTGGCATGCGCCTAGATCACCTTCGCACGCATCAGGTCGTTGCTGTTGAGTGCGCCCACCAGCAGGCCGGCGTCGTTCACCACCAGCACGCTGGTGATGCGGTGCTGTTCCATCACGCCGGCGGCGTCCACCGCCAGCGCGGCGTCCTGCACCAGGCGCGGGGCGCGGTGCATCACGGCTTCGGCGGTCAGCGCCCGCAGGTCGGCGCCGCGTTCGATGAGCCGGCGCAAATCGCCATCGGTGAAGATGCCCAGGGGCTTGTCGTCGGCAGCGGCCACGGCGGTGAAGCCCAGGCCCTTGCCCGTCATCTCGCGCAGCAGTTCGCCAAACGGAGCTTCGGGTGCCACGCAGGGCACGGCCTCGCGCGGGCGCATGAGGTCACGCACATGCATCAGCAGCTTGCGCCCCAGCACGCCGCCGGGGTGCGAGCGCGCGAAATCCGCTTCCTTGAAGCCGCGCGCGTCCAGTAGCGCCACCGCCAGGGCGTCGCCCATCGCCATCTGCGCCGTGGTGCTGGCGGTGGGCGCCAGGTTCAGTGGGCAGGCTTCTTCGTCGACCGCCGTGTTCAGCACGATATCGGCGTGCTTGGCCAGCGTCGATGCCGGCCGGCCGGTCATCGCGATGAAACACACGCCCATGCGGCGCATGGCTGGCAGGATGGCCCCGAGCTCGTCGCTCTCACCGCTGTTGCTGATGGCCAGCACGACATCGCCGGGCACCACCATGCCCAGGTCGCCGTGGCTGGCCTCGGCCGGGTGAACGAACATCGCCGGCGTGCCGGTGGAAGCCAGCGTGGCGGCAATCTTGCGGCCCACATGGCCGCTCTTGCCCATGCCCATCACAACCACGCGGCCGCGGCACGCCAGCATGGCCTGCACGGCGCGCACGAAGCCTTCGTCCAGGCGCTCGGCCAGCGCCCTGAGCGCGCGCGCTTCGATCTCGAAGGTGCGCGCCGCCATGCTGAGCACGCGTTGGCTGTCGAATAGCATCGAAGCATTCTAGGCAACCACCTTCGCACTGGTGTCCACACTCGAACTCGTGCTGCTCTACCTCGTGGCTGCAGTGCTGGGAGTGGTGGTGTGCCGCTCGCTGAAGCTCCCGCCGATGCTCGGGTACCTGGCGGTGGGTGTGCTCATCGGGCCCAACGCACTGGCCTTGGCACAAAACAGCGCCGGCGTGCAATACCTCGCCGAGTTCGGTGTCGTGTTCCTGATGTTCGTCATCGGGCTCGAATTCAACCTGCCCAAGCTGCGCAGCATGCGCCAGCTGGTCTTCGGTCTCGGCTTGAGCCAGGTCGTGCTGACCATCGCCGGCACGCTGCTGGGCCACGCCTTGTTGGGGGCCGCCTATGCCGGCGTCTTCGGTCAAGCCTGGCAGATGAGCTGGCAAGGGGCGGTGGTGCTGGGCGGGGCCATGGCGATGAGCAGCACCGCCATCGTCGTGAAGCTGATGGCAGAACGGCTGGAGCTCGAAAGCGAGCACGGCAAACGCGTGATGGGCGTGCTGTTGTTCCAGGACCTGGCGGTGGTGCCGCTGCTGGTGTTGATACCAGCCCTCGGCAGCTCGGGCGAAGACCTGATGATCGCCATTGGCCTGGCGGCACTGAAGGCCAGCGTGCTGCTGACCCTTCTGCTGGTGGGCGGACAGCGCGTGATGCGGTGGTGGCTGACGCTGGTGGCGCGGCGCAAGAGCGACGAGCTCTTCATGCTGAACCTGCTGCTGGTGACCCTGGGCCTGGCCTACCTGACCGAACACGCGGGTTTGAGCCTGGCCCTGGGTGCGTTCGTCGCCGGCATGCTGGTGGCCGAGACCGAATACAAGCACCAGGTGGAAACCGACATCCGGCCTTTCCACGATGTGCTGCTGGGCCTGTTCTTCATCACCATCGGCATGAAGCTGGACTGGCGGCCCGTCATCGAGCAGTGGCCGCTGGTGCTGCTGCTGACGACGCTGCCCATCCTGGCCAAATTCGTGCTGGTGGCCGCACTGGCGCGGGCGTTCGGGGCGCAACCCGGTGTCGCGCTGCGCACGGGCCTGTACCTCGCGCAGGCCGGTGAGTTCGGCTTTGTGCTGCTGACGCTGGGCGCAGACCGCGGCCTGGTGGCCCCCGAGTGGATGAGCCCGGTGCTGGCCAGCATGGTGCTGAGCATGCTGGCCACGCCGTTTCTCATCATGTACAGCAACCGCATCGTGAATCGGCTGAGCGCCAGTGACTGGCTGATGCAGAGCGTGGCCCTGACCACCATCGCCAAGAAGGCGATTGCCACCGAAAAGCACGTGATCATCTGCGGCTACGGCCGCAGCGGCCAGAACCTGGCGCGGCTGCTGCAGCCCGAGGGCATACCGTACATGGCGCTGGACCTCGACCCCGACCGTGTGCGCCAGGCTGCGGCCGCCGGCCAGAGCGTGGTCTTCGGCGACGCCGCGCGCCTGCCCAGCCTGATGGCTGCCGGCCTGGCCCGCGCCGCCGCCGTGGTGGTGAGCTACCCCGACACGCCCAGCGCGCTGAAGATCCTGGGCCTGGTGCGGGCCCACGCCCCCAGGGTGCCGGTGATCGTGCGCACCATCGACGACAGCGACATCGAAAAGCTGCGTGCCGCCGGAGCCACCGAAGTGGTGCCGGAAGCCATCGAAGGCAGCCTGATGCTGGCCGGCCATGCGCTGGCGCTGGTGGGCGTGCCGATGAAGCGCGTCATCCGCATCACGCGCGACGCGCGCGACGCCCGCTACAGCCTGCTGCGCGGCTACTTCCACGGCGCCGACGACGACACCGTCAACGAGCTCGACCAGGCTCGGCTGAAGAGCGTGACCATCCCCGATGCTGCGCGCTGCCGTGGGCAGACGCTGGACGCGCAGGCGCTGCACGCGGTCGGCGTGAGCGTGGTGACAGTGCGCCCGGCCAGTGGCGGAGCCGCCGTGCCGGCTGCCGCGCACGTGCTGAAAGCCGGCGACACGCTCGTGCTTTCCGGCCTGCCGGAGCCCCTGGCGCTGGCCGAGGAAAAGCTTCTGCGCGGATGATCTGCCGCATGCACCGCATCCCACGCCGGGCCCTTCTGCGCAGCCTCGCCCTGCCCCTGTGGACGCTCGGCGGCGCCGGGGCTTCAAGCGCCACCGAGACAAGCGCCACCGCAACGCTGCTGCGCAGGGGTGGCGTGGTCGTGGCGTTGCGTCACGCGCTGGCCCCCGGCACCTTCGACCCGCCAGAATTCACGCTGGGCGACTGCCGCACGCAGCGCAACCTGAACGACGAAGGCCGCGCGCAAGCGCAGCGCATCGGGCAGTGGTTCCAGCACCAGGGCCTGAGACCGGCGCAGGTGCGCAGCAGCCCCTGGTGCCGCTGCATCGACACGGCCACGCTGGCCTTCGGCACCGCCGTGGCCTGGCCGGCCCTGGGCTCACCGCGCGGCAGCGGCGAGCAAACCAATGAAGAACACTTGGGCCAACTGCGCAAGAACGGCGCGGCGGTGGCGGCGGGCCGCTTCGAGGTCTGGGTGACGCATGCCTTCGTGCAGCAGGCACTGGCGGGGCAAAGCACGGGTTCGGGCGAAGGCCTGCTGTTGCAAGTCCGCGCCGGCGAAATGCCCGTGGTGCTGGGCAGGCTGACCGTGGGATGAGTTCTTCTCGCCCGGCTTACGGCTGTGGCAGCTTCGAGGCCTGTGCCAGCTGCAACCCGTGTTCGAGGGCCATCAGGGCCATCAGAGCCATTACGCCATTAATTGCATCATCACCGCGTCGTGCAGACAGCCTCCCCCAAAGGCAACTTCCGCGAGCCCTCATCATCGCGGTTGACGAATGCTTTGGCGTCAGGGCCGGCCGGCCTGGCCTGTCACAAAGGATCAACCGATCAGGAATGACGCGATGAACCACTGCGCACCCGCTGCCTACATCAGCGACCACGTCCGCACCGTGCCGAACTGGCCGGCCCCGGGTGTGATGTTCCGAGACATCACGCCGCTGCTGGCCAACCCGCGCGTCTTTCGCGTGCTGATCGACCAGTTCGTGCACCGCTACTTCGACTTGAAACCCAGCGCCATCGCCGGGCTGGATGCGCGCGGCTTCATCATCGGCAGCGTGGTGGCCTACGAGCTGAACGTCGGCTTTGTGCCCATCCGCAAGAAAGGCAAGCTGCCCTTCACCACGGTGGAAGAAACCTACGAGCTCGAATACGGCAGCGCCACAGTCGAGCTGCACACCGACGCCGTAAAACCGGGCGACCGCGTCGTGCTCATCGACGACCTGATTGCTACCGGCGGCACGATGATGGCCGGAAAGAAGTTGCTCGAACGCCTGGGCGCCCAGGTGCTGGAAGGCGCAGCCATCGTGGATTTGCCTGAGCTGGGCGGCTCGAAGCGGCTGCGTGATGCGGGGTTGCCGCTGTTCGCGCTGGTGGCTTTCGAGGGGCACTGAAGCCGGCACTGAAACCGGCCACGCGCAACGGCGCCAGCGCTATTTCCCGATACAGAAGCTGCTGAAGATCACCCCCAACAGATCTTCGGTGCTGAACTGCCCGGTGATCTCTCCCAGCGCGCGGTGCGCCAACCGCAGTTCTTCGGCCAGCAGGTCGAGCGCGGCGTCGCGCAGCGTCGCGTGCGCTTGTGCTTGCAGCAGGTGTTCGCGCGCACGCTGCAAGGCCTGCACATGGCGCGTGCGGGCGATGAACAAACCTTCGGGCGCGGCCTGCCAGCCGGCTTGGGCCAGCAGCGCCTTTCGCAGCGCGGCCAGGCCTTCGCCCGTGCGTGCGGACAGCTTGAGCGCGCCGTCGGGCAGCGCGGTGGGGTCTTCGCCTTCTATGTCGGCCTTGTTGTAGACGTGCAGCAGCGGCACACCCGCTGGCAGCTGCGCACGAATGGCCACATCGGCAGCCTCGTAGCCTGGCTCGCCCAAGCGCCCCAGGTCGTGCAGGAACACCACCACGTCCGCCGTGCCTATCGCCTGCCAGCTGCGGCCGATACCGATGCGTTCCACCTCGTCTGCGGCTTCGGTGTCGGCGCGCAGGCCGGCGGTATCGGTGATGTGCAGCGGCACGCCTTCGATCTGCAGCGTCTCGCTGACGCGGTCGCGCGTGGTGCCGGGTATGGGCGTGACGATGGCCAGCTCGGCGCCAGCCAGCGCGTTCAAGAGGCTGCTCTTGCCCACGTTGGGTTGGCCGGCCAGCACCACGCGCAGCCCCTCACGCAACAGCGCGCCCTGGCGCGTGCGGGCCAGGGCTTCGTCCACCGCTGCCAGCAGTGCATCCAGCTGCGCGCGGGCGCCGGCCTTTTCCAGGAAGTCGATCTCTTCTTCGGGGAAATCCAGCGTCGCTTCGACCAGCATGCGCAGGTGCACGGTGCGCTCGGACAGGTGCGAGATCTGTTCGCTGAAGGCCCCGCTGAGCGACCGCGCCGCTGAGCGCGCCGCAGCCTCGGTGCTGGCATCGATGAGGTCGGCCACGGCCTCGGCCTGCGCCAGGTCGAGCTTGTCGTTGAGGAAGGCGCGCTCGGTGAACTCTCCCGGCTCGGCCAGGCGCAGGCCGGGCTGCGCCTGCAGGCAGCGCGCCAGCAGCAGCTGCAGCAGCACCGGGCCGCCGTGGGCTTGCAGTTCCAGCACCTCTTCGCCGGTGTAGGAATGCGGGGCCGGGAAATGCAGCGCCAGGCCGCGGTCCAGCGCCATGCCGTCTTCACCCATGAATGGCAACAGCGTGGCCTGACGTGGCGACAAGGCTCGGCCGCAGAGGGCCTGAATCAGCGCAGAAAGATCGCGCCCTGAAGCGCGAACGATGCCCACCGCGCCGCGCCCGGGAGCCGAGGCAATGGCGATGATGGGGTCTTGGTGGCGCCCTGGCAGCGCGTGTCCACGCCCGGCTTCGGGCGAAACATCAGGCGGGGCAGCGCGCATCTTCTTTTGATTCTGGCGCGGAACCTGGGACGGTTGCTAGCGAATGGCGCAAGTGAGTGGCGCAAGTAAATCGTCGACGCAGGTGAATGGCGCGGGTGGAGTAGTTGACTGCCCGAACTCCTGAGCCCTCTCTTTCGGAGAAGGGTCGCCCGCATGTCTGCATCGTCGGCGCCCTGGCGCCCGGCTTCAACCCCCGGGCGGGGGTTGAAGCGGTCGCCGCCGTGCGCTATTTGCCAAGCACGCCCAATTGCTTGTTGATGAACCACTGCTGCGCGATCGACAGGATGTTGTTCGTCAGCCAGTACAGCACCAGACCGGCCGGGAAGAAGAAGAACATGATGCCGAAGGCCAGCGGCATGAACCACATCAGCTTGGCCTGCATGGGGTCCGGCGGCGCCGGGTTCAACCACACCTGGAACAGCGAGCTGGCGGTCATCAGCACCGGCAGAATGAACCACGGGTCCGGAGCAGCCAGGTCGGTGATCCAGCCCACCCACGGCGCACCGCGCATCTCGACGCTGGACAGCAATACCCAGTACAGCGCAATGAAGAACGGCATCTGCACGAGAATGGGCAAGCAGCCGCCGAGCGGGTTGACCTTCTCCTCGCGATAGATCTTCATCATCGCCTGCTGCATTTCCTGCGGCTTATCCTTGTAGCGCTCACGCAGCTCGGTGACACGCGGCGCCAAGGCCTTCATCCTGCCCATGCTGCGGTAGGCGGTGGCGTTCAGCCAGTAGAAGGCGATCTTCAGCACCACCACCAGGCCGACGATGGCCCAGCCCCAGTTGCCCAGCACGCCGTGCAGCTTGTCCAGCAACCAGAACAGCGGCTTGCTCAACACGGTGAGCCACCCGTAGTCTTTCACCAGATCCAGGCCCGGGGCCAGCGCGGCGAGCTTGTTTTCTTCCTGCGGGCCGGCAAACAGCACGGCTTCATGCGTGACGCTGGCACCCGGTGCGACTTCACCCAGGGGCTGCACCATCGCGATGGTGTAGTGGTTGTCAGCCACCTTGGCGGTGCGGAACTCACGCGGGCCCGGTGTACCCACCAGCCACGCGCTGGCAAAGTAATGCTGCACCATCGCCACCCAGCCGTTGTCGGCTGCCTTGTCATGGTCGGCGCTGCCCTTGGCAATGTCCTTGAAGTCGATCTTGTTGAACTTGCTGGCATCGGTGTACATCGCCGGGCCGGTGAAGGTGAAGTAGAAGCTGCTCTCGCCCTCCGGCGGGTTGCCGTCACGGGCAAGTTGCAGGTAGACCTGCGGCGCGATGGCCGTGCTGCCTTCGTTGCTGAATTCGTGCTTCACGCCCACGGTGTACAGGCCACGAGTGAAGGTGTACGTTTTGGCCAGCTTGTGTCCGTCGATGGACGGCGACTCGAAGCGCAAAATCAGTTCTTGGGCCCCGGCGGGCAAATTGCGCTCGCCTGGCACCACTGTCATCTGCGTCAGATGGTTGGGCAGCGCACCGCTGGCTTGCGCGGCTACCAGACCGGTTTGCGCCACGTACAGGCGCGTGGCACTCTGATCCAGCAACATCACGTTGCGCTGCGGCTCGGTGGCGTCCTTGTAGCCGAGGAGTTCAAGCTGCACCAGGTTGCCGCCCTGGGTGTCGAAAGTGGCCTTCACGACGTCGGTGGTAATGACCACGCGCTCGCCGGTGGATGCAACGGCTGCTGGCGGTACGCCCGGGGCGGCAGGTGCGGTGATGACCGCCGAAGGCACGGCGGCAGAGGGCGCAGGAACAGCCACCGTGGCGGCTTTCGTTGGGTCGCCAGGGTCAGCCCCCGCAGCGGCCACAGGCCGCGCCGGACCGCCGAACAGCGAGCCGTGGCCGGTGTGCTTCTGCCAGGCGTCCCAGATGAGCACCAGCGACATGGTGAAGACCACCCACAGCAGGGTGCGACGAATATCGTTCATGGGGTTTTCCGGGTCGGGGAAGGCGCGCCTGGCTGCTCGGGCGGCGACGCCTGGGTGTTCGAGCTGAACCGCGTGAACAAACCAGCGGCAGAGCGCACAGACAAGCGGGGCAGATTCTCAGGCACGGGGTCGTGGCCCCCGTCGCACCAAGGGTGGCAGTGCAACAAACGCCAGCCGCCCAAGGCGCTGCCGCGCAAGGCACCGTGGCGTTCCAGCGCCTCCAGGGTGTAGGCCGAGCACGTGGGCTCGAAGCGACAGGCGTTTCCCAGCCAGGGCTTCAGGAGCAGCCGGTAGCCGCGTACCAGCAGCATCAAGACCTGCTGCGGCCAGGCGAAAACGTCAAACACCTGTCGGGCCATGGCTCGGCCGTCGCGCCTGCGTGAACAGGCCGTCGAGTTCTGTGCGCGCCGCCAAGCGCAGGGCTTCCGAACGCGCCGAAGGAAAGCTGGCGACCGGGAAGGGCTGGCGCAGACGCAGCAACCACAAGCCGAGCGGCAGACGTGCGGCGTGGCGCTCGAAGGCCCCGCGCAGCTGGCGTTTGAGCAAGCTGCGTGTCACAGCACGGCGCGCATGACGCTTGGGCACCACGCAACCCAGCCAGTGGTCATCGGGAAAATCGGGCAAGTCTTCCAAGTCATCCACAGGCGGTGGGCAAACCGGTGCAGGCCCTGTGGACAACTCTGTATGGAGCCTTGCCTGAGCCCGCTGCCGAACCGCAGGCAGCAGCACGCGCGGCGACGCAGGCAGGTGATGCACAGCGAAGTGAGCACTGCGCGCCCAGGGGCGGGTGCCGAGCAAGCGCTCGAAGTCCGCCTTGTTCACGAGGCAGGCGGGCGTCGGGCCCCAGACAATCGGGCGGTCAAGAACGCGGACAAGCCGCGAAACTCAGACAGCCAGCCGTTTGCGGCCCTTGGCGCGGCGCGCATTGATGACGGAACGACCGCCGCGCGTTTTCATGCGCACAAGGAACCCGTGGGTACGGGCGCGGCGGATCTTCGAGGGTTGATAGGTACGCTTCATGGCGAGCTCCGTCGGGGACTTGGGTTCTTTGAGGCCGCATGCACCAGCATGCGCTGCATGCTGTGCTGTACGGCGAGCGGGCGAGGTTCAACCGCGCCTTGCTGTTTTTTTCCGCCGAAGGTGAATTCGGGAAACCCATGATTACAGCAAAAAACATCAACGCGGTCAAACACTTGCACCACAAGCCGGTGCGGTGAACAGGGCTTGACGCGGCTTTCAAATATGTGGATAACTGCGTTCCGCCGGGCGCGAGGGGCCTCACAGTCGGCGGCTCACGACAAAAGATATCCACAATGAGCTCTGACCTGTGGCAACGCGGTTGCGAACGTCTCGCTGCCGAACTGCCTGAACAACAATTCAATACCTGGATCCGTCCGTTGGCCCCTGAACTGCGGGCTGCGGCCGCAGGCGACACCGTTCAGGTGGTTGCCGTGCAGGTGCCCAACCGCTTCAAGCTGGACTGGATCCGGTCGCAGTACGCTGGCCGAATCGAACAGGCACTGAGCGACATCGCGGGCCATGCGGTGCGGCTGGAACTGACTCTGGCACCGCGAACCGATGCCTTGCCGGGCACTGCCGAGCGCACACCCGCGAACAGTGCCCCAGCAAACGCCGCCACGCTGCTGGCGGCAACGCTCGGCCGCCCTGCGGGCGTGCCAGGTACATCAAGCACTTCAGGAATTCCAGCACGCGGCGGCATGTCCGCACCAGCGGCCACCACGCACCGCCTAAACACCGCGCTCACCTTCGACACCCTGGTGCCAGGCCGTGCCAACCAGATGGCGCGCACCGCTGCCCTGCATGTGGCGGGTGCCCCCGGCCAGATGTACAACCCGCTCTTCATTTATGGAGGCGTGGGCTTGGGCAAGACGCACCTCGTGCATGCGGTGGGCAACGCGCTGCTGAAAGACAACCCCCAGGCGCGGGTGCTCTACCTGCATGCCGAACAGTTCATCAGCGACGTGGTGAAGAACTACCAGCGCAAGACCTTCGATGAACTGAAGGCGAAGTACCACAGCCTAGACTTGCTGTTGATAGACGACGTGCAGTTCTTCGCCGGCAAAGAGCGCACACAGGAAGAATTCTTCAATGCCTTCGAGGCGCTGCTCACAAAACGCGCCCACATCATCATGACCAGCGACACCTACCCCAAGGGGCTGGTGGACATCGACGAGCGGCTCACGAGCCGCTTTGATGCGGGCCTCACCGTCGCCATCGAGCCCCCAGAGCTCGAGATGCGGGTCGCCATCCTGATGCGCAAGGCCGCTGCCGAGAACACGGAGATGCCTGAAGACGTGGCGTTCTTCATTGCCAAGAACGTGCGTGCCAACGTGCGTGAACTCGAAGGTGCACTGCGAAAGGTACTGGCCTACAGCCGCTTCAGCCACAAAGACATCAACATCGCTTTGGCACGCGACGCGCTGAAAGACCTGCTCTCCATCCAGAACCGACAAATCGGTGTAGAGAACATCCAGAAGACCGTGGCCGACTTCTACAAGATCAAGGTCGCCGACATGTACAGCAAGAAGCGCCCGGCCAGCATCGCGAGGCCACGCCAGATTGCGATGTACCTGGCCAAGGACATGACGAAAAAGAGTCTGCCCGAAATCGGCGAGCTCTTCGGTGGCCGGGACCACACGACGGTGCTGCATGCCGTGCGCAAGATCGGCGCTGAACGCAGCATCAACCCAGAACTGAACCAGCAACTCCATGTGCTGGAACAGACCTTGAAGGGATGAGCCCGCAAACCATGGCTCTTCGAGTGAGTGCGCGCTACCCGGGCACTACCCGAGCGCTGCCCGAGCACTGGCGTCGAGCGATGTCGCCGAGCACTCAGGCCACGTCACAATCCATGCTTTGACAAAGCTGTGGAGAAAACCCGCACAACTGGTCACTTGTCCACAGCCGCGGCCCGCGGGGCCAACTTGTCCCCATTGGTGTGACAGCGGCAGCAGGGCCTGGCGCACAAACTTGAAGCCACGCCAAGTTGTTGATGCAAAAGGCGAAAATGGCCTTGTCCCCAGATGTGATGCGGCTCTACCAGCTACTACCAAGTTAAAAAAGAGGAAAAGGCATGATCGTTCTCAAAGCTGCGCAGACCAAGCTTCTTGAAGCCCTGCAGTCAGTGGCAGGCATCGTGGAACGACGGCACACCCTGCCCATCCTGGCCAATGTGCTGTTGCGCAAGAACGGCGACCACATCGAGTTCACTACCAGTGACTTGGAAATCCAGGTGCGTACCCAGGCTGAGCTGGGCGGTGATGCGGGCCAGATGTCCACCACGGTCGGTGCGCGCAAGTTGATCGACATCCTGCGCAGCCTGCCGGCCGAGCAAATGGTCACCCTGAGCGCCGCGCAGAACAAGCTGACGCTGCAGGGCGGCAAAAGCCGCTTCACGCTGCAGACGCTGCCCGCCGACGACTTTCCACTGGTCAATGAAAGTGTCGAGTTCGGCCCTACTTTCAGCGTGCCGCAGAAGACGCTGCGCGAGCTCATCAACCAGGTGCATTTCGCGATGGCGGTGCACGACATCCGCTACTACCTCAACGGCATACTTTTCATCGCCGAAGGCAAGACATTGACGCTGGTTGCGACAGATGGCCACCGGCTGGCGCTGGCGCAAAGTGAGCTGGAACAAGACGTGCCCACGAAGCAGGAAGTCATCTTGCCGCGCAAGACGGTGCTGGAATTGCAACGCCTGCTGAAGGACGTTGAAACGGTGATCGAAATGCGCTTTGCCAACAACCAGGCGAAGTTCATGTTCGGCGAGATGCAGTTCATCACCAAGCTCGTCGAAGGCAAGTTCCCCGACTACAACCGCGTCATCCCGAAGAACCACAAGAACGCAGTGATTTTGGGCCGGGCGCCCTTGTTGGCCAGCTTGCAGCGCGCGGCTATTTTGACCAGCGAGAAGTTCAAGGGCGTGCGCGTGAACATCGAGCCGGGTGTGCTGAAGATCGCCAGCAGCAATGCCGAGCAGGAAGAAGCCAAGGAAGAGTTGGAAGTGGACTACAGCGGCGACTCCATCGAGATTGGTTTCAACGTCACTTACCTCATCGATGTATTGGCCAACAGCCCGCACGAAATGGTGAAGCTGGAATTGCAGGACAGCGCTGCCAGTGCACTGTTCAGCATTCCTGATCAGCCTGGCTTCAAGTACGTCGTGATGCCCATGCGCATCTAGCGCCGGCCCCGCAGCACACCGCCGCACTTGAGCGGGCCTCGGCCCGCTTCAGCGTTTCTAGAGAGGCCGGAAATCATCGGCCTAGGATCCAAGAAGAGCCCCTGATGAGCGAACCGCACAAGCCCAGTAAACCCGCCGATGACGGCGTGACGCAACGCGCGGTGCCCACCGCCGAAGGCCAGGCCGCCAGCACCGGCAGCGAAGCCAGTGCGGCTTACGGGGAAGGCAGCATCCAGATCCTGGAAGGTCTGGAAGCGGTGCGCAAGCGCCCGGGCATGTACATCGGCGACACATCAGATGGCACTGGCTTGCATCATCTGGTGTTCGAGGTGGTGGACAACGCGATCGACGAAGCGCTGGCCGGGCATTGCGACGACATCGTCGTCACCATCCACACCGACAACAGCATCAGCGTCACCGACAACGGCCGCGGCATTCCCACCGGCGTGAAGATGGATGACAAGCACGAGCCGAAACGCTCCGCGGCCGAGATCGCACTGACAGAACTGCATGCCGGCGGCAAGTTCAACCAGAACAGCTACAAGGTCAGTGGTGGCCTGCACGGGGTCGGCGTGAGTTGCGTGAACGCACTCAGCGTATGGCTGCGTTTGATCGTGCGGCGCGAAGGCAAGATGCACCAGATCGAGTTCAAGCGTGGTGTGACGCAGAACCGTTTGATCGAGATACGCGATAGTTTCGAGACCAGCCCAATGAAGATCGTGGGCGAAACTGAGAAGCGCGGCACCGAGGTGCATTTCCTGGCTGACGACACTATCTTCAACAACATCGATTTCCATTACGACGTATTGGCCAAACGTCTGCGCGAATTGAGCTTCCTGAACAACGGCGTGAAGATTCGCCTTGTCGATGAGCGCAATGCGAGGGAAGACAACTTCGCCTTTGCGGGCGGCGTGAAAGGTTTTGTCGGCTTCATCAACACCGGCAAGAAGGTGCTGCACCCGAACATCTTCCACGCCATGGGCGACAAGATGAGTGACCAAGGCACCAACATTGGCGTTGAAGTGGCCATGCAATGGAACGACGGTTACGCCGAGAACGTTCTTTGCTTTACCAACAACATTCCGCAGCGCGACGGCGGTACCCATCTCACCGGTTTGCGCGCCGCGATGACGCGCGTTATCAATAACTACATCACTGAGAACAAGATCGCCGAAAAGGCCAAGGTCGAGATTGCCGGCGATGACATGCGCGAAGGCCTGGCCTGTGTGGTGAGCGTGAAGGTGCCCGAGCCCAAGTTCAGCAGCCAGACGAAGGACAAGCTCGTCAGCAGCGAAGTGCGTGGCCCGGTGGAAGACATCGTGGGCAAGTTGTTGACCGACTGGCTGCTTGAGAACCCCAACGACGCGAAGATCATCTGCAGCAAGATCGTCGACGCCGCACGTGCGCGCGAGGCCGCGCGCAAAGCGCGTGAAATGACACGCCGCAAGGGCGTGCTGGATGGTCTGGGCCTGCCAGGCAAGCTGGCCGATTGCCAGGAAAAAGACCCAGCGAAATGCGAGATCTACATCGTCGAGGGTGATTCCGCCGGCGGCAGCGCCAAACAGGGCCGTGACCGCAAGTTCCAGGCGATCCTGCCTTTGCGCGGAAAAATCCTGAACGTCGAACGCGCACGCTATGAACGGCTGTTGAGCAGCGACAGCATCGTCACGCTCATTACGGCGTTAGGCACTGGCATAGGCGCCGAAGACTTCAACGCCGACAAACTGCGTTACCACCGCATCATCATCATGACCGACGCTGACGTCGATGGCGCGCACATCCGGACTTTGCTGTTGACGTTCTTCTACCGCCAGATGCCGGTGCTGGTGGAACGTGGCCACATCTACATTGCGCAGCCGCCGCTTTACAAGGTGAAGCTGGGCAAGCACGAAGAATATTTGAAGGACGGCCTGGCGCTCGACGCCTTTTTGCTGAACGTGGCGCTGGACGGTGCAGCCATCTTCCCCGATGGCGTGGGTGCCACACCGGGCAGTCGCGAGGCCCTGCAAGGCCAGACCCTGGAGACCCTCGCGCGCAGTTACCTGGTGGCCAACGCCGTGACCGACCGCCTGAGCAACTGGATGGACGTGAACGCCGTGCGCGCCATTGCCAGCGGCTTGACGCTGGATCTGGACAGCGCTGCCGCGGCCGAGGCCAGCGCCGTGGCCTTGCAGGCCGGGCTGAAGGACGCCATGGTCAGCGCCGAGTTCGACGAGCGCACCGACAAGCACCTGTTGCGCATCAGCCGCCGCCACCACGGCAACATCAAGAGCAGCGTCATCAGCCAAGACTTCGTGCATGGCGCGGACTACGCTGCGCTGGCCACCGCCGGTACGTCCTTCCTCGGCCTGCTGGGCCCAGATGCCGTGGCGCGCCGCGGCGAGGGCGAGAAGATGAAGGAGCAGAAAGTGGCCGACTTTCGCGCCGCGATGGGCTGGCTGATGAGCCAAGCCGAACACGCGGTGGGCCGCCAGCGCTACAAGGGGCTGGGCGAAATGAACCCCGAGCAGCTGTGGGAAACGACGATGGACCCCACCGTGCGCCGCCTGCTGAAGGTGCAGATCGACGACGCCATCGAGGCCGATCGCGTGTTCACGATGCTAATGGGGGATGAGGTGGAGCCAAGGCGCGAATTCATCGAGGCGAATGCATTGAGAGCAGCGAATATTGACGCTTGAGCCTTCCTCGTAGCGTAGGGCGCCGAATTAGTTGCGACTGGCGCCACGGTTCTGCGACTGGCGATCGCTAGTTGTTGCGACCCATTCCAGTCAGCCGGCCTTGCAAATCGCCGGCTCGAAAGCGGCCTCTCCAATTGTTTTAGTCCCCGTCTTCGCCGCAGAGCTGGGCAGCCCGAGTTCGACACCAAAGTGACCTAAGTGCATGATTTCGTTGATTTCCGAAATCAAACGCTCCACTACAAATTGGGGTTCAAAGATTTTTTGTTGACGGCCTCGGCAGCTTCAATGAGGTGAAGAGCTCGGCTTGCTCGGAGCTGATCGTTGACAAGCCGACGACGGTCTGGTCGTCCGTCAGGTGCACGCGGTGCCGCTGCAACTGGCGCAGCAACTCCAGCGCCCGCT
>Ga0209591_10004498_pt1 | contig 15768 bp, 10 predicted proteins | sample MAT01_FD_187207 | JGI IMG/M metagenome (GOLD analysis project Ga0209591, IMG submission 187207) | Freshwater microbial communities from Lake Fryxell liftoff mats and glacier meltwater in Antarctica - MAT-01 (SPAdes) (version 2) | ecosystem: Environmental > Aquatic > Freshwater > Ice > Liftoff... | reverse complement strand
ACCGCCCCAGGGGCCGCCGCCGAGCGTGAGGTGGTGGTCGCGTATGGCGCGCCACAGACCTGTCACAGCCTCGTGCAGTTCGGCGCGCCCGGTGGCGCGGTACAGCTTGGCCAGGCCCACCAGGTTCCAGGCCAGCTGGTAGGCCTTGCCAGTCGCGATCTGCGCTGGGTCGACGCCGGCCAGCGCCTGACGCAACAACGCCAGCGGCGCATGCGCGTCAGCCTGCGCCAGCACAAGCTCGGCCAGCATCAGGTAGCGGGTCTGGCCGGTGGCGAAGAACAGCTCGCAGGCGGGGTCCATCAGCACCGTGGCCGACAGGCCGTGGTGGTTGCCGAGATCGGTGATGTCGATGGCGCCTTGTTCCAGCGTTTGCAGGCACAGGTCGCCGATGCGGCATGCGGCTTGCAGCCAGTCGGGTTTGCCGAAGGCGCGGTGCGCTTCGATCAGGCCCAGGATCAGGTAGCAGTGGGTCCAGATGTCCCAGGTGCGCGCGCGGGGCGCGCCGTCCCAGGTCCAGGCCTTGGGCGGCTGCTTCACGGTGAAGCGGTGACTGGGTGCGTAGGTGCCGAGGTAGCCGTCCGACTCTTGCTGCGCGGCCAGGTAGTCGGCGACTTCATGCACCTGAGCGGCCAGCGCCGCATCGCCTTCCCGCGCCGCCGCCCGTGATGCAGCCACCAGCCATTTGCCGGCGTGTTCACCGTACCAGTCGCCCTCGGTATTCTTCGCCGCCAGTGCGCGGTCGAACAGCCGGATGGCCGGGCTGTCCGCGCCGCGTATGAAGTGCGTCAGCCGCCCTCCCCGGCTGGCGGCCAGCGCCTCGCCGAGCAGGCCGCCCAGGACCACCCGCGGAAGGGTCATGCCGCGTCCACCACGCAGCGGAAGCCGAGCATGCCCGAGCGGTCCTTGCACGGCGCCATCAGCAGGTACTTGCCATGCTGATCGAGCCGGTACGCCTGCGGGAAGTACCAGTGCGACGTCTGCGGCTGGTAGCGGGAGCCGCCACGCAACACTGCGGCGCGGGTGTGGGTGTCGTGGAACTCGTCCGTCCACTGCCAGACGTTGCCCACCAGGTCGAGCACGCCAAAGGGACTGGCGCCGCGCGGGTGCGCATGCACGTCTGCCGGCGGCGCCGCAGTGCGGGCGGTGTGCGGCGTGGGCACGGCACTGGCGTCCCAGGCAGAGCCCCAGGGGTAGAGCCGGCCGTCGCTGCCCTGGGCGGCGTACTGCCACTCCCATTCACGCGGCAGCCGCTTGCCGGCCCAGGCAGCGTAGGCACGCGCGTCTTCCAGCGCCACCCAGGTCACCGGCTTGTGTGCCCAGCCTGGCAGGGGCGCGCCGTCCTGCCAATGACGCAGAAAGTTATGGCTGTCGGCCGGGCGGTACGCGCTGGCATCGACGAACAGCTTGAACTGCGCGTTGGTGACGGGCGTGCGGTCGATGAAGTAGCGCCGCATCGCCAGCCGCCGCCGGTGCCCGCGCCGCGGGCTGTCTTCCCAGGGGTACTGCACGTCGACACCGGCCCATGTCTGGCCTTCGATCTCGACCCCGCCGACGGCGAAGTCGAAGTCGCCGGCCGGGATCTCGACCATGCCTTCGGGCGCATCGGCTTGGGCAACGGTGGGCGCCACCGCCACCATGTGCTGCAGCAGCGGTTGCCATTGCGCCGACAACGACCGCAGCGGCACCGCCGCCAGCGTCTGCATGCGGGCCAGGAACTCGGCCAGGTCCGCGGTGTCGGCGCCTGCGGCCACGGCCAGCAAGGCGCCAGAACCGCGGGCTTCGAGCATGGTGCTGAAGACGGCCTGCGTGCCGTCCAGACGCGGCGTGGTCTCAACGCCATGCCACAGGTCGAAATAGCGCGTGCCGGGTTCGTGGACGACGGCGATCTGCTCGCCGTCGACCGTGCTTTCGTTGCGGTTGACCAGCGTCCACAGCGTGCGGCTGGTGCCCGGGAAACGGCTGGCGAACACACCCGCTTGCAGGGTCTGGGCGTATGGCCGCCAGTCCAGGCTGACGAGCAGCGGCGCGCACAAGCGCGAGACTGCTGCCACGCGGCGCAGCGTCTCTGCGTCGCGCGGCGTCAGGCCGTTCCAGATGCCCCAGACGTTTTCCCAGGCGTTGTAGCCCACGCCGTTGAAGAAGCAGTACTGCAGGTCGTTGTTGCGGTCGCGGCTCCAGCGGTTCTCGACATTGATCATGTGCCGCGGTTCCAGCCATTTGAATTTGGCGACCACGGGCACCACGTCCGGCGGCACTTTCTTGCCCCAGCTCTGCACGTTCCAGATGAGCTGCTCTTCACAGGAGATCGTGGACTCTGGCTGCAATACCACCGGGCAGCCGCGTGCGTCGCAGGCGTCAAAGAAGGCGCGCGGCACGCCGTTGTAGGTGTCGCCGTTGATGCCATCGGCACCCACCGCCTGGACGATGTCGGCGATGGCCTCCCAGTCCTTCTGCGGATGTTCGCGCGTGCCGTGGTCCCAGGGCTTGGTGGGCAGGAAGACCTTCACGCCGCGACGGTGGAAGGCCTCGACCGCACGCTTGAGCCCGGCCAGGCCGCCGGGCAGGTCGCGGGCGAGGTCGGTCTGGTTGCGCTCGTCGATGCCGATGTTGGGGTAGACGTACCAGATCAGCACGCTGTCCAGACCGCCGAAGCGTTGTTCCAGGTCGTCGAGATAGCGGTCGACGGTGTACTCACCGGCCACCGGGTCGTAGAAGAACCGGTCTTCCACCATCATCTGTGCATGCACGAAGTTGCGCTGCGCCCACTGCAGTTCGGGCCTGCGGTAGTGGCTGTCGTCGTAGCCGATGCGCACCAGGTGTTCACGCCGCCAGTCCAGCAGGTCGCGCACCCAATCGTCGGCGCTGCCGTTGACGTCCATCTTCCAGTGGCCGATTTCGGCAAACGGCCAGCCTGGGGCCTTGCCTGGTGTGGGCAAATAGCGCTGGGTCGTGACGTGGGAAAACTTGTAGTCGGCCATGGGCGTTGTAAGTGTCAGGCGGGCGCTGTGCGCAAAAAGGCAAGAACCTCGTCGTGGCTGGGAATGCTGTCCTGCGCACCGGGCCGCGTGCAAGCCAGTGCAGCGGCGGCGCAGGCCTGGCGCAGCGCCAGCGGCCAACCCGCGCCGCGTGCCAGCGTGGCCACCAGCATGCCGCAGAAGGTGTCGCCCGCCGCAGTGGTGTCGACGGCGGCCACGGCAAACCCCGCTTGCACGAACAGCGCCTGTCCGCACCGTGCGCGCGCGCCCCGTGCGCCCAGCGTGACGACGATGTTCGGCACGTCGAGGGCGGCCAGCGCCGCGTCGACGTCACCCACGACGCCGCTGACCGCCGCGAGCTCACCTTCATTGACGATCAGCACGTCCAGCGCCGCCAGCAGCGCCGCCGGCAAGAGGGCCGCTGGCGCCGCGTTCAGCACCACGCGCACGCCCGCGGCCTGCGCCGCTTGCGCATAGGCGGCAACGCTGGCCAGCGGCGTTTCCAACTGCAGCAGCAGGTGGCTTACCCCGGCCAGCGCCGGCAGGTGCTGCGGGCCCAGGCAGGCATTCGCGCCCGGCGCCACGGTGATGGCGTTTTCGGCGTCGTCGGAGACGCAAATGAAGGCCGTGCCGGTGGGCGTGTCGGCGATCCGCAGGACGTGCAGGCAAACACCGGCCTCACGCAGCGAAGCTTCCAGCGGCGCGGCGAAGCTGTCGCTGCCCAGCGCCAGCAGCATCTGCGTGGCGATACCGCCAGCGCGGGCGCAGGCGATGGCCTGGTTGGCGCCCTTGCCGCCGGGGAAGGTGCGGAACTCGCGGCCGAGCACGGTTTCACCCGGCGCGGGAATGCGCTCCGCGCGAACGACGAAGTCGAGGTTGGCTGAACCGGCGACCAGGACCGAGGGCGGAGTCATCAATCCAGGGCCTGGTAAACGAGGTTGTGGAACTTCACGCTGGGCTTGGGCAGTTCGCCAGGGGCGTCGTCGCTGGGCAGATGTTGCATCAACAGGATCGCGATGAGTTGCTCTTGGGGGTCGATGGTGAAGTAGGTCGTGGCCGCACCCGACCAGCCGTAGGCGCCGGCAGACGACAGCCGGCCGCGCCGCGCGGGGTCGATGACGACCGCCACGCCGAGCCCGAAGCCCTCACCCGGCGACAGGCCCGAGATGGGGTCCAGATGGGCGAGCTGGTTCGTGCGTATCAACGCCACGGTTTTGCGGCCAAGCAGCCGCTGGCCGTCCAGCATGCCATCGCCCAGCAGCATGCGAGCGAAGCGCAGGTAGTCCGCAGCGGTGGCGTACAGGCCACCCGCGCCACTGGGGTAATCGTTCAACGGCTCGCCCGGGATCATGGAAGAACGGCCCGGCGCCCGCATCAGCATGCCGCCCGGGCCCACCGCGCTGAGCTCGGCGATGCGGGCCCGCTGCGCGGCCGGCACGCTGAAGCCGGTGTCCTTCATGCCCAGCGGCGTGAAGATGCGACGTTGCAAGAAGCGGTCAAAGGGTTCGCCTGCCACCACCTCGACGACCCGGCACAGCACCTCGGTGTTGATGCCGTCGTAGGCAAAGCGGGTGCCGGGGTCGGCGGCCAGCGGCACGCCGGCAACGCGACGGGCGAAAGCTTCCAGCGTGCCAGCGGCTGAAGGCGCGGCGGCGCCCAGCAGGGGACGTGCGGCGTCGCTGTCGCGGGTGGCAAAGCCGGCGGTGTGGGTCAGCAGATGGCGCAGTGTGAGTGGACGAACGGGCGCGCGTCGCTGCGGACCGGCAGCGCCGTCACCGGCCAATACCTGCAGCCCGGCGAATTCGGGCAGATGCCGCTCTACTGGATCGTCCAGCGTCAGCCGGCCCTCTTCCATCAACATCAACAGCGCTACCGAAGCGATGGGCTTGCTCATCGAATAGATGCGGAAGATGGCGCCAGGTGCCATCGCCTCGCTGCGCGCCAGGTCGCGATGGCCAAAGGCCTGCCGAACGATCACACGGCCCCGGTGCTGCAACAGGGCTACCGCCCCCAGGTGCCCGCCGGGCGTGGTGTCGCTGCGCAGGAACTCGCTCAGGCGCTCCAGCCGTTCCGCCGAGACCCCCTGAGCCAAGGCTGGCCCCGCCAGCCCGAGAAGCACCGCCGTTGCGGCGACGGCCCGGGCGATAGCGACGCACCCACGCCCCATCGCGCGGGTGCGGTGGCTGCTCAGAACGTCAGCGTGTGGCTCAACGACACCACACGGCCGCGGCCCGACCAGAAGTTGCGGAAGCCCACCACTTGCGACCAGCTGAGCACGTAGAACTTGTCGGTCAGGTTCTCCACGCCCAATGTGGTCTTGCCGGTTTTGCCCCAGTCGTAGTTGGCGCTCATGTCGAAGAGCGTGTAGCCGGTGGTGCTTTGGGCGGCGCTGGTGCCTTGGTTGATAGTGCGGGAGGACAACTTGGTGGCACCGAGCTGCACATCTGCGTTCGCCATGAACTTCCAGGTGGCAGACAGACCCAATTTGTCAGGGTTGATGTCGAGTACGCCCAACTCGCGTGTCAGCGGGCCACCGACGGTGAACCAGGTTTTGCCTTCGGTGTGCGAGTACAGCGCGTTGAGCTTTAGATCACGGCCGAGCTTAAGTTCGCCGGTGAGTTCGTAGCCTTCGATGTTGACGGGCACGCGGTTCAACACGAAATCGTTGGTGACCGGGTCGACCGACAGCGACTGGCCCAGCGTCGACTTCGACTTGTAGTACGAACCGCCCAGCGAACCCATGTCGCCGCGCCAGTTGAATCCAATCTCGTTGTTCTTCACGACCACTGCCTGCAGGTCCAGGATGCCCTGCACCGACTGCCCGGGGTAGTTGATGTTGCGCAGCGGGATGCCCACATTAGGCAGCGTGAAGCCCTTGCTTGTGGACACAAACACCGACCAGCCGGACGGCAGCTTCAGCACCGCGCCGAGGTTGGGCAGGTTGGCGGTGTAGCTGAGTTCGCCGCCGCGCACGAAGGCACGGTTGCGGAAGAAGGTGGTGGTGTAGTCGTCGACCTGCAGCTTGCCGTCCTCGCGCCGCAAGCCGCCCGACAGCGTCAGCGGCCCGATGTCGTACGACACCTGCAGCCAGGGGGCGATGCTGCGGTAATTCAACGGCGGCACCCACAGCCGGTTGGTCAGCGCCAGCCATTGCGAAGCGGTGTCGCGCGTCAGGTCGACACCACCGCGCAATTCCAGGCCGTTGACGCCGAAGGCGTCGGCGCGCGCATAACCGGTGCGCAGGCCCTGCTTGCGTGAGCGGATCTCCGACTGGTCGACCAGCGTGCCCAGCGGGGCGATCAGCGGGTCCTGCCGGTCGGCGCCGTCCTCGGCCAGGTAGCGCATGAACTGGTCGGCGTAGTAGGCGTCGAGCGTCAGCGTACCGCCCCAGAGGTTGTCGTTGCGGTACGAGGTGGTGAACTGCGAGAAGTCATTGATCTCGGCCCGCGTGCCGAACTGCCCGGGGCGCTCGGACGTATTCGTGGTGCCGGTGGCGCGGTCGCCGTCGACGAGGCGGTAGTTGGCATTGCCTTCGATCCTGAACTTGGTCGCCGAGGCCTGCAGGCGCTGTTCGTTGTTGCGGCCGAAGTTGAAGCCTGCCTTGAGGAAGAGGTTGTCGGCTTGCGAATCGGCCACCGAACCGCTGGTGTTCAGACCGATGCGGCGGCCGTTGCCGTCGTAGGTCATGCCGCGTTCGATGCGCGAGGCGCCGGCCAGGAAGTCCCAGCTGTCGCTTTTGTAGGCGTGGTTGACGCCGAGCTTCCAGCCGGCGCTGTCGTCCTCGAACTGCGAGGTATAGCGCGCGCTGACCGTGGTCTCGTGCCCCGGTTTTGTGGGCACCTTCGACAAGTAGTTGATGATGCCGCCGGCAGCGCCGATGCCTTCTGAGGCCGACGGGCCGTTGATGACTTCGATGCGGCCGACCAGGCCCATGTCGGTGAAGGTCGCGTTGCGCGTGCCCTCGCGCAGCGGTGAGCCCTGGGGCACGCCATCAAACAGGCGCAGCGCGACGCGGCCGCGCAGGTTCTCGCCGGTGTTGCTCATCGCCTGCGAGGCTTCGGCATAACCCGGCACCGTGCGCGCCAGCACGGCGGTGGCGTCGTCGGTGACGGCCAGGGTGTGCTGAATCTCTTGCGCGGAGATGAGCGTGATCGCGCCGGGAATCTTGTCCACGGCCTTCGGGCTGCGTGTGCCGGTGACGACAATTCGTCTCTCGTCAGGCGCGCTGGCGGCCGCGGCCGGTGCGGCAGCTTGCTGGGCTGCGGCAGGCAGGGCGAGCATCGCCGCCAGAGCCAAGGCCACCGGAGTGCCTGTGAAGGGCGCGCGCGCGGCGCGTGGGGAGGCGGTGGTTGCCAAGGCTTGTCTCATGTTTTTGCTTTCCATCGGAGGGGCGGACTCGACGCCAGGCCGGCAGGCCCGGTTTGCGACGAGTTTGGTCCAGCCGCTGGCGCCGGGAAAGCCGGTGCCGCTATGTTCAGGACGAAGCTTTTGTTGCTTGCGGCGCCGCCACCGCAGCGCCCGCCATCACCGCCTGGGCTTCGCGCAGGAAGGCCGCCACCAGCCGGCTGCGGATGGTGGCCCGCGACCACACCACGCCGATGCGCCTCGGCTCGCTGGGCAGCGGCAGCGGCAGGCTCACCAGATCCAGCCCCTCGGGCCAGGGACGGGACCAATCCGGCACCAGCGACACACCCAGGCCGCGGTCGACCATCACTGCGATCGCGTTCAGCGCGTTCAGCTCGAAGCGTTCGTGCGGAACGATGCCGGCCGCCTGCAGGTACTGTTCGGCCAGACGGCCACCCCACTGCGTGCGGTCGTAGCGGATCAGCGGTTCACTGGCCAGCAGTTCGTGCGCGTCGCGCCGGGCAAAAGCGCGCGGGGCCAGCACCACCAGCGGCTCTTCGCGCAGCAGCTGCCAGCCGCAGGTCTTGGGCAGCTCGAACGGCGCTTCCAGCACCACGGCAGCGTCCAGATCACAACGCTCCACGGCCCGGTAGAGGTCGGGCGAATAGCCGGGCTGCACGTACACCTGGATGCGCGGGTACAGCGCGACCAGCCGGGCCAGCACGTCGGGCACGATGCCGGTGAGTTGGTTCGTGCCCGCGCCCAGCCGCAATTCACCGGCGGTGGTGTCGTCGTTGGCCACCGAACGCAAGTCGGCCACGCCACGCAGCAATTCGCGCGCGCGTTGCAGCATGCGCGCCCCAGGTTCGGTGACATGCACCGAACGCCCGGCGCGGGCGATCAAGGGTGCGCCGATCTCGCGTTCGAGCGTGCGGATCTGCTGCGCCACCGCCGCGGGCGTGATGTTCAGCAAGCGCGCCGCGGCTGCCATCGAACCATGGTCGGCAACGGCGACGAAAGATTTCAGGAACAGTGTCTCCACCCCGCCCTCCAGTTCAGCCCTGCAGGCTAACCCAGGGGCGCAGCGCGGGGCATCGGGATCAGCCCGCCGGGTCGGCGTAGATGGTCAGGCCCTTCAGCGAGCGTTGCGGCGGTGGGAAGAACAGGCTGGCGACGTAACCGATGACGATGCACAGCATGATCGACAGACCGAGATAGAAGTACGAATGCACCAGATCAAAGGCCCAGGCCAGTGTCGTCAGCACGATGGCCGAGCCGATGCCGATGGCCACGCCGGGTGAATTGGCGCGCCGCGTGAACATGCCCAGGGTGTACGCCCCGGCGAAGCCCCCGCCCAGCAGGCCGGCGAGTTCGATCGACACATCGAACAAAGAACGGATGTCGAACTGCGCCAGCACCAGCGCCGCGCCGATGCCCACCAGCCCGGCGCCCACCGTCACCAGTTCGGCGAAGACCACGCTCTGGCGCGGCGTCGGGTTCTTGGCCAGGCGGTCGTAGAAGTCGACCGAAACCATCGTGGCGACACTGTTGATGATGCTGGACAGCGTCGACATCGCGGCGGCGAAGATGCCAGCAATGATGAGCCCCGTGACTCCCACCGGCAGCTCGGCGGCGATGAACAGCGGGAAGGTTGCGTCGATGGACAACATCGGGTTCATGCGTTCAGGATGTGCCTTGTAGAAGGCATAGAGCGCGGTGCCGATCAGGTAGAACATGAAGCCGCCGGGAATCATGATCAGACCGAAGATCCAGATCGATCGCCCGGCTTCCTTGTCGGACTTGGTCGACAGCACCCGCTGCATCAGCACCTGGTCCTTCGGGAAGGTCAGCACCACGTCGAACAGCACCAGAAAGATGAAGCCCCAGACGGTCGCCTGGGTCAGGTCGAAGCTGAAATCGAACAGACGCGTCTTGTCTTCGGCCGCGGCCACCTGCATGAATTCGGTGACGCCGCCGTCCAGCGACATCACGCAGTAGGCAATGGCCAACAGCGCGCCGCCGAACATCACGAAGACCTGCACGAAGTCGGTCCAGATCACCGCCTTCATGCCGCCCATCGCGGTGTACAGGATGGTGATGCCGCCCATGATCCAGATGCTCCAGACGACGTCGAGTCCGGTGATCGTGGAGATGGCCAGGGCCGGCAGGAACAGCACCACGCTCATGCGGCTGCCGATCTGCATCACGATGGCCAGCGCGCTGGCGATCATGCGGATGGCGGGGTGGAAACGGATTTCCAGGTAGGAGAACACCGACACCAGCTCCAGCCGGCGCAGCAGCGGCACCACCCAGGTGGCGACAAAGATCAGGCCGACGACGGCCACCAGGTTGTTCGTCAGGTACTGCCAGTTGGTCTCGAAGGCCTTGGCTGGGATGGCAATGAAGCTGATGGAGCTGGTGTTGGTGGCGTACAGGCTGACCCCGGCGGCCCAGAACGGAATGCTGCGACCGCCGACGAAGAAGTCGGCGGTGGAGTTGCGCTTCTCGCGCAGGTAGAAGTGCAGCCCGATGCCCAGCATGGCGGTCAGGTAGATGCCGATCACCAGCCAGTCCTGCCATCGCAACAGCTGTTTGTCGGACTCCACCAGCGCCAGCGACACCGCGCCGTCCGGTCCGGCCCAGGCCAGGCCCGAAGCCCAGGGCATCACCAGCGCCGCCGTGGCAGCACCCGGGGCGTCGGCCAGCGTGCTCCAGGCGCCGGTGATGGTGTGCATCGTCATCCAGCGCGGCGCGCCACCGGCCGCAAGGTCGACGAGATACAGGCTGTGCGCCTGGCCCAGCGCGCGCACGGCGCCGGCGCGTACGGCACCCGGCGCGTCGGGCTTGGCCGTCCAGCCCTGCTTGGCGGACCATAGCCACAACTTGTCAGACTGCGGGCCGGACGTGGTCAGGTAGACGGCGTGGCCTTGCATCAACAGGCTGCTGGGGGCACCGCCACCCGGCCAACCAGGGTGCTGCACCCAGACTGCGGCGGCGTCGCCCAACGCCAACTGCCACAGTTGCGGCCGACCCTGCGCGTCCATACCGGCGAGTGTGAGCAGACTGTCGGTGGTGGCAGCGCGCACTGCCTGCAGCGGCTGAGGCAGCGGCGGCAGGTCGGTCGCCACGGGCCCGCCTGCCGTCAACCGCAGCCGCATGACCTGTTGCACGGCGCCGCCGGTGCCGGTCAGCACAAAAGCCCGGCTCGCGGTTGACACCGCGCCCAGCACCGGTGCGGAGGGCCGCCATGGAATGGGCGCCCAGGCCGTGGCATTCGGGGCGAGCAGCCAACTGCCGCCGTCGCCCACGGCCAGCGCCTGTCCGTCGACCTGGACCAGCGCCCCGGGTGACCCGGCTGCGGGCAAGGCGGGCCAGGCGCTGGACGCAATGCGCGCGAGGTTCTCGGCCCGCGCTGCCGGCGCTATTTGAATCAGACACAGGGCAGCAGCCAACCACAGGACCGATCGCCACATGCTCATGAACGAGCCGCCGCAGATGCCAGTAGCGCCTGTGCCCGGTATACGTAAGGCGCATCGACCATGCGGCCTTCGAAAGTGAAGGCGCCACGGCCGGTGGTGGCTGCGGCCTGTGCGGCGTCGACCAAGCGACGTGCCCGGTCCAGTTCGTCGGCGCCGGGCGTGAACGCCTCGTTTGCCAGGGCCAGTTGACTGGGGTGGATGCAGCTCTTGCCGGCGAAGCCCAGGCGGCGCGAAATTGCCGCCTCGGCCCGGAAGCCGGCACTGTCGGCGATGTCCGGGTAGGCCCCGTCATACGCAAAGACGCCGGCTGCGGCGGCGGCCAGCCGCAGCGCGAACATCGCCGCGTGCACATTGGCTGGGTCGCGGCGGTCAATGCCCAGCGGCTCGAACAGGTCTCCCAGCCCCAGTTGCAGGCCCACGACCCGCGGGTGCGCGGCGCCGATCTGGGCCGCAAGCTGCAGTGCCGCTGCGGTCTCGATGTTCACGAGCAGGCCGATAGGCGAGCTGCGGCCGACAGCCACTTCGGCAGCCTGCAGCGCTGCTGCCGCGCGCTGAACATCGGCAGCGCTGGTGGCCTTGGGCAGGTTGATCCAGTCCGGTTCGGCCGCCACCACAGTCTGCACGTCAGCGTCGAACCAGACGCTGTCCATCGCATTGATGCGCACGATCAACAGCGGCCGGAACGGTAAGGCCCCGGCGCTGCGCACGGCCTCGGCCACCTGGGTACGGGCCTGCAGCTTCTGTTCGGGCAGGACCGCGTCCTCAAGGTCGAAGCACAAGGCGTCGGCGGCGCTTTCCAGCGCCTTGCAGAAAAGCTCGGGTCGTGAACCGGGCACAAACAGCTTGCTGCGGACAAAGGGGTTCGGCACAGGCTGCAGTGTGTTCGAAGTCGGCCCGGGCCACACCGCGGCTGGCGCATCTTCAAAAGATAGCTTTGCTTCTGCGCGGCATTGCATGCGCGTCTGGGCGGGCGGTTCTAAATCCGTGGCTTGACGTCTATTGAGCAGGCTGTATCTGGTTGCTTCCCTTGACTACAAATCACAAATTCGTATTTGCGTCGCATCCGTGGACAGCCCGCTCCGGCAAGTTTTTGCCATGGCACTGCGTTTCCTTTCCAAAGCTTGCCGACCTGCACGAGAAGTACGAGAAGTACGAGAAGTACGATGATCCCCACTTCACAAATTCCGGCAGGAGGGCATCAGTTGTCTCCTTGGTTTGGGAGAGGAAGGTCTGAGCGTGTGGCTGCACCAAGCCGCACAGCCTGCTCTGCTTGGGGCGGAGGCGCCGGTAGCAGAGCGGCTCGCCATTGGGCAAACGGTGGAGGTGCTGACCGATGGCAGGAACCTCTTGCTCCCGAGCTTGTGATCTCGCACCTTCTACTGCCCATCAACGCGCTTGAATCGACCTCTTGGTTGCCGGCCTCTAGCAGCCTACCTGCCACTGCCGACCGTCTGGCTGCGGCCCTCTTGTCTCCTCAGGCGCTGGATATGCCACAGGAGCGAGTCGCTCTCCTGAATTGCACGCCAGACGGCAGTCCTTCGGCGTCACGCGTATGGGCCGCAATTTGATTGCTGAAGGTCGAGTTTCCCCTTCGAGACGACGGATCTCGACGAGGGGAAGACGTGGCCCGGCGACTTCCTCTACCCCGCTTCGCGGACACGTTCCGGCGCGCGGGATTCGTGAAGGTGGAGTGCCGCTTGAACACGCGAACGATCATTTGCCGCGAGACTCAAGTGAGCCGGAGAGACGCTCTTTCATCCAGTTGATCAATCCCCCGCTGAGCAAGTGCTGCACTTGCCGCATTGACATAAAGCGCCGCACCTGGAACTTGCGCTGGCGTGTGACGTTCTCGACCACAAGCTCGCCCCCTGCTCCGAGCGCGCGCCGCAGGTCGGTCAGGCGCAGCACGTCGCCGGTCTGGATGTCGTCGTAGTCGGTCGGGTCGACGAAGGTCAACGGCAGCATGCCGAAGTTGATCAGGTTTTGTGAGTGGATCCGCGCAAAGCCCTTGGCCAGGACCGCACGCAGCCCGAGGTACTGCGGGCCCAGTGCGGCGTGCTCGCGGCTCGAGCCTTGCCCGTAGTTGCTTCCGCCCACCACGACGTGGCCCTTCACCTGCCGTGCCCGCGCGGCGTAGGTGGGGTCGAGCCTGTCGAACGAGAACTCGGCGATCCTGGGAATATTGCTCCGGAACGGCAGCACCCGCAAACCTGGCGGCATGATCTCATCGGTAGAAACGTCGTCCGCCACCTTGAGCAGAACCGGCACTTCGATCTCATCCGGCAGCGGCTCGAAGGTCGGTAGCGAAGCGATGTTCGGGCCCTTCACGAGGCCCACTTGCAGCGCCGCCTCCAGCGGCAACGGCGGCATGAACATCTCGCGATTGATGATCGGGTTGTCCGGATCGGCGATGCGCGGGTAGGGGATGCCGAGCGTGCGCGGGTCGGTGATCACGCCGGTGAGCGCCGACGCCGTGGCGGTCTCCGGGCTGACCAGGCACACCTTGTCCTCGCGCGTGCCGGAGCGGCCGGGGAAGTTGCGCGGTACCGTGCGCAAAGAGAGTTCATGCGTGGCCGGCGCCTGGCCCATGCCGATGCAGCCGTTGCAGCCGGCCTGATGCAGCCGCGCGCCGGCGTGCAGCAGGTGGGCGATGTGCCCGTCACGCACCAGCGTTTCGAGTTGCGCCCGGGACGTGGGGTTGACATCGAAAGAAACGCGGTCGTTCACTCGCCGACCCTGCAACATCATCGCGGGAACGGCGAAGTCGCGGTAGCCGGGATTCGCCGATGAGCCGATGTACGCCTGGTAGATCTGCTCGCCGGCGACGTCGCTGACCGGGCGCACATTCCCCGGGCTGGACGGCATGGCGATCAGTGGCACCAGGCTGGACAGATCTATCTCTTCGTACACGTCGTAAGTCGCGTCTGTATCCGCGACCAGCCCCACCCAGTCCTCTTCCCGCTTCCAAGCGCGCAGGAAGCGGCGTACCTCCTGGTCGGAAGGGAAGACGGTGGTGGTCGCGCCCAGTTCGGCGCCCATGTTGGCGATGACGTGCCTATCCATCGCACTCAGCGTGTCAAGTCCGGGTCCGTAGTATTCGATGATCCGGCCCAGTCCGCCCTCCACGCCGTGGCGGCGCAGCATCTCGAGAATTACGTCCTTCGCGCTCACCCACTCCGGCAGCCGGCCTGTGAGCTTGACACCCCAGATCTGCGGCATGCTTGTGAAGAACGGCTCGCCCGCCATGGCCAACGCCACCTCCAGCCCGCCAGCGCCGATGGCCAGCATGCCAATCGCGCCCCCCGCGGGCGTGTGACTGTCAGAGCCGAGGAGCGTCTTGCCGGGTTTGCCGAAGTTCTCTTGGTGGCACGGATGACTTACCCCGTTCCCGGGCCGCGAGTACCACACGCCGAAGCGTTGGCAGGCGCTGCGCAGGAACAGATGGTCGTCGGGGTTCTTATAATCCTCCTGGATAATATTGTGGTCGACATACTGGACGCTCACCTCGGTTTTCACCCGATCCAGGCCCATCGCCTCCAGTTCCAGCATCACCAAAGTGCCGGTGGCGTCCTGAGTAAGCGTCTGGTCGATGCGGAGCCCGATCTCCTCGCCGGGCTTCATGTCGCCGTGCAGCAGATGCGACTGGAGCAGTTTTTGCGCTACATTCAGACTCATAGTCTTTCTCCCAAGTTAAGGTTTAAGTCAGGCGGCATCTGACTTCATGGATAACGTTTTCTTGCGATAGCGTGCCAAGGCGCGACAAGCGGGGTCTTTCGAGTCGAGTAATACTTTTCCATCGCCACGTTGGCTTGGTGCGTTTCGGTAAACTTCTCGATGCGAGCGTCCCATTGATAGCCGGGATTGGCCACATACATTTCTTCGTCCGGCATGCCGGTAAATGTGCGGTTGCCTTTACAACCGAGCGAGATTGACGCATGGTCGTTGTCAGTGGCAGAACAGCGCAGGCCGGGCTACCAAGAGTATCAGTGAAGGCGCTGGCCGCGCCGGCCGTGATGGCGGCTTCGCAAATCAGCATGCCCTGCGCCGGTTTCGCCGCAATCAGCACCACGTCGGGTTTGAAGCCGGCCCGGTCCACTGAGCCACAGGCCAAAGCACAAGGGGATTTGGCCTGTGTGGGGATGCCCGGCACTTCAAAGGTGGCGACGTAGTTGTTTTCAGCCATGAACGCAATCATGTCATTCAGTTCGTGCGCGCTCCGCCGGCAGCGCGAACTTATGGGTGTAACTTCCCACCGCGCAGTTATCATGATCGGATGGAATAGTATAAAACGTCTGTCCCTTCATGACTTTGTCCCAGAAGACGCAACCGGCCGCTACCGACCGGGCTTCCGACCCGCCTTCCGACCGAAGTACGCCAGCGAGCGGCGACTCGAAAAAGCCGATGGCGATAGGCGGTTTGTATAGTCCAAGAATTGCCTCTTCGCTCGAGACGTTACGCATTGTTACGTCCTCAAGATAAGGTTACGGCATCACACAAAGCAAATATCCTATTCGTTATATTTGCTCGCACGACTTTTCCAAACAGAGTGCCGACGCCAGCGGTCAACCCTATGGCCGGTGCACCCCAGAACGTGACGCGCATTGCACCCACCGTCACGCGCGCGCCGGCGGCGCGCGCATCCACTGACTCATTCCAGCCCTTCATTCATATACCTGGTCGGCCCTGCAAATTTCAACCTCGGCAATTCGACGGCATAAGCGTGACCTGGCAGCAGCACCGGAGCCAAGGGGCCCCTCGTCGTTTCGTGTGGAAGCCAGCACTCAAAATAGCTGGTCGTAGTCGAGCCCGGTGGGCATGTGGGTAGGCTGCATTTGAGCCTGTCCACATGTCCACGGGGCGGTATTTGGAGTCACTGTCTTGAGCATTCAAATCGAAGCGTTGTTCACCAGCGCACTGGGTCTGCAGGCGCCTTGGGCCGTTGCTGATGTGAAGCTCGACACCGCCAAGCA
>Ga0209591_10004495_pt1 | contig 15771 bp, 10 predicted proteins | sample MAT01_FD_187207 | JGI IMG/M metagenome (GOLD analysis project Ga0209591, IMG submission 187207) | Freshwater microbial communities from Lake Fryxell liftoff mats and glacier meltwater in Antarctica - MAT-01 (SPAdes) (version 2) | ecosystem: Environmental > Aquatic > Freshwater > Ice > Liftoff... | reverse complement strand
GCGAAGTGCACCTACCACCATTTCAAGGGGGCTCTTCATTTTGGATTTATAGGATCCCGCACTCATGAATTCAGGGCTGGCGAGCATCGTCTTCATGACAGCCTTGAGGTCGCTGCTGGTTTTCTGGTAGGTGGTGGCCATGCGGTCGATTAGTGCTTGTGGCGGCTCGTCTGCGACAAAGCGCTGGGCGAGCTTGCGGGAGATGAATTTGGCGGTGGACGGGTGTGAGCTGAGGATCTCGATTACTTTGAGGCCGTCCTCGATGCCGCCGCCAGCAGGGATGGTGATGCCGAGAACGACCTTTTCACCCTTGTCGTGGACCCGCTCGGCGAAGCGGAATTTGCCGCCCCGGTTGGGTTCTTCGATCGTCCAGCCGGTAAAGCAGCGGGCGACTTCCTGAACGTCTTTTTGCGTGTAGCCGCCGTCGACGCCGAGGGTGTGGAGTTCCATGAGTTCGCGGGCATAGTTTTCATTGAGGCCGCGGGCGCGGGCTTTCGGTGCAACTCGACGGATCTTTTCTCCGGCTTCGGGGGCGACGCTGGTCCAGTTATCGAGGTAGAAGAGCATGGCAGGGCTTTGTGCGGTGGCCCTGACCATGTCGCTAAAGCGACCGAGGACGTGGGGGCGAATGGCGTCGCGTTCGTAGGCAGTAGTGAGCCACTTGTCGGCACCCTTATCGAGATAAATATTGAAGTGATTGAACCAAAAATCGGCGAGGACTTCGTTAAGCTGGCGTTCGCTCAAAACGGCGCGATAGATTTTGGCTTCGGTCAGTTCGCTCGCGACGGCCTGCTGGGGAGCAAGTTTTCGCAGGGCCAGGCTGCGCTCTTCGGTGGTCATAGCTCCAACGCGGCGGCGGAGCCGATCATTGATGCCCTTTTGCGCGGCTTCTTCCTCTTCTTCACCCTTGGTCTTTTTGCGCTCGATGCGGTTTTTGTAACGCTGGCTGAGGCGTTCGTAGACCTCCTTAAGCTGTGGATCTTCGGGCATCTTCATGCGGCCTGTGGCTACGGCGGTGAGGACTTGCGGTGTGGGGTAGTTAAGGACGAGTGCCTCTGTAGAAAGTGCCAGGGTGGGCATTTGGGCGAGCGTCGATTCGAGGGCCGGGTTTTCTGAAATCGACTGTGGATTGAGCTGTTGCTCGATCCATTTTTTGAGGCCGAGTTTCTGTACGGCTTCGAGATCTCCGGGGCGTGCACCGAAGCTGAGGCGGCTGAGGGCGTGTTCGAGCTGTTGTTGCTTGTTGAGTTTTTCTTTGTACTTTGAGGCGGCATCGGACGCCTTTTTTGCGGCTAGCGGAACTAAAGTGAGGACCAAAGCCGCGAGCGTAGCGTAAAAGGCCTTTGTTTTCAGTATCGTTTTTAGTGTCATCGTGCGAGCCTACTGTTATATGAAACTCAACTAATGATGAGAAGTTTCGTTGCTTGCCAACACCAGATAAACTAAAGCAGATCCCCTAGTGTGGCTGAGGGATCGGTATAAGGTTTCCAAAAGTTTCAGTCGATTGTGCTCTCGAAGCTGCCGTATCAGGTAGCAGGATTGTTTGAACCCTATCACTCCACGCAAGGTCTTGAATCCGATGATCGATGCGCGGGCTTCAAAGATCGAAGACCCGGTAGCGAAACTGCGTTTTCTCAAGAACACTGAGAAGCGGGTAGGGCAGGTGGAGACAGTGTTGGGGCGGCCGCAATATTGGTGGTTGCGGAATAAGAAGTTCTGGCTGGCCCTGGGTTGCTTGTTGATGATTCCGACGCTTTCGCTATTTCGAAGTAGTGCACCGCCGATTCCTGTTTCGGAAATGGCGATGAGCCTGTCTGCCGGCCGTGGCGTAAAGCCTTTTCGTGAAGGCCCTCTCGAGAAAGTTTGGCTGATCGATTCGAAAAATGGTGTAGAGACCTGGTCGAGCGGCTTGCATATTGAAACGCGGTTCAGCACGACGAATCGGCCACGCGAATATTATGCCTGGAACCGGAATCAGCCCACGTCGAGTCTGGTGCAGCTAGCCGACAAGCAGGCAGCGGGGATTGTCTTCCATACGACGGAGAGCACGCTAGAGGAACTGGAAGAACAAAAGATGCGCCGGCTCAAGCTGCTGGGTGAATCACTCCTTCAGTATGTTTCGAAAGAGAAGGCCTATCACTACGTGATTGATCGCTTTGGCCGGGTCTTCCGAATCGTGAAAGAAACGGATGCGGCAAATCATGCCGGCAAGTCGACCTGGGCGGACGACAAGTGGGCTTATATCGGATTGAACGATTCTTTCCTGGCCGTCTCGTTTGAGACGCAAACGCGGCCTGGGGATGAGGCACCGATCATCTCGCAGGCGCAGATCGATTCTGGTAAGACACTGACCCGCATGTTGCGCTCGAGATACAACATTCCGGCAGCTAATTGTGTGACGCATGCTCAGGTGTCAATCAATCCGAGCAACTTTCAGATCGGATATCACACCGATTGGGCTGGCAATTTTCCATTTGAGGCGATGGGGCTGCCTGATAATTATTCGCAACCCCTTGCGAGTCTCAATCTTTTTGGCTTTAATTACGACGGCACCTTTTTTGCAGCCACTGGGGCACGCATGTGGAAGGGTGTCGTCAGCAGTGAAGACCTGCTGCGCGAGCAGGCACGAGAGAGTTCTATTTCTGTTGCGCAACTACGTACCCAATTGCGCAATCATTACCGCCGCCTGAGTGCTTTGTTGCCAGAGAATAACAAGGCCGGCGGTGGCAACCCAAATTCCAATTCGAGCAAAGCTCAAGAGGTGAACCCATGAAACACAGCAACCAAACTCCTGCAATCGGGCTTGACGTCGGCACCAGCCGGATCGTAGCCGCCAGCAAGGCGAATGATGATTTCCAATATAAGAGCCAGCTCAATGCCTTTGTGGAGGTGCCCTGGTCGAAGATGACCGAGGCATCACTGAAGCGCGAAGGCGTGCCTTACGTTGTAGCGGGTGAGAACACCGGCAAGATGATCATTGTGCCGGGCAACGAGAGCTCGCGATTTGCAGACTTACTACAGACAGAATCGCGCCGCCCGATGAATCGTGGCGTTCTGAATCCGAGTGAGCCGGAGAATGCAGCGATGCTGAAGCAGCTTATCGAGAACCTGACCGAAGGCGAACGCCGCCACGGCTTGCCGATTTACTACAGCGTTCCGGCTGCATCTCTTGGTGCGGAAGAGAACCTGACCTATCACGATGCATCCATTGCACAGATCTTGCGCGAGTTGGACTGTGAACCTACACCGATTAACGAAGGTCTTGCCGTGGTGTTTTCTGAACTGGAAGAGACCAACTATTCGGGCATTGGCATCAGCTTTGGCGGTGGCTTGGTGAACGTTTGTCTGAGCTACCTGGCAGTACCTGTGTTGAGTTTTAGTGTGCCCAAGGCCGGCGACTATATTGACAGTTCGGCTGCGACGATTACCGGTGAGTTGACTACCCGCATTCGCCTGGCCAAGGAAGAATCCTTCCAGATCAATGGCCATTATGCAGACAAGCTACATCAGGTTTTGAACGTGTACTATGACGAAGTGATCCGGGGAACCGTAAACGGACTAAAAGAGGCATTTGCCAATTCGCGGAACATTCCGAAAATGGGCAAGCCCATTCCGATGGTTCTCTCGGGCGGGACTGCGATGCCAAAGGGCTTCCGCGACCGCTTTGAGAAATTGCTGAAGGAATCTGAGTTCCCCCTGCCATTGAGCGAGATCCGCATGGCAGAATCGCCGCTCAACTCGACGGCCAAGGGTGCGCTTGTGGCGGCACTGGCTGAGCTCTAGAGTATCAACCGTATAAAACTCAAAAAGACAAACCCGGCAGTCATTTGCCGGGTCTTTTCTGTTGGACTTCTATCGCACCGGACCGGACTGTGCCTGGAACGCAGTCTCAATTTCTATTGAAACTGTATCGCCTGGTTTCAGGAATTCCTGACGCTCCATACCCTTGCCTGAAGGTGTTCCCTTCGAGATGACGTCGCCCGAATATAGGGTGAGGGTCGAGGTGAGGTAGTTGATGATGTATTGTTCTTTCCATAGCAGTTCGGCCGTGCTGTCCTCCCGCTTGACTACGCCATTGACCTTGGCAAGGATGCGGAGTTTGTCGAAGTTGGGCAAGAACTCTTTTAGAACGATGAGGGGCCGAAGGGTGCTCCACGATCGGTGCTCTTGCCCGCAAACCAGTTGGCACCGGGGAACATGTTCTGCTAGCGCTTGCGGAGATGGTTGCAAGTTTGATAGGTGTATCGGGGGTCTCGGCTCGGGTTGCCGCGAAGGTGCAGGACGATACCAGAATTAGCAAGCCCGAGATCAGCATATGGTGCATCAGGGGTTCCTTTGGAGTTGCTGGCAAGGGAGCCGATGGATCCGGCCATAGTATCTTAGTCAATGGCTTTGGAATTAAAACGACGACTGGGCTCTCGGCTTTGGCCCTACTACCTCAAGATTCAGCCGTTTGTTCGAGCGGTCTTGCTCAGTATTGGGGGCATCTGGCGTCGACTTTTGTTCCGGACAACATTCATTGTCATCAGCGGAAGCGTAGGCAAAACAACTGCCAAAGATGCCATTGCGGAAGTACTTGCCGCGTATTTCCCCACCTACAAGAGCCCTGGGTCCCGTAATCATTTTGTTGGGGTTTTCAAGAATCTGGTTTCGGTCATGCCATGGCACAGGTTTGCAGTGATTGAGGTTGGCTTGGATCGCCCCGGCCAAATGAAATGGTTTGCACTTGCAACCAAACCCGATATCGCCGTTTGGGTAAACGTTGCACGGGCGCACATGCAGTCTTTTAAGACTCTCGAGACTGTAGCCAAGGAAAAGTCGATGCTGGTGGAGGGCTTGCGGACAGGAGGCTTGGCTGTGTTGTACAGTGACAATCCATACATTGCGGAGTATCAGCCGCCAGTATCTGTGCGGACAGCTCGATATGGCGAAGGCGAGGGTTTAGAGTGGCGTGCTTCAGATTTAAGTGGCAGGTGGCCCGAACATTTTTCGTTTCAAGTCAAAAGCGGTAATGAGCAGGGACGAGTCGTTACCAAGTTGATAGGGACCCATTGGCTACCCAGTGTCATGCCGGCACTTGTCGTGGCGAGCGAGGCGGGGTTGACGCTGGCGCAGGCTATCGCACCGCTGGCGAATCTTGCGCCAATGCAGCAGCGCCTTTCAGAGGCCGCCACACCGCAGGGGGCAGTTTTCTTGAGGGATGAGTGGAACGGGTCGGTAGACAGCTTGAAAGTTGCGTTAGACGTAATTGAAGCCGCCGTCGCCGAACGAAAGATCCTGGTTTTTACGGATGTCTCTGATTCCAGGCAAAAAATTCGATTGCGCCAGCGGGATATGGGCATTAAAGCTTCAAAGATCGTCGATGTCGCTTACTTTATCGGGGATAGCAACGGCTATGCGGTGAAGGCTGCGATTGAAGCGGGAATGGATCCTGGCCGCGTCTTCGGGTTCTATGACATCGAGTCTGCGGGAAAGCATCTCCTTGCTGAACTTCGCCAAGGAGATCTTGTTCTGCTTCGGGGACGGCATGCCGACCACCTGTCGCGCTTGTACCTGATGACTCTGGATGAAGTGAGTTGTTGGAGAACCACTTGCGAGCGGAAGATACACTGTGATGTTTGTCCAGATCTCCGACCTGGGCCTCGGCGGAATGGGCGGCTAGTTCAGATCTCGTGATGAAAAAATACGAACAGCAATTTCGGGATTTCGTTGGAGCAAACCCATTCTTGCGTGCACTCGGACTCGTAGTGTCTGGAATTTGGCGACGGCTGATGTTTCGTACGACGTTTATCGTTATCAGTGGGAGTGTTGGAAAGACAACAGCGAAGGATGCGATCGCTCTGGTTTTGGGAGCTCATTTTCCGACCTACAAGACTACCGGCTCATTCAATCACTACATCGGAATTACCAGAAACCTGCTGGCCGTGCGGCCTTGGCATCGCTATGCGGTGATCGAAGTTGGGATTGAACGCCCTGGGCAAATGAAATGGTTCGCGCTGACGACGAAGCCTGATATCGCTGTCTGGGTCAACGTCGCTCAGTTACACATGCAGTCTTTTAAAAATCTCGAAAACATCGCCAAAGAAAAGTCACTACTGGTTGAAAGTCTGCGCCCTGGCCAAGTGGCCGTATTGAACCGTGACAATCCCTACATTGCAGCGTATCGCCCGCCCGAAGGGGTGCGTACAATTGGCTACGGCTCCGATGAGAGTTTCGATTGGTGTGCATGCAATGTATCCAGTAAATGGCCGAAACGGTTGTCGTTTCAGGTGAGTGGCCCTTCTGAAGAGGGGATGGTGAATACCCGGCTCGTAGGGAAGCACTGGGTCTCGAGCGTTCTACCCGCAATCGCAATAGCCAAGGAGGCAGGCCTGAGTCTGGAGCAAGCAATCGCAGCATTGGCAAATCTTGAATCGATGAATCAGCGGCTTTCACCAGCAACTACGCCTCGGGGAGCCACGTTCTTGAGGGACGAATTTAACGCATCCGCAGACACTCTGAAAGTGGCTCTGGAGGTGCTGACGGAGGCTGAGGCCAAGCGCAAGATCATCGTATTCAGCGGTATGTCAGACTCAACGCAAAATGATAGTCGGCGATTTCGTGGCGTAGGTCAATCTGCGGCAGAAATAGCCGACCTTGCTGTTTTTGTTGGAGACCGGGCTAAGTACGGAGTCAAGGGAGCCGTGCATGCCGGCATGGATCCTGATCGCGTACGAGCATTCTATGACCTTGAGTCTGCATCCGAATACCTGTGTGCCGAGTTGAGAGACGGAGATCTGGTTCTCTTGCGAGGATTACTTCACGACCACATGTCGCGAGCCTATCTGGCGATGTTGGGTGAGGTGACTTGCTGGCTGCCCACCTGCCCCAAGAAAATCGCCTGCGATGTGTGCCCGGAATTGAAGGCAAAGCCGTTGGTACAAATTAACATCCCGGTGTGATAAAGTCGAGAGCCATGCAGAAGCTGATGATGTTCTCACTCTTGGTGTCGGCTCTCTTTGCCCAGCAAGCTCTTACTCTCGAACAGAAAGAACAGTTTCTTCTGAAGGCTCCGATCACTCGCGAGCGAGCGTCAAAGAAGGGGATTACGGGAACGGTTCGAGCGACGCTTTCAGATGGGACCATCACCCACGATGCGAGTATTCAAATCATCGACGAACAGAAGGCGCGCTTTGAAGGAGTGTTGGGAACCGAGATCAACTTTCGCGACACCTATCTTTTTAATATCGCTGCCTACCGGTTGGGCAAAATGCTGGGGCTGGGAGGGATGATTCCTCCCTCTGTACCCCGTTCCCATATTGCTACGAGCGCAGCCTGGACCTGGTGGGTGGAAGACGTATTGATGGATGAAGGCGAGCGGGCGAAACAAAACACAACGGGGCCCGACAAAGACAAGTGGGGCAGGCAAACTCTGATCGTGCGGGTTTTTGACCAATTGATCGCAAACACCGACCGCAATGCTGGCAATACCCTGTATGACAAGGAATGGCGAATCTGGATGATTGACCACACGCGAGCATTTCGTTTGCACAAACAACTTCTCAATCCCAAGATGTTGGACAAGTGCGACCGGCAGTTTCTGGCAGCCATGAAGAGCCTGAAGCTGGACGCCATGAAAGCCGAATTGTCACCCTACCTAAGGCAGGAAGAAATAAAGGCTCTTTTGCAGCGACGGGATGTGATTGTCGCTTACTTTGAAAAAGCCGGCCCGGACAAGCTCTACGACTATCTCCCTCAGCGCTGACCGAGGCTCTCTACATAGTTTCTGAATTTGGTGCCGGCGGGGTCGAGTGCTGCTGCAGCTTTCAGATAGCCAAACAAAGCATCCGGGCTTGATGGAATTGCAAGCTTTGTTCCGCGGTGCAGTGCAAACGCCTTGCCGTCTTCAATGACAAGGCTGACCAATGAGCCGTTATAGACACCGGCCAGGCCGACATCGGCGAGGATCACTCGCCCGTTGAAGCGCGGCATGATGGCACCCGTGGTTGGGGTATGGCCAAGAACGATACGCTTCACGTCAAAGTTCTTGAGTACCGTCTCGACCAGCGGCGTCAAGGTCTCTTCCGGGTCCGTAGCCATGCCCCGATACCAGAAGGGGCTGTCCTGATCCATCAGGAAGCCAGTAGCAATAAGTTCTTTGAGTTCCTTACGCGTATTCTGGTTGATTTCCTCAATCGACATCGCGGCAAACTTCGCGCTGATCCCCGCATGTAGAAAGAGCGTGTCGTTGATCTTGACGATGGCCTTGCGCTGTAGAAAGGTTTTGCCGTAGCGGCCATCGGGCGCAAAGGCCTGACGGTGTTCTACCCAGCCCAGGGGATGCTCTGTTTCCCATTGCTTGCGGTAGGCTGCGTCAGACTTGCGCGATTGGTCGGCCAAGGTGTCATAGGCCTGGTTGCGTAATTCGGCAGACCCTGGAGTGGCAAAGGCCGCGAATTCCCCCGGAGCCACATAGCGCAGATCTCCCAGCATATTCATGACTTCGTGGTTGCCGAGCAGTGCGTGCACTCGGCCCTTTGCCTTTTTGGCTGGGGCTTCAAGAGAGGCTAGCAGGTCTAGCGCCTTACGGGAATCAGCGCCCCGATCGAGCACATCCCCGAGTTGGACAAGGTGCGTAGCTCCTCCGATCCACTTGTTACTCGTGTCGATCACTCCGGCTTGCCGGAGGATGGTGACGAATTCTGTGAAGCCCCCGTGAATGTCACCGACGGCGACGATTCTTTGAACACCGGTGAATACATCCTGGGCTGAGAGCTTCGCCAGGGCGAAGAGCGCAATTAGCAAGAGACGCGACATCATAGTAAGCTTTATCATTACATCTCATGAAAGGCCAACCCATGCAATGGCTTCAAGGCTAAATGGCCTGGATCGTGCCACCGCGATTGCCATGGTGGCTTCCGGGCTGATGATTGCCCAGATGGTAGCTGCCAAGACGCTGCGGGACTCGATCTTTTTATCTTCTTTCCAGGCCTCCGCACTACCCTTGATGACATTCGTCGCGGCAGCGATTGCCATCGCTGCCAGCTTTGCCGGGTCACAACTTGCGAGCCGGGTTTCACCTGGGATTCTCGTGCCGGGTGCCTTCTTGCTGAGCGGGGTGATGCAGGTTGGCGAATACCTTCTCTATGCCGAAAACGCTCAGGCAGCGGCGGTTGTCATCTTCCTTCACGTATTTGCTCTCAACCTGCTACTTACGTCTGCTTTCTGGTCATTGATGACTGAGCACTTCGATCCGCACTCGGCGCAGAAGGCGTTTGGGCGGATAGCAGGGATGGGAACCCTCGGTGGCATTCTTGGAGGATTGCTGGCGGAGAGGACGGCGGCGCTAGGGTCTGTGCCGATGCTGATTCTCTTTGCGGCTGGCCTGCATTTTGCCTGTGCATTCGCGATGTGGATCTTCACAAGCGAATATCCGACTGCGCCCGCCAGAGGCCAAGCGCCTCAGCCGGCACTGGCTGAATCACTCAGAAGATCGCCCTACCTGGTGCAACTGGCATTGCTGGTAGTTACTGTGTCTGTTGCTGCGGGGGTGCTGGATTTTCTTCTGAAGTCACAAGCGACGCTTTCGATTGGTAAAGGCCCGGAACTGGCAAGATTCTTTGCCTGGTTCTACACATCCACTTCGGTCGTGGGAGTTGCGGTTCAAACACTGGCAACACCGGCGATCCTTTCGCGGCTGGGCCCGGCGATTCCAGTTCGGAGTCTGCCTGCGGCGATTGTACTTGGTGGCGGCGGGCTCCTGCTCTCTTTTGGCTTTGCCGGATTGACGTTGTTGCGGGGGCTGGAAGTGGTGCTGCGGGGTTCCATGTTCCGCTCTGGTTACGAGATGTTCTATACCCCTGTGGCTGCGGCGGAAAAGCGGGCCGTCAAGGGCATCATTGATGTCACAGGTGAGCGGTTGGGCGACCTGCTCGGTAGCGGGCTGATTGGGTTGTTGCTGTGGCTGAGCGCAGGACAGTCGTCTATGTTGCTTGCGGCTGTCGTATGTGCGGGCATGGCGCTGCTGCTGGCTCGACGGCTTGAAGATTCCTATCTGAAAGCGCTTGAAAAGAGCCTCGCGCGGCAATCCCGCCCCTTGAAGGCGGCCGAAGACAATCCGTTGTCAGGTATTTCCTTTGTCGCAGGTTCTGATCTTTTGACTGGATTGCCAGGGCGTGAGGCAGATCAGCTCGAAGTGCTGATGCAGCCAGCACTCAGACAATTGATTGAGCTGCGATCGGGCAACGAAGGCCGAATCAAGAATGCACTTCTCAAAATGGAAAAGGTGGATCCGCTCGTCTGTGGGCAGCTCATTCAATTGCTTGCGAGTGCAAATTGTGCGTTTCTGGCAATGGAAAAACTCAAGGCCGTGTCTTCGCAGCACGCCGGGCAACTGGCCGATGCGTTGCTGGATCTTTGCGAGAAGGACATGATTCGCCGGCGTGTGCCGCTGGTGATGGCTGCCAGCAAATCCCAGTTGGCGCTGGATGCCCTCACCGCTGCACTCAAAGATCCCGGCTTCCAGATTCGCTTCCGCAGTGCCTACGCGATGCGGCAGATCAAGCGGGAATGCCCGGGTCTCGAGCTTCAAGCGGAGCGTGTCTGGAGCGTGCTCGCTTTGGAGCTGCAGGTAGACCGGGCAGAGTGGCAAGAGAGGAGAATGGGCAAAGGATCGAGCGCCAGCCAGGAGAAGCCAGGCGATGCCAGTGTCGAATATTTGTTTCTGCTGCTCAGGCTTTTGCTACCGCCAGAGCCTGTTGAAATGGCCTATCGTGCTCTCGGAACAGAAGATCGACACCTGCGCGGTACCGCACTTGAGTACTTGCAGACGGCGCTACCCTCGGCGACCTGGAAGCAGATTGAGGGTCTGATCGCAGACCACCTGGTGAAGCCAAAAGGCGCTGCACCAAAAGCCTGAAAAGGCCTAGGGCGCTATAACGTGTACGCCGATAGACGGCAGGGGTCTGCGAGTGTCGTTGCGATTGCCGTCGGGACCGATCCACAGAGTGGCGATTCCTTCAACCGTAGGGCCAGTGCCATCGCTAGCTTTGGCACGCACGCGGATTGAATAGTCGCCCGGCTGTTGATCCGCCGGAACCTTGATGATAAGTGGAACACTCGGGATGTTGATGTTATCGCCATCACCGGATGGGCCGAATTGCTGGTCGGCCCGGAATTTTGCTTTCGGTGAGTTCAGGCCCTCAACCCAAACATCGACTGCTTTGTTGAAACCAGGCTGCCGGATGAGAAGCGCCTCAAGGGTACCCTCACTGCCAGCCCGCACATTGAAGCCGGCAGGTTCGGTGAGCAGTTGGAATGAGGGAGCTTCGTTTGCCATGTGAAGCCGGTAGGCATAAGTAGGGCCGCTTCGATCCGTTCGATCCCTGACCGTGAGCCGGGCCTTTTCTGTCTTGGTGGGAGAGTAATAAAGGCTGCTGTCGGGGTTACCGATAACAGTCCCTTGGCCTGTCATAAGGTCATCGTGTTCAGCCAACAACTTGCCCTCGTCGTTCCAGAGTTCGAGGACGGTATCAATGCTGGGCAGGCCCAGTTGGGCGGCCAAGGTCCAGGCATGAAAAGGGCGTCCGGCCTCAAGCTCGACAGCATAGCTGTTTCCCTCTCCCAGAATTCCATCAATGGCCCGATCGTCGTTGTCCACTTCGATCGACATCGCTTCGGCAATGCCGTTCGGTGTATTCAGCCACAATCGCCAGAGGCCTGGGCGCGCCGTTTCTGGAATCTGGAATTCAGCATCGACCGACATATCACTCGCGCGGACCCTGGTTGCTCGCACCTGGATGAGGTCCTGATCCGAACCATCAACGGGGATTGAGAAAGGGAAAGTGAGCCGGTAGTGCTCGGCTCCACGCGCTCTTTGGATGTAGGCTCCGCTAACCCCGCCTAGCGCTTCGCCTACGATTCTGACTTTATAGGGTTTACCTGGTGTGGCACCGAGAGGAAAGATCCCGCTGACAACGGGTAACTGGGAGATGTGGAGTGCATAGCCGCAATTCTCGCCGCAAGCCACTCCTTGCGGGCCGCGGTATTGATCCACCTTGAGCATGTAGTCGCCATCCTTCGGGAAGCTAAAACTGAGGCGAGGGGTCTCAAGGTATTCGTCCTGGTCTTCGTTGAAGGCCAGTTCTTTACCAGCAGAATCGAGGATCTGTATGGAGGCTTCAAGGAAGCCTCCGCGTTCGATCGACTGCACGTCGAATAGCCACCGCTCTCCCGCTTTTGCCGAAAGGCGGTAATGGTCGACATCGGCGTGGCCCTTCATGTAGCCGTACACAACTTGCGGCTTCAGTGGAATAATCTGGGCACGGCTGCGCCGGTCATTCGGCTCGACTTCGTTCAGGCCCGGAAATTCGGTCACGTTGAAAAGCCTTCCGTTGGAGAGGCCAGACCTGGAGAGGCACTGAATCCGGTGTGGGCCCAGGGCCGCCGTAGCCAAAATGCGGACCCTGCCCAGCACCCGCTCCGGCGTCCGGCTGGATGTCTCAAGCCATTCGAGTTCTTTGGTGTCGAAGCGGGCGGAAGTGAAGTCGGCCAAATCCTTGCCAACGATTTCAACGTCAACGATAGTGCCGGCTTGCCCTCCCAAAGGAGTGATGCGGTCGATGTGCGGCGAAGCGCTGAGAGTGAGAAGGAGCGCGATCCATTGCATCAGAAGAACTCGCGTATCGGTGTTCCGTCGCTGTTGATTCTGACCGGGCGGCCGGTGGTGCGATATTCCTTGTGGAAGTCGATGCCGAGCTTCTTGTAGACAGTTGCACCAAGGTCTTCAATCGAGACAGGTCGATCTTTGGGGGCACCGCCTTGTGCGTCGCTGGAACCGATGATTTGTCCGCCCGGAATTCCTGCACCTGCTGCGGCAATCGAGAAGACACCGGGCCAGTGGTCACGGCCGGCGGAGTGGTTGATGATCGGGGTGCGGCCGAATTCTCCGATTGCCAAAACCAGCGTCGTGCTGAGAAGCCCTCTGTCTTCGAGGTCTGTGATCAGGGCGGCAAATGCCTGATCAAAAACAGGGAAAATTTTGCGGCTGGCCTCGTCGTTGTTGGTGTGCGAGTCGTAGCCACTCTGGAAGACAGCAGCCATGCGAACGCCGGATTCCACAAGACGCCGGGCGAGCAGTGCGCCCTGGCCCGCGCTGTTGCGGCCGTAGGAATCCCGAAGCTTATCCGGCTCTTCACTCAGATTAAAAGCCTTGCGAGCGGCTGTGGAAGACACCAGATCGAATGCCTTCTGGTAGAAGTAATCCATCCCTTCCACGGTCTTGCTCTTCTCGGTCTGTCGAATTTCTTCGTCCATTGCGGCCAGTAGCCGACTTCGCGATACGCTCTCGTCGAGCGTCAGGTTGGAGGGTAGGCTGAGATCTTGAACTTTGAATTCCTTACCTGCTGGGTCGCCTGTGATGAAGGGATCGTATGCCGGGCCAAGAAAACCGGCATCAGCAGAGATGTCCTTGCGAGGTATGCAGACGAAGGGTGGCAGTCCATTGCGTGGGCCGAGTTCTTTGGCGACGACGGAGCCAAAAACAGGGTGCTTGAATGCATTGTTGGGACGCGCACCAGAGAAGATGTATTGCTTCGCCTTTTCGTGGATCGCCTCTCTCGAATAAACCGAGCGGATCACTGAGAACCTGGAAAGGTTTTGGGCGCAACGGGGGAGAAGCTCGCTGAAGTGTACGCCGGGAATGGATGTGGGGATGGTCTTGAAGCTACCGCGGATCTCTGAGGGCTGATCCGGTTTGGGGTCAAAGGAATCGTGCTGGCAGGGGCCACCTTCGAGGAAGAAGATAATGCAGTTCTGTGCCTGGCCAGAACCAGCCGCCAGCAGGCGCGGCAGGTTGAGGCCCCCGAAGATGGAGCCGCCCATGCGCAAGATAGAACGTCGATTCGTCATTGGTTGAGCTGAAACTCCTTGGAGTTGATCAAGGCCCAGAGTACGTTTTCGAATGCCCGCCGGCGCGAACGTCCCGCTTCTCTGTCGGCAGTCAGAAAGTTCTGCACGCTGCGCCATTCCTGCTCCTCAAGTCTTCTTGCGTAGGCACGAAGATACAGAGCTTCGACAATCGCCCGATCCTCGATTGTCTTTTCGAGGAGTTCTGAAAGGATGTTCCTGGGGGACTCAATCTTTTCTCGCATCGACTCAGCGTTCATCAGATGGAGGGCTTGGGCAAGTGACGGTGCCTGGCTGCGTGACTCCATGATGTCGCGACGTGGGTGTCCGAATGTAGTCAGGAAGTAAGTGGCGCCGATGTTGGCAACAAGGTCTTTTGCGGAAGTGCCCTCAGGGTAATTGTTAAAGGTTTGCGGCACACCAGTGAGTTGGCCGATGGAGTCGAGCAATACTTCGGCGCTGAGCTTTCTGGGTTCGTAACGGGCGAGGAGAATTTTCTCCAGCGGGTCGGCGCCGTTGCTGTGCTTGGGCGCGCGCGCGCCGACTTGATAGGTGTGCGAGTTAAGGATCATACGATGAATGGGCTTGAAGCGATAACCACCATCAACGAAAGTCTGGGCCAGTTGATCGAGCAGGGCCGGATGCGAGGCCATATTGGTTGAGCGGAAGTCATCGGGCGGATCGACGATTCCAGCCGTGAAGTATTCAGCCCAAAGCCGGTTCACCGTGGCTCGGGCGAACTGTAGCTTCTGCTTGTCGAGGATCCACTCGGCCAGCACTTCGCGACGGTCTTGGCCCTCGGCGATCACCGGGACAATGCCATCGAGGAACTTGGGAGTGACGGGAGTTTTCGTGACAGGATGCAGCACTTCTCCGTCGCGCGAGTTGTACCAGATGCGCCGATACTGCGCATAGCCATGCTTGACTTTCATACGGCCAAGAAAGGCTGCCATGCCGTAGAAGTCATCCTGCGTCAGATTCTCGAGTGGGTGGTTGTGGCACTCGGCGCACTCAATGCGTTGACCCAGAAAGAGGCGGCTAACGGTGGGCGTTGCCTTGCTGACCTCGAAGGTTTTAAGCATGAAGTCCATGGCGGGGTGCCAGAAATTACCGGCGGGATGGACGGTGGTGTCGCCGGTAGCGGTAAGCATTTCGCGCACGGTCTGGTCATAGGGCTTATCGGCGCGGATGGCGTCGCCGAGCCAGCGTTTGAAGCTGCCGTTGGTGCGGCCCTGGGAATAATACTGCGAATTGCGGAACCAGTCTTCGAATTTGACGAGCCAGTGCGAGGTGTATTCGGGCCTTTCCAGAAGCTGGTCTATAAGCCGGGTGCGCTTGTCAGGGCTTGATTCAGCAAGGAAGGCTTCGACCTCGGCTGGCGTAGGCAGAATTCCGATTGCGTCGAGATAGACGCGGCGTAGAAACGCGCTGTCTGAAGTCTGGGGATAAGGCCGGAGCCTGACTTCCGCCAGCTTTGCATAGACCTCGCGATCGATGAAATTAGATGGCGATGGCAATGTGCGGTCACCGTCGCCAGACTTATCGAGAACAATGAACTGCGCGGTGGCGGTCTTGCCGACCCCGCGGGCCATGACCACCGTGAGTCCTCGTCCGGAAGCGGTAGTTGTGCCAGTCTGGCTGACTTTGACCACTGCTTCATCCAGGACGGAATAGCGCACTTGCCGGGTCATGTCGCGAGTGGTGCCATCGGAGAGGTGGCCGGTGACGATGAGCTGTGCGGTGGCCGCAGGTTGAGCCAGGATGGCTTCTCGGGGCGTTATCGAAATTGAGAGAATGCGCGCGCCGCCGGCATTGCGCTTTGCCCCTTGTTGCAACCACTGGAGGATCGTCTGGTATTCGTCGGATTGCGAATTCATCAGATTACCT
>Ga0209591_10004493_pt1 | contig 15777 bp, 9 predicted proteins | sample MAT01_FD_187207 | JGI IMG/M metagenome (GOLD analysis project Ga0209591, IMG submission 187207) | Freshwater microbial communities from Lake Fryxell liftoff mats and glacier meltwater in Antarctica - MAT-01 (SPAdes) (version 2) | ecosystem: Environmental > Aquatic > Freshwater > Ice > Liftoff... | reverse complement strand
TGCCTCTTCTACGCCCACAATCCAAGTTCCAATCCCCATATCTCTGAAGACCTGATAGCGGCTTAGCTCAATGCACGTTCTCATCACCCCGACGGGGGTAAAAATACACTTTTCCACCAGCTTTCCCGCCCCGTCTGGCTGATGAGAACTTTATCCTTCACCAATCTCGAAAAACTATTTCTCCGGCGCTTTCTTGCACTTGCATCTGTGGATTGCCAAACCGAATTAGCGGTTACTGGAGAATGGGCACGGGTGACGACTATCGAGCACGATACTTTTGCCCAGCGCGGGGCTGTGGTAGCAGTGATACGAATCCTCTATCCGCCGCAGACGATCTTTGAAAATTGAATATAGAGAGATACATGGCAGGGATTGTGCCCATTAGCGCCTTCTCGCCGGAATCTGGAATTTTGGGGTCCGGCGAGATCTCGCCGCTCGGTCTCGAAAAACAAGGAACGAAACCAATTCGGGAGAGGTAGGCCGATGGCCGGCAGAAAATCAGGAACGAAACCAATTTTGTCCATCCGGTCGCGCCAGCAGCTCACGCATCCTCAGTCAAATCGATGAGTTAGGCTCAGTCCGCTTGAGACTGGAACAGGTTGATTCTATTGGCTAAAATGAACATCGGGCTAGGGATAGCCGTGCCATTCCCAAGGCGTGACGGTGTTGCCGAAGAGATTTTCCAGCAGTGGACGGAAGGCGCGTTCGCCGTTGTCGCTGTTGGTGAGCAGGATCATGCAGGACTTGTGACGCACGAAACAGATCATGAAGGTCTGTGCGCCGTCGCCGTGGCCTTCCTTAAAAAAGGCTTTGCCGAAACTGGTCTTTGTGAGCAAGCCCCAGCCCATACCGTAGGCAAGGCCGACCTCTTTGGCTTGTGGGCCTTCCGTTGTATCTTCGGTGGGAAACTGTCGTTTGGTGCGGATCTGGATTGAGGGGTGGAAGAGAACCTTGCGCGTGGCTGGCTTGAGTAGCTTGTTCTCGAAGAGGGCTTGCGCAAAGAGTGCCATGTCTTCGGCGCTGGTGGTCATCGAGCCAGCAGCGCGGGCGTTGCGGCGAGTCTTGGCGATGAAGGCGCCTTTATCGTTGAAGCGGTCGGCAATGTTGGCCTCGAATTCTTTTCGGAAGGCGATGCCCGTGTGGGTCATCTTGAGCGGGGAGAAGATCGAGCCTTGCATCAGTTGATCGAGCGGACTGCCCTTCTGTTCTTCGATCAGGAATTGAAGCAGGTTGAGAGCTTCACCGGAGTAGCTGTAGCGGGCACCGGGCTTGAACTGGAGGTGGAGTTTCTTGTCGGGGGCGAACATGACCAGATTGACAAACCCAGTGGTGTGGTTGAGAGCCATCCGTGGAGTGACGAGTTGCCAGTTGGGGTCCTTGACGAGATCTGATGCGGATTCGCTGTAGACGGAATAGAGGTTGAGTGGCTGCTTGAGTTGTTTGGCAAAGGGTGTGTCGAGATTGAATTCTCCGCGTTCGACCAGTTGCATGACGTAAGTGCCGAAGACGGCTTTGGTGATTGATGCGGCCCAGGTTGTGGTCTCCGTGGTCATGGGGAGATCGGGATTGAGTTGCCGCTGGCCGTGGGCCATGCTCCAAACCAGACGGCCGTTGTTGACGATTGCGATTTGAGCGCCGGTGACTTTGGCCTCGGTGAGAGTTTTGCGGGCGAAGGCTTCGGCGGCCTGCGTATTAATGATGGAGCCATCCAGCTTTCGAATAGGCTGAGCTTGCAGGCAGGTGAAACTGAGAATGAGTAGAGCGCTGAACCGCATGGATTGGAATACGGCTTAGGTGAGCATTCGTTCCAAGAGTTTTATTTGATGACGGAGCCGTCGGCGGAGAACTTGAATTCAGCTCGCTTCTTCTTTACGTTCTCGATCTCAGCTTCGTAGGTGACCTTGGTGCCTTCGGTCAACGATTCGAACTTGATCAGCTTGCCGGCCTGCTTTTGAACGGCGGCCTGGACAGGAGCTGGTGCGTCGAAGAGCTTGATCTCTTCTTCGATGAGCAGGATGGATCCGTCTGAAGCAATCATGAGGTCGCGAGTGAGGCCATTCAATTTGGTCTCAAGTTCATAAACTGTTTTACCTGCTTCCTTCTCTTTGGTTAGGCCAACAAAAGTGGCAGCTTTAGTCTGCTCTGCAACCGTCTTTTGGACTGGGAGCGGGGCCTTGCTGATTTCAACTTTTGATTCAGCCAAAAGGAGTGTGCCGACCACAAGAGTAAGGATCATGGCTTGACTTTAGCAAAGCGAAGACTCAGCGTGGGCATGACGAAGAGATTCAGAAGCGTCGAAGTGAAGAGGCCGCCAAGAATCACAACGGCCATTGGGTGTTCAATTTCGTGGCCAGGCTTATCGCCCGCCAAAACGATGGGGAGGAGGGCGAGGGCGGTTGCGGCAGCGGTCATGAGGATCGGAACAAGCCGCTCTTCGGCACCGCGCAAAATAAGTTCTTTGTTAAAGGTGAGACCTTCCTGTTCTTCGAGATGGCGGTAATGGCTCAGAAGCATGACGGCGTTACGGGCAGCAATACCGAGCACAGTCACGAAACCGACAAGCGAACCGAGCGATAGCAGGCCGCCAGTCATGAGGGTAGCTGCTACGCCACCGACCAAGGCAAAGGGAAGACTGACAAAGATCAGGGTGGTGAGGCGAAGCGAGCGGAAATCAGTGTAGAGCACCATGAGGATTCCGATGAGCGAGAGTGCAGCCAAGCTAAAGAGCCGGCGCTGGCCAGCCTGACGGGCGGCATATTCGCCGAGGAGCTCCGGATGGTAACCAGGCGCAAAAGGGATGGCCTTGACGCGAGCCTCGATGTCACGCGCTACAGCACCAAGGTCGCGTCCCTTCACGTTGCATGAGACATCGATTCGGCGGCTGGCATTCTCGTGCTGGATGATGTTGGGGGTGGGGGCAATGCGTAGTTCTGCGATGTCGCTGAGAGGGACCTTGGCACCTTGAGGAGCGTCAATGAGGAGTGAAGAGAGAGAAGTGAGGTCGCGGCGTTTGGCTTCGGGGCTCCAGACGACGACGTCGAAGATCCGCTGGTCTTCATATACCTCTCCGACTTTGGTTCCGCGGATCATGGTCATGGCGGCGCGGCGGAGGTCGCCTGCCGTGATGCCGTAGCGGAGGGCGGCTTCGGGGCGCAGGCGGACTTCGACCTGTGGCACATCGACCTGAGGTTCTACCTGGAGATTGGCGACACCGGGAACATCGTTGAGCGATTTACCAATCTCGGCGGCCTTGGCACGAAGCACATCGAGGTTTGGCCCATAGACGCGGACGACGATTGCGCCGCTGCCCCCGGAAAGCACTTCTTTGATGCGCTCTTTGAGATAGGTGAGAAGATCCCGGTAGAGGCCAGGGTAGCCGTCGACGACTTCCTGTACTTTAGCGACAGTGGCCTTGTAGTCGACCTTTGGATCCAGACTGATCCAGAGTTCGGTGAAGTTGGGGCCGACCACTTCATCGGCGACTTCGGCGCGGCCAATGTGGGACCCGAAATTGCGCACCCCGGGGATGGCTCGGAGTTCCTTGCTGGCGCGGGCGGTAATGCGTTGCATGGCTTCGAGTGATGTACCCGGCTTCTCTACCCAGTGCATGAGGAAGTCATATTCCTGGAAGTGCGGTAGAAATTCTTCACCCAGAGTGGTGACAGCCCAACCGCTGACCAGGAAAACGAGCAGCAATGAAGCAGAAATCATTTTGGGTCGATTGAGCAGAGTTGGCAGAACCGAGCGGTAAGCAGACTTGAGCATGCGAACAAACGCCGTATCTTTGTGGCGATCCTGATGGGCCGCCGAAGGTAGGAGGATAAGCGAGAGGGCAGGAGTAATGATGAGGGCGACAGCGAGCGAAGCTGACACAGCAAGGACGTACGCCATGGCAAGCGGGCGGAAGAAAGTGCCTGCCAGACCGTCGAGGAAGAAGACCGGAAGGAAAACAAGAACCACAATGATTGTGGCGTAAACGACGGAGCTACGAACTTCAAGTGAAGCCTCCAGCACCACTTCCCAGTCGGGAAGAGGATTGTCCAAAGAATGATTGAGCCGAAGCCGGCGAAGGATGTTCTCGACGTCAATGATGGCATCGTCAACGACTTCGCCAAGCGCGATGGCAAGGCCAGCAATCACCATCGTGTTGAGTGTTGCCCCACGCCAGTACAAGACCAGCGCGGCAGCCATGAGTGAAAGTGGAATGGCGCTGAGACTGATGACGGCCGTGCGCCATTCAAAGAGAAAAAGGATGAGAATGGCGGCAACAAGAACGCAGCCCCAAAGAAGGGCGTTCTTGAGGTTATCGAGCGACATTTCAATGAATGTGGCGGGACGAAAAATCGTGGTGTCGAGTTCGATTCCGGTGAGACCCGGGCGAAGTTGTTCGATCGCCTTCTCTACGTTGCGGGTGACCTCGAGGGTGTTAGCGCCGAGTTGTTTTTCTACGATCAGCAAAAGGCCGGGCTGGTCATTGATTACGGCATCGCCGATGGGAGGCTGATGCCCGGTAGTGACTTCGGCTACGTTGCCCAGAGGGAGTGCTGCGCCGTTACGAAATGCGACAGGGATGCGGGCGAGGTCCTGTGGATCCCTGATGGCGGGCATGTGAGTGACGGAAAGGCGCTGATTCGCAGTTTCGACGAAGCCACCGGCTGCCGGTATTGTGGCATCGCGAGTAACGCGAATTACCTCGTCGAGAGTAAGGCGGTAATCGCGCAGGCGATCCGGGTCGACGAGAACCTGGAGTTGGCGGTCGCGCTGTCCCCAGATGGCCACGTTGGCAACTCCTGGAATGGACATTAGACGAGGGCGCACCGACCAGCGGATGAGGGTGGTCATCTCGGTTTGGGATTGGGTCTTGGACCAGACGCCAATTTTCATGACTCGGCTGGTGGAAGATAGCGGCGAAAGGATTACAGGCGTGCGAGCAAGAGCGGGGAGTTGCCCCGTGAGGGTGAGGAGCCGTTCCTGAACCAGTTGGCGGGATGCCATCAGTTCCGCACCGCTATCGAAGATCAAGACAACCGAGGATAGACCCAAAACAGATTTAGACCGTAATGTTTTAAGGCCTATAACGCCATTTACGGCATTCTCGATTGGAGTGGTTACAAGAGCTTCAACTTCCGGGGTCGAGAGGCCTGGGGCTTCGGTCTGGATTTCTACGAGCAATGGTGAAAATTCAGGGAAGACATCAAGGGGTGTCGATTCAACCAGGCGGAAGCCAACGACGAGCATCAGGATGGAGAGTAGCGTTACAACCCAGCGCAGACGCAGGGAGGCGGAGATGAGCGATCTCACTTACCGGCTCCGAATTCGGTACCAAAGAGTTCGGCGACACCGGCGGTGACAACTTGAGCACCAACAGGCAGGCCGCGCGTAAGGAGAGCGCTGCTGCCTTCGACGCGGAAGACTTCGACGCGCTGGCGAGTGAAGACGTGTGGGGCACCAGCGATGTAAACCCAAGATCCGCCCTGGATATCATAGACAAGGGCAGACGCGGGAATGCGCAGGGCAGTGCGCGAGGTAGAACTGCTGAAGATGACAGCCATGCGCTGGCCGGGGTTCAGGTCGCCGTTGGGGTTGGGTAGTTCGTAGTAGATGTCGGAGGTAGCGGCCAATGGATCGGCAGTGGGTGGAGCATCGACCCGAGTTGCTTGACGGGTCTTACCCTTGCCATCGAGATCACGAACAGTGATTGTATTCAGCGTGGAGAGGCTATTGCGTTCGGCAGCGAATACGGGCAGACGCAGCCAGACGCTGCTGAAATCAGCAACTTCGACCAGAGGTGCGCCTCCTGCGATGAGTTGGCCATCTGAAGCTTGCAGTTGGCGGACTATGCCAGAGGCAGGAGCTGGAATGGTGACATCCAGATCTGCTTCATAGGGGTGGGCTTGGAGCCACTTTAGACGGCCGAGAGCTGCGGCATTTGCGGCGGTGGCTTGAGCAAATTCCTGTTCAGCTACATCGACGTTTCGTTGACTACCGGCAAGATCGCGGAGGAGTTGGCGGGCTCGAGTGAGCTGTTGCGTGGCGTTATCGAGACGAGCCTTTGCGGTTTGAGCATCTGCTTCATAAGTAATTCGGATGTCGCGTTGAGGTCCGACAAGAGGGGAGAGGCGAAACAGTGGGTCGCCTTTGCGGACGGTCACACCAACACGGAGGCCCTTGGCAATGGGATGCACAATTCCCGACATGGGAGCGCTGGCAATAATGGCATTCCCGGGGATCAGTAGAATCTCACCCGCGATGGTAGAGGAGCCAGATGCTTCAGCTGTGATGGCTGGGGCCAGCGTGATGCCAAGGCGTTGCTCGGCCTCTGGGGTAAGCGTAATACGGGTGAGATCAAGCTCTTTGACCCGGTTGTCGACCTTGGCCGCCGGCTTTGGTGGAGGAGTAGCAGTGGGCGGCTTGGTACAGGAGTTGATGAAGATAAGAAGGAATAGAAGAAGTTGAATCATTTGGAGCCTACGCTGCGTTCAAGTTGAGCCTGGGCCCGGAGTATAGCTGCCTGGGCGTCGATCAGACGCTGGCGAGCGTCTAACCAGGCGCGGTTTTGTTCGAGCACAAAAAGGAAAGCTACATCCCCATTTTTGTATTGGTCTTCGGCCAGGCGAACCGATCTCTCTAGCGGAGGTAGAACGCCGTCACGGATATTGGCGAAAGAGAGACGAGCCTGATCTAGCTGGCCGCGAGCATCGGCCACCTCGAATGCTGCGCGCTGCTTGAGTGCCAGGTATTGGCGAGAAGCGGATTCTACTTCGGCTTCAGCGCGGGCAATCATGCCCTGATTGCGATTAAAGATGGGTGCTTCGAAGCTGAGGCCTGGGCCGGAGAGGACGCCAGAATTACCGACCCCTTTTGAGCTGAGCTGGGCACTCAGCCAAAGGAAGCGTCGGCGCTCCCAACCCGCACGTTTGGTGGCAGTTGTAACAGCAATCTCGGCAGCGCGAAGATCGGCGCGAGCGGACATTGTTTTCTCTAGCAGAACGTCGAGTGGCTCTGTGGACCGCAATAGAATCGAAGGAGGCGAGAGACGGTATGAAGACTGCCCGACGACGAGGCCAAGAGAAAGCGAGAGCCGCTGCCGGGCGAGTTGCACATCGCCGATCGATCTCTGATGAAGTTCAATGGCTGAAGCAGCATCGGACTTGGCTGCTATCGTTTCAAGCTCACTTATGTCTCCCGCACTAAAGCGAGCCCCTGTCAGTTTCATGATGCGGTCGCGGAGTTCGACTGATTCCGCAGCAAGCTGCGTGCGTTGTTCTGCCTGCCAGAGGTCTGTGAAGGCGAGCCGGGCATCGCGGGCAGTATTCACTCCGTTTTGAATCAGACTTTGTGCCAGTTGGTTGAGTGCGGCCTCGGAGACGGCAATGCGGCGGGGCCGCTGCAGGAAAACTTCAAGCGGGAAATTAAATAGGAGATCGAATGGCTTGGCCCCGACGGGAAATAATGTGTCGAGGCGGGGATTACGCAACAGGAGTGAGGCGTCTTTGAGATCCGCTTCAGCCAGACCGATTGCGGCGAGGTCAGCCCGAAGCTGAGCATTGTTCCAGATCGCAATGGCCGCTGCATCATCTGAGGAGATAGGCTGGTCGAGCGATAGCCCAGGAGGCAATGGAGTTGGCAGTTGTGCAAGCGGTGCCGGAATCGAGACACCGGTGCGCGCAAGGATTCCAGCCGATGTATTGGTGGAGTGGGCCATGGGTGCATTGCAACTTGAGAACAACAGAGTCGCCAGCATGACGGAGAAACAGAATCGCATCATGTCTAGTTCAACACATGCAAATTTGAGAATATATAATTAAGCGAGTGAAGATTTACGGGATCTGTTTCTTTTTGATTGCGGCAGGGCTGCCGGTGCATGGGCAGACGAATCGATTTGGGGAGAATCAGGAGTTTCTCAAAAAATATTGCGGGGCCTGCCATTCTGGAAAGGCAAGTGTGGGTGGATTCCAGTTGGAGAAGGTAAAGGATGCAGCGTCGTTCGCAGCGGATACGCATTCGTGGGTGCGGTTGCGGACGCGGCTTGAGAATCATGAGATGCCGCCGAAGGGGGCTCCGGCGCCGAGTCTTGATGCGAGGGAAGGCTTTGCGAAGTGGGTGGATGCAGAGTTGAAGCGTGAGGCTTGTTCGCTCGGGATCACTGTAGGACCGCGGCCATTGCGGCGACTGAATCGCGATGAGTACACCGCGACAGTGCAGGATTTGCTGGATATCCATCTCGATATCGGCGCAGGCTTGCCCGCCGATGGCGCGGGTGGCGAAGGCTTTGACAATGCTGCGGAGACGCTGTTTCTTTCGCCACTGCATTCTGAGAAGTACCTCGATACGGCGAAGCTGGCGATGGATTTCGCAGCCAAGGAATATAAGAGCCGGGCACGGATTTTGATTGCTACGCCTGGGCCGGGTGTGACGCCGGAGATGGCAGCCCGGCGCATCGTGCAGGCGTTTTTGCCACGGGCGTTTCGGAGGCCTGTTGTCGATGCCGAAGTGGCACCTTATCTTGAGCTGTTTCGGGCTTCGAGGGCAAAGGGTGAAGGGTTTGAACCAGCAGTTTTCTATATGCTTCGGGCCGCACTGGTTAGCCCGAATTTCTTGTTTCGCATGGAGCAGGGTGAATACGCACTGGCTTCTCGGCTTTCGTATTTTTTGTGGGGGAGCCTGCCGGATGAGTTGATTTTCGATTTAGCGCGTGACAAGAAACTGAATCGTCCCGAGGTTTTACGGGCCCTTGTCGACAGGATGTTGCGCAATGACCGGAGTCAGAATTTCGCCCAGCGTTTTATCGAGCAGTGGCTGCATACTCGTGATTTGGGTGGGGACAAGATGCCCGACGCCAAGCTCTTTCCGCAATACGCCAAAGACGAGGATCTGCGTGGCGACATTCGGTTGCAGCCAGTCTATTTCTTTCGCGAGATGTTGATTCGCAAGGTAAGCATATTGGATCTGCTGGACTCGGAGTTTACGATTGGAACTTCGCACCTGGAGAAGCATATGGGCCTCAAGTTTCCGCTGGACCCCGGTCGAAGATCACAGCCGCAATGGGTGAAGTTGCCTGAAGGCAGTAAGCGTGGCGGAATCCTTGGGATGCCGGCGGTGCTGGCCGTGTCATCCTATCCTTACCGGACGAGCCCGGTATTGCGCGGGGCCTTTATTCTGGATGCGATCCTCGGGACGCCACCACCTCCGCCTCCGCCTAATGTGCCACCGCTGGGTGAAGAGAAGGCTGGCGCGGCGCCGAAGAGCGTTCGTGAACGTTTGGCATTGCATCGAGCGGATGCGACGTGCGCCGGGTGTCATAGCCGGATTGACCCGATGGGCTTTGCCCTGGAGAACTACGATTCGGTGGGCCGGTGGCGGGATGAGGATGGAGGTAAGCCAGTGGATAACTCGGCTGAAATGGCCGACGGCAGGAAGTTTGCGGGGCCGCAGGAGTTGCGAACGGTGCTGATGGAAAAGCGGGATCTGTTTTTGCGGAACCTCACCAACAAGCTTCTTGGCTATGCCCTGGGTCGAGGGCTGACCCTGCGTGATAGTTGCACGGTAGATGCAATTGTCGAAGAAGTGAAGCAAAATAAATATAGCTCTGCGAAATTGATTGAGGCGATTGTATTGAGTGCGCCCTTTCGTGGAGAGCCGGAGGTTGCCAAATGATAAATCGAAGAACCGTATTGCGAGGCGCAGGTGTGGCGCTTGGCTTGCCGTGGCTGGAGGCGATGGCAAATACAGCGACTCCGAAGCCGCCGGTGCGCATGGCAATGCTTTACATGCCCAATGGAGTCAACCCAAATCACTGGACACCCGAGGGTAAGGGCAAGGATTTTCAGCTTTCACAGACAATGCAGCCGTTGGCCAGTTTGAAAGACAAGATTGTTGTTCTCAAGAATCTGTGGAATGAGGGCTCCAAAGGCGGCGATGGTCATTACGTCAAAGAAGCGGCGATCCTGACGTGCGCGACGATCAAGAAGACGCCTGGTGCGGATATCGCCAATGGCGTGTCGGTGGATCAGTTGGCCGCACGACGGATGGGAACACAGACGCCGCTGCCTTCGCTTGAGCTGGGTGTAACGCCGGTTGCAATTGGTGTGGATGCGGTGGTGGGTTATACGCGGATCTATGGGTCGCATATCGCCTGGAGCAGCCCAACGACGCCTCTGGCTCGTGAGTTGAATCCTCGTGCTGTCTATGAGCGCTTGTATCGTGCCTCCACCGGAGCTGGTGCGAATACAGCACAGATGGATCAACTGCTGCTCGACAAGGTGCAGGAAGATGCCAAGCGGTTGCGGACAAAATTGGGTGCAGCCGACCGGCACCGGATGGATGAGTACCTGAGTGTGATGCGGTCGCTTGAGCAAAGAGTGGAACGGAACATTGGCGGAGCACGCAAGGATTGGAAGGCGCGAGTGGCATTGGACCCCAAAGCAGCGCCGCCGGAGCGCCCGAGTGATCATGCCGAACACGTAAAGCTGATGCTCGACATGATTGCCGTTGCCTTTCAGAGCGACACTACGCGGCTGGCCACTTTCATGTTTGGCAATGCGGTGAGCAATGTGAGCTTTCGGTGGCTAGAGGGTGTGAGTGCCGGCCATCACGATGTCTCGCATCACGGCAAGGATTTAGACAAGCTGAAGCAGTATCAGTTGATCAACCAGTGGCATGTGGCCCAGTACGCTTATCTGTTGCAGAGATTACAGGGAATGAAGGAAGGCGAATCGAATGTGCTGGAGAACTCGATGGTTCTCTTTGCCTCGGCTCTGCATGATGGCGATCGTCACGCGCCTCACAATCTGCCCCTGATTCTTGGCGGTGGAGGCGGTGGCCGGGTGATCGGCGGACAGCATCTGGAATACGCAGAAGATTCGCCACTGGCGAACCTGTATGTATCGATGCTGGATGCATTCGGGACGCCGGTGGAGCGTTTTGCCGATAGCACCGGGCCGCTAGCTGGATTGATGCATACATGAGGTGGTTCGCTCTCCTGATTGCCACTAGTGCATTGGGGGCCGACTTCAGTGGGACGTGGATCGGCACTTTGGAAGGGCGTAATGGCAATGTTGAGGATCTTGCTTTTCAATTCGTACAGAAGGGTGCAGAACTTACCGGCAAGCAGTATGGCGACTTTGAGAGCACTGCGATCGTAAAGGGGACTATCTCCGGGGACTTGGTGATGTTTGTTCTGGTGAGGCAGGAGCAATCCGGAAACGAGATCAACCAGACGAAGATCCGGTTTTCGGGCCGGATGGTGGGCAGTGAAATCGAATTGACGCGGGAGCGCGAATCGTCGACAAGGTCGGGATCTGGGGCTTCAGCAGCTTTGCGGAACAATCCACGGCAGACATTCCGGTTGAAACGGCTGGTCGGTGGCACCGAGACGCTTTCGTTAAAAGGAAAGTGGATGCTCACTGAGTTGAGAGGAAAGGCTATGGCGGCGGGTGGACGGATTCCGTATATCGAGTTCCCCGGGCAGGGCGGTCGCGTTCAGGGCTCAGGTGGCTGCAATCGGTTTGGAGGCAGCTTCAAGACTACCGAAGCAACGATGGAGATTGGGCCGCTTGCGGCGACACGGATGGCATGCGTGGGGCCTGCCATGCAACTGGAAGAAGAGTTCCTCGGGGTGCTTGGACTGAAGCTGACTTACAAACTGGAGCATGGCGAATTGACGTTGCGTGAGGGAAACGTAATCGTCATGAAGCTGAAGCGATAGCGATCCATGGCATATAATCACCACAGTTGGATTTAGTCTTTCTGTAAAGGGGTTTTTATGCACAAAACAATGTGTGTTTTGCTTTGCTTGTTTCTGGCCTCAGTTGCGGCCTTCTCGCAAGCAGTTAATGGAACGCTGGTCGGCACTGTGACCGACAGCTCTGGAGCCATGGTGGCTTCTGGTAAGGTGACGCTCATCGCCACGCAAACGGGTCTCAGCCAACAGGGCGCGACCAATGCGAGCGGCAATTATTCTTTCCCAAATCTTCAGCCTGGTGTGTACAAGGTTGAGGTTGAAGTTGCGGGATTTCGCAAGTCGATCCGGGACGGCATCGACGTATTGGTGAACTCGACGGCGCGGGCCGATTTTGAGTTGCAGCCAGGTCAAGTGTCGGAGTCGATTTCCGTGACGGCGGAAGTGGCGGTATTGCAAACGGACCGCACGGATACGGGCCGAAAGTTCGAAACCCGGCAGTTGGCGGATATGCCTTTGGGCTATAACCGCAACTTCCAAAACATAATAAACCTGGTGCCGGGAGCGACGCGCGCATTCCGCCCGCACTCGGAATTTTTCAACGTGCAGGATTCGGTATCGACACGTGTGAATGGACAAAGTCGTTTGGCGAACAACGTCCAGCTTGAAGGTGTCGATAATAACCACCGCACTGGTTTGCTGACGGCGATGATTCCAGCGATTGAGGCACTGCAGACCGTCGATGTCACGACTTCGAATTATGAAGCGGAACTCGGACGCGCCGGTGGGGCGGTGACCAACGTGAACTTCAAGTCTGGAACAAACGAGATGCACGGCAGTGTTTATGAATTCAACCGGGTCAGCCGGTTGGGTGCACGCCCGTTCTTTTCCAACTCGAGACCGGTGACCACGGCGAACAACTTTGGTCTTACGGTTGGCGGCCCGTTGATCAAGAACAAACTGTTTTACTTTGGCGACTATCAGGGCATTCGCGATCGTCGCGGCGACTTTCATCAAGGAACGATTCCAACGGCGGCTTTCCGCGGCGGCGACCTGAACTGGTCTGGCGGCACTGACATTTACGACCCGCGCACAGGCGCGGCCGATGGTACGGGCCGAACTCCGTTTCCGAACCGAACTATTCCAGCCAATCGAATCAGCCCGATCGCGACACGCTTGCTGGCTCTGATTCCGAACCCAACCAATGGCGCTATCTTGCAGAACTTTCAAACCTCGACGGTTCGCCTCAAGGACACCAATGGAGGCGACATCAAGGTGGACTGGCAGATTACGAGCAACGACCGTATGAGCATCCGTTACTCGAAGCAAGATTCAAAGCTCTTCGATCCTCCGCTTTATGGACCCAGAGGGGGTGGCTTCCGCGACTTTGCGGGGACCGGAATTCAGAAGGCAACGAATGCCGCAGTAAATTACACGCGCGTTTGGAACCCGACTTTGATCACCGAAATTCGCACTGGGATCGCCTACTATCGCAACAACGCACAGAATGAGGACATCAAGTTGAACACGTCGGAGGAGGTTGGCATTCCGGGAGTGAACGTGAGCGACTTCACCGGAGGTGTATCGAACATCGTAGTCAATGGCTTTTCGAACCCTGTAGTCGGGTATTCGGCAAGCCTGCCGTGGGAGCGTGGCGAGACGAATCTGAACTTCATCGTGAACAACACGAAGGTGCTCGGCAACCACACGATCAAGTTTGGCGTGGACTACCGGCGTGGGCGAGACGAGTTGTTACAGAATCAAACCTTCAGTCCCCGCGGACGATTCAATTTCACGGAAGGCACGACGATTTTGGCCTTGCGCAACGCTGCGGGTCAGTTGACCAACGGGTCGACGCAGAGCTTCTCGAATTCGTTTGCCAGCTTTCTTCTCGATCAGCCGAATCAGGCTGGACGAGATCTTCCTCTGATCTTTCCGACCTTCCTGCAGAATCCGATGTTCTCCTACATCCAGGACAACTGGACCGTGACCTCAAAGCTGACCATGAACATCGGTTTGCGGCATGAATTGTGGCCGCCCCCGTTGCCGCGCGTTAAGGCTGGATTCTCGAATTTCAATCCATTCACCAACTCACTTGAAGTAGCTGGAGTTGGCAATGTGCCGCTCAATCTCGGCCGAAAGAACTACAAGACGAATTTCGCGCCGCGTTTTGGCATGGCCTATCGCTACAACGAAAAGACGGTAATTCGCGGCGGATACGGTATCTCCTGGGCACCGTTGCCCGACAACGGTTATGCATTCAACTTTCCGGTACGCGAAAACAATTCGTTTCAGGCGGCGAGTGCGTTCACAGTCGCAAGGACGATGCAACAGGGCTTCCCCACATTCGTCCCAACGCCAATCCCCGCGAACGGCATCATTAATCCAGCACCGGCTTCGGTGTTTAACTATGTAAGACCCGATGCACGCGAATCTTACATCCAGAGTTGGAATCTGGCGCTGCAGCGCCAGTTGCCGTTTCAGTTGGCGCTTGAACTCGCTTACGTAGGCAACAAGGGCACGGGCATCACCGGTGTCTTCAACATGAACCCGGGTTTGCAGATTGGCGCGGGCGCGGCAGGACAGCCGTTCAACACTTTGTTTGGACGACGCGATGCGATCAACAACATCTTCTTCGGCACGAACTCGAATTACCATTCGCTGCAGACGAAGCTGGATCGCCGCTTCTCGAACGGTTTCGCTTTGACGACTGCTTATACGTGGGCTAAGGCGATCGACTCAATCGGGGCCGACAATGGCGGCTTCCGCTATTACATCAACCCTTTACGCAACCGGGCGCGCGCCGATGGCGACGTTCGTCACGTGTTCGTGCAGAGCTACCTTTACGAACTTCCATTCGGTAAAGGCAAGAAGCATCTGACCAGCGGCCCAGGCGCCTGGATTTTGGGTGGATGGCAGATCAACGGCATTCTGACTCTTCAGACCGGAGGCCCTTTCAACCTGGGCGTTCCCGGAGGCATTATCAACGCACCGGGCAACGCGAACGATCCTAACATCATTGGCGCCTACACCTCAACGAAAGAAGTGGGGCCTGGGGCACAATGGTTCGAAAAGAGCGCTTTCGCACAACCCGCCGCCGGCTCCTTTGGCAACCTCGGCCGCAACTCATTCACAGGGCCGGGACTGTTCAACCTCGACGCTTCGCTATTTCGCCGCATCAACATAACGGAGCGATTTAGGGCTGAGCTTCGACTTGAAGGCTTCAACGCCACAAACACACCAAAATTCAACAACCCGAATGGTGACATCACAAGCCCGAACTTTGGCAGGGTTGTAGGTGCGCAGGGTGCGCCGAACGGACCTCGCGAAGTACAGCTCGGTTTGAAGATCTCCTTTTAATCGAAGACAAGCAAAATACAGGAAGCCCCGCATTCGTTCGGGGCTTCCTGTATTTTAGAGTGATGACAAGAAGATCTACATTGATGACGGTGGCAGCCGCGCCGCTGGCCTTTGGGGCAGCCCTCAAGCCACGACTGCGGCCCGCGCTTTGTGCCTATTCGTTCCGCAACGATTTGCAGAAGGGCACGCTCAAATACGAGGACATGATCCGCATTGCGGCCGAGAATGATCTCGACGGTGTGGATATGACTGTCTATTGGTTTCCTAATACCGAAGACAGCTTCCTGCTGCCGCTGAAGCGGACGGCGTACAAGGCTGGCATCGAGATCTATTCGATCTCTGTGCGTACGGAATTGACCAAGCCGGTTGGGCCGACACGCGATCAGTCGTTGACCGATCTCAAGAAGTGGGTCGACGTGGCAGCCAAGCTTGGCGCCGGGCACATTCGCGTATTTGGCGGAGCGATTCCGAAGACGAGCACGGAAGATGAAGCGGCTGGTTGGGTGGCCGACATGCTTGGGCCTGCTGGGGAATACGCCGGGCAACATGGGATCATTCTTGGCCTTGAGAATCACGGCGGCGTGACCGATCGTGCCGAGACCATTGTGAAGATTGTGAAGAAGGTAAATAGCCCCTGGGTTGGCATCAACCTCGATACAGCGAATTTTAAAACCAAGATCTATGAGCAGATCGAGATGATTGCGCCTCACGCCGTAAACGTTCAGGTGAAGGCGATG